>ERZ826016.2197-NODE-2197-length-15809-cov-3.420020_pt1 | contig 15809 bp, 10 predicted proteins | sample MGYA00519872_ERZ826016 | MGnify/ENA primary metagenome ERZ826016 (study PRJEB31778, sample SAMEA3449218) | human gut metagenome | biome: human gut; feature: human-associated habitat; material: faeces | place: United Kingdom | collected 2010/2012 ... | reverse complement strand
CCGTAAGGCCGACAAAATAGATCTTTGCCGGATAAATGTGGAAGACGGTACGGTCACTGAACTGATTTCGGAAGAGTGTGTTCCTCATATCAATCTTACTTTGTTTAATTATAAGATATTGGAGCAAGGTAAATATTTCATTTGGTGGTCAGAGCGTACGGGAAAAGGGAATTATTATCTTTATGATCATAACGGAAAATTGCTGAATCGTATCACAAAAGGTGAAAATCTTGTAGCCGGTAACATTGTTCATGTGGATACGCTGAAAAGAGAAATGGTCTTTTCTGGATACGGAAACGAGGAAGGCATAAATCCTTATTATACTTTTTTCTATAAAGCGCGTTTGGATGGCAAGGAACAAGTTTTGCTGACTCCTGGTAATGGCAATCATGAGCTGACTCTTTCCGGAGATAGGAAATATGCGGTAGATAAGTATTCGCGTATGGATATGTTTCCGGTGATGAATGTGTTGTCCATTGAAAATCCCAGGAAGAATTTTAAGGTAGACCAAATGGATGGCAGTGATCTTCGGCAGGCCGGATGGCAGCCCCCTACGCTGTTGAAAGTGAAAGCGGCCGATGGACAGACAGATTTATATGGATTGATGTATCTGCCTTCTCATTTGGATAAGAGCAAGAAATATCCGATTATAAGTAATGTATATCCGGGTCCTCAGGATGATCAGATTCCTCAATCTTTCGTACTTGATGATAATGGTAATCAGTCTTTGGCGGAGTTGGGTTTTATTGTGATCAATGTAGCCCCGAGAGGGAGCTCGCCATTGCGCGGCCATGATTTTTATTGCTTTAGCTATGGTAATTTGCGTGATTATCCGTTGGCAGATGACAAATATGTGATAGAACAGTTGGCTAAGGAATATTCTTATATTGATTTAGATAGAGTAGGTATTTACGGTCATTCCGGAGGAGCTTTTCAGACGGTAGCCTCAATCCTTACTTATCCGGACTTTTATAAAGTGGCAGTAGCCGCCTCCGGCAATCATGATAACAATATATATATTCAATGGTGGGGAGAAACATTTCATGGATTGAATGAGAAAAAAGATACTAAGACGGGAAAAATGACTTTTTCCGTGAAGATTCCTACTAATATGGAGTTAGCAGGTAATTTGAAAGGAAAGTTGATGCTGATTACCGGTGATGTAGATAAGAATGTGCCTCCTTCCTCTACCTATCGGTTGGCGGATGCTTTGATTAAAGCGAATAAGCGTTTTGATATGTTTATTCTTCCAGGGAAAGACCATGGGGTGATGAGCCCTTATTATCAGAACCTGATTCGTTACTACTTTGTGGAGAATCTTCTTCGGCCTTCACAAAGACATATTGATATTATTAACCATAAATAAAAGCTTATGAGGTGTATGGGAATATTTAGAGTATTTCTATTAAGTTGTTTATGCTGTATGGCTATAGGCTTGTCTGCTCAAAGGCCACAAGGTGATGCTACGATCCAAGTTAAGGTGACTATAGTGGATTCAGACAAAAATCCATTGCCGGGAGCTACAGTAAAAGTAGCAGGCAAAGCTCAGGGAGTTATCTCAAATGAAAATGGTGAGGTATCGTTGTGGGTTGATAAAAATGCTGAAATTGAATTTAGCTATGTCGGCATGAAACCTTTAGTAATGCGAGTGACTAAACCTATTTCCGGATATATCACGTTGGAAGATGTAGTGTCTGAATTGGATCAAGTGGTAGTCACAGGATATCAACGTACTACCAAACGTCGTACTACGGGATCATTAGCAACATTAACGGCAAAAGATTTGAAAGGCGCGCCAACAGCGAATTTGGATATGTTGATGCAGGGGAAAATTGCAGGTGTAGATATTAAAGCTGTTTCTGGTCGCCCAGGGGAATCTGCAAAGATTCGTATTCGAGGTACAAATACGATCACAGGTAATGCTGAGCCGCTATGGGTAGTAGATGGAGTTCCTTTACAGAGGGACATACCGAGTATCGAAACTAGCCGAATTAAAGCTGGAGATTTTAATGATATTTTTACGAATGGAATTGCTGGGATTAATCCTAGTGATATCGAATCTGTTACAGTTTTGAAAGATGCTTCTGCAGCTGCTATTTATGGTTCTCGTGCAGCGGGTGGTGTAATTGTTGTGACAACGAAACGAGGAAAAGAGGGTAAGATGCAAATTAATTATTCTACGAATGTTTCTATTGTTACAAGCCCTCCTAGAGATGCAAACTTGATGAATTCCAAAGAAAAGTTGGCTTGGGAACAAGAATTGTGGGATGAATTTTCTGCAAAGAAGTTTGCAGAGGGTAGTAATTATCCGGTAATAGGTGTTGTGGGGATGATTCGTTCTGGATATAAACAATATGCCGGCATGACCAAGGAACAACAAGATGCAACAATTGAATCTTTGGGAGCACATACGACAGATTGGTTTCAAGAGCTGTTTCAGAATTCTGTATCGCAGAGCCATTATTTGTCTTTATCCGGAGGTTCAGAAAAGAATTCATATTACGTATCACTAGGTTATTCACAGAATAACGGATTAGTGAAGAAAACAGATTATGATCGTTATAATGTAAATGCTAAAATAGACATGAAACCCAATAAACGGGTAAAATTAGGTTTTACGGCTGATATGGCGATGCAGCATTCAAACTCCTCTTCATTGGGTGTGGATCCATTCAAGTATGCTTATTTTGCTAATCCATATGAAAAGGTTTATAATGAAGACGGTTCGTATGCAGCAGATAAAACTTATTATAGTTTGTCACATGCTAATGGTTCTTATGATGTAAGATTACCAAAAGATGGATATAACATATTCCGCGAGATCAATGAAACATCCAATAATACGAAAAATATTTCAGCTTCGTTAATTGCTAATTTAAGTGTGAATATTCTCGATAATTTCAGTTTTGAAGGTCTGGCTTCGTATGGTTATGTTTCAAATACGACCGATAATATTAACGGAAAGAATACTTATGCGGCATGGACAGACCGTCCTTTTAAAGATGATAATACAGATCGTATATATGGTTCAATCACACAGACTTCGGCATATAATACCAGTTATAATTTGCGAGGACAGTTGCATTATTTCAATACATTTGCTGAAGATCATTATATCAGTGCTTTGTTGGGAACAGAGATTCGAGGGCAATATGCTAAAAGTATTTATGAAAAACGATATGGGTATGATCCGGTGACGGGTAATTCAGCAACGCCTACTTATCCGTCAGATACTAAGATAGAATATGCTGATTTATTAGCTTATGCTGCTATTATAGATGGGTTGTCGGGACAAAGTATTGTAGAAGATGCATTTGCATCTTTCTATTTTTCATTTGATTATGTGTTTAAACAGCGTTATGTTCTTAGTTTTACAGGGCGTACCGATGGCTCTAATAATTTTGGTAGTAAAGAACAATTTAATCCTACAGGTTCATTAGGTTTGTCGTGGAATGTAGATCAAGAAGCTTTTATGCAATCCTTGAAGTCTGTTATCAGTAGTCTTTCATTTCGTGCTGCATTTGGATATACTGGAAATATAAATAAAAGTGTTTATCCGCAATTAGTAATGGATTATAATTCATCATTCCGTCGGACAGATACAGATTATTATCGTATGGGATATCTGAAGAATGCGCCAAATCCACATTTGCGTTGGGAAAAAACAAGAGATATGAAAATATCGATGGATATGGGCTTTTTTAATGATCGTTTCCGTTTGCAGGGAGAACTTTATGATCGTCGGACACGTGATGCAGTTACAACTGTGTATGTTCCTTATACTACGGGATTTTCTACTCAATCTTACAATACTTCGGAATTATTAAATCAAGGAATTGAAGTTACTTTGAATGCCAATGTTTTAAAAACAAAAGATTGGAATATTTCTGTTTCTACAAATATAGCTTATAATCGGAATAAGTTGTTAAAGTATGATGCTAATTCTGGGTATCGTAGTTGGGGAACTAATCATGTAGGTTATCCTTTGGGAGCTATTATTAGTGGAAAGGTAAACAAAATTGATAAAAAATTAGGTGTTTATACATATGAATCACGTCCTGACGCTGTGTTTACAACAGCAGAAGACCGTCGAAATGCTAATAACTATTCTTTTTATTTAGGAACTAGTACTGCTCCTACTAATGGAGGATATTCTATTTCGGTTTCTTATAAAAACTTGAATTTAAGTTTAGGAGGAACTTACTCATTAGGCGGGAAAATTTTAAATAATATAAATTGTCCTATTAGTTACAGTACGTTATCAGGAAACACTCTAGAGACAATACCAACACAGGAGAATGATTTATATGTCAATCATTTGAATGTGGCGAAAGATGTCGTGAATCGTTGGACGCCAGACAATCCAATTACTAATGGTCATCCGCGTATCATTGATGCGTATGGCGAAGATCTTGGACTGGATGATTTTGTACCATCTATAGATTTTATAACTAAAGCTTCTATGTTAGAAGATGTGTCTTATTTTAAACTTGGTTCGTTAATGATAGGCTATAATTTTACGGGTAAGTGGATGCAGAAAGTCCATGTTAATTCGTTAGCATTGTCATTCAGTATGAGTAATTTATTTACTATTACAAACTACTCCGGCATTGACCCAGAAACTCCGGGAGCGGTTTATCCCACTCCACGTACATTCTCAATGGGACTTTCTGTCGGATTTTAAATGGAGGAAAACAATGAAGAGAAAGATTATTTTATGGATATATGGACTTATAACATTGTCTTTTATTTCCTGTAGCAATTATTTGGATATCAAACCGTATGGAAAAACAATACCTAAGACATCCGAAGAATTTTCAGCGTTATTACATACTTGGTTGAATGAAATTGATGGAGGAATAGATGAGGCTCTGGTTGGAAATTCGTCGGTGTTATTGAATATGGATGGGGCGTATGGAGATGACTTTGAAGTTTGTCTGACTTCACAGAATGGACGGCTTATGAATGTTTATATAGGAAATTTAGTTGGTACAATAGCTGCTTCACGACAATATAGTACTTATTATGAAATAATACGTGACTGTAATATTGTTTTGGGAGAAATGGAAGAAAGTGGAACAGCAGAAGCAGGTGAAGTACGTGCTACTGCTTACGCTATGCGTGCTGTTGCTTATTACCAATTATTACGTTTTTATTGTGAAGTGCCGCAAATTGGCAACTTTGAAAATCAGTTAGGTGTACCTTTGGTGATGACATTTGATATGGAAGAAAGACCTATTCGTAGTACAATGCAGGAAACAATTGATTTAATTGAATCTGATTTAAATCATTCACTTTCCTATCATATGAAAAATGACCTTTATCGTTTTACAGAAGATGTAGTTAAAGGCTATTTAGCTCGTTTATATTTCTGGACCAAACAATGGGGAAAAGCTTTACCATTGGCACAAGAGTTACTCACAAAGTATGGATTATTGAAAGGAGATGCTTATAAAAATATGATGTCTACTTCTTATGACCTAGTAGGGAATCAACTATTGAAATCATATCGGACGACCGTTGATATAACTGAAATAACAGCATCAAAAACTTATCTTCAATATCGTCCTGTGAGCAAGAGGTTTTTAAATGCATTTACTGAGGAAGAAAAAGTAAGTGATATACGTTATGCACTTTGGGTAAATAATAAAAGGATAGCTATAAAGACCTTCTTTTGTGGTATGCGTATAGCTGAGTTTAAACTAATGGAAGCGGAGTGTTATTACCATTTAGATAAGCCGGAATTGGCTTTGCGTTCAATTAATGAACTGCGCGCTCATCGTATTAATGATTATAAGGATTTAGAAATGGATAATCTGCCTTCTCTTCAAGATACAGAAATTATTGTAACTGATGCGGAAGGAAATGCTCTGACCCCGTTGATGGGCCTAATTTTACGTGAACGGAGGAAGGAGTTGTTTTTGGAGGGAGACCGATTTTTTGAACAGAAAAGAAACGGTATGCCCGAGTATTGGACAGCATACAATGGTCGCAAATATGTAACTCAAAAGTATATGTATACGCTGCCTATTTCACCTAGGGAGATAGAATTAGTTGATGGGTTAATACAGAATCCCGGATATACAGAATTAAAATGAAAGGAGAAGAGAGTATGAAAAAGAAAATGATCTATGGTGTACTCATTGTTTGCTTGTTATTGACAAACTGTATGTATTCTGCTTGTGAGGATATAGATGAGGTACCGCCAAGAGAAACTGTGGTAAGCAGTGAGATATACAAAATACCGGATCCAGTTGTATTAAATGCAAATGAAACTGCTGTGATTGATGCTATTAAGCAGGAGTATAATGAATATGTATCTCAATAATTATTAATTAAAAAACGATGAAAATTATGAAGAAAATTTTGTTTTATTTATTTGTGATGTGCTCGTTAGTAGTTACGTCTTGTTCATCTGATGATGATGATAACTTTGTAGAGTTGATAGAGTTGAATTTTAATCAGGCGCATTATTCTTTAGCTAAAGGTGAAATAGAGTTAAGGCTTATTTCAGATCAACCTGCTTCTGCTACAGTTTCTATACCAGTTTTATTTTCGGGGACAGCAGTGGAAGGTACAGATTTTACAGCGGGTAAATCGATTACATTAAAAGCAGGCGAGACAGAAGCCGTGCTTAAAGTAAAACGTATCGAAGAAAATATTGGTGAAGAAGATAAAGAGTTGATTGTTAACTTGGGAACGGCTCCAACAGGTTTTAAAATTGGAGTTGGAAGCTATACATCTGTGGAATTACTTGGCAATACAGGAGTTATTATGTCATTTGATAATGTTTCCGGTATTTTAACCGAAGCTACTTCTTATGGTATTACTCTTGAAACGATGACGGGAGCTGCTTATAAAGTATCAGAGGAAACAAGATTTGATATAGAGGTTGATCCTTCTTCTACTGCAGTGGAAGGTACTCATTTCTCGTTTGATGGTGGTAAGTATGCGACTGTTCTTAAAAATAAAAACAAAGGAACTGTATCTGTTAAATTCCTGAAGAAGGAAGAAGGAAAAGATAAATTGGTGTTACGCTTGGTAGAAAGGGATGGATATGCTTATGGTAATAATGCTTCCATTAAAATTACTATTAGCGGTCCGTATATATTAACTGGCACATGGGCATTTGATAAAATATCTAATTTAACATTCTATCAAAATATGTGGGGAGAAGATATTACTAAATTTCCAACAGGAACTTCTGCGGATCAGATTAAATTTGAGGGTAATTCTTATCAAGAATATACTTTTATTCCTACTTTAAGTGGTGAACTGAAAAACTATTTTGGTACAGAATCTTGTACGGTAACTTATAAAGGGGAACTTGAAAAGACAATTGAGGAAGAGAGTACTCGATATCAAGTAACTGCGAAAATAGCAGTATTGCAGTTTCCTTCAGTTAATGTAAATTTTTCTGCTAATAATACTAGTAATCGTGCGGCAGTTGTTGGTTTCCGCATTATAAAGTCAGACGGAAAAGATATACTTGAATGTACTATTGATGATTTTGAACCTACGGATTTTATGACGAATACTTATGATATGATGAAAGACTATGGAGAAGATCCTATTATGAAATCAGCTCCACTTCGTTTGCATTTCACTCGGGTCAAATAAATGACTGTAAATAACTAGTATAATGAAGAGGCTGAATTTTAAGACTTTCAGTTTTAATTTGATGAAGTTTTAGAATTCAGCCTCATATTGAATGATTGAGGTACTTTTTGATCATTCTTGTTTCCGTGGATAATCAATCGTATAATGCAGTCCCCGGCTTTCTTTCCGTTCCATAGCCTGACGTGTAATCAGATAACCTACATTAATCATATTACGAAGTTCGCAAAGTTCACGGGTAGCTTTACTGCTCTTAAATAGCTTTTCCGTTTCTTCATAAAGAATATCCAGACGATTCCAAGCACGGGTCAGACGAAGATTACTGCGGACGATACCGACATAAGATTCCATAATCTGATTGACTTCCTTCATGCTTTGAGTGATCAGTACCCGTTCTTCCGTAGAAATCGTTCCTTCGTCATTCCACTCCGGAATGTCTTCATTAAAGTCATAGCGTTCAAGTACGCTTAAAGCATGTTTGACAGCTGCATCAGCATAAACCACGGCTTCTATCAACGAATTGGAAGCCAAACGATTCCCACCGTGCAGACCGGTACATGAACATTCACCCAGTGCGTACAAGCGACGGATACTGGATTGACCATCCAGATCGACTGTGATGCCTCCGCAAAGATAATGAGCGGCCGGAGCTACTGGTATATAATCTTTGGTAATATCGATGCCGAGGCTAAGGCATTTTTTATAGATATTCGGGAAGTGCTTTTTGGTTTCTTCCGGGTCTTTATGTGTTACGTCGAGATAAACATGGTCGTCTCCGCGTTGTTTCATTTCATTGTCGATGGCACGTGCTACAATGTCGCGTGGTGCTAATGACAGGCGTGAATCGTATTTCTGCATAAACTCCTTGCCATCCTGTGTACGGAGTACGGCACCATAGCCACGCATAGCTTCCGTGATGAGAAAACTTGGGCGGTCTCCCGGATGGAAAAGCGCTGTGGGGTGGAACTGAATAAATTCCATATCATTTACTGCACCTTTGGCACGATAAACCATAGCGATTCCATCTCCTGTGGCTACTAACGGATTAGTTGTATTGCGATAAACGGCTTCACATCCGCCGGTTGCCATTACCGTTACTTTGGAGAGGAATGTATCTACTTCTCCGGTAGCTTCGTTTAATACATACGCACCGTAGCATTTAATACCGGGCGTATAACGGGTTACAATAATTCCCAAATGATGTTGGGTAATGATTTCTACTGCGAAGAAGTTTTCGAATACAGTAATGTTCGGATGGTTTTTCACCGTTTCAATCAGGCTGTCCTGTATCTCTGCCCCAGTGTTATCTTTATGGTGAAGGATACGGAACTCAGAGTGGCCGCCTTCTTTGTGCAAGTCGAAATCTCCGTTCTCCTTCTTATCAAAGTTTACTCCCCACTTGATCAGTTCGTTGATTTGTTCGGGAGCGTTACGGACTACTTTTTCTACTGCTGTACGGTCACTAATCCAGTCACCTGCAATCATCGTATCTTCAATGTGCTTTTCGAAATTGTCTACTGCAAGATTAGTAACAGAAGCGATACCGCCCTGGGCGAAAAATGTATTGGCTTCTTCTAATCCAGCTTTACAGATAAGAGCAACTTTACCTTTGTGCGCAACTTTCAGCGCAAAACTCATACCGGCAATTCCGGAGCCGATGACGAGGAAATCGAACTTTCTTACCATAATTTTGTTATTTCTCACCGCAAAGCTACAAAATAACTCACTTCGTTGTACTTTTCGTTGTCACTAATTCATAAAATTGCTACCTTGCACGCAAAAATCTGACAAAATGAATCGAATATTTCATGCTCGTATTGCTTGGTATCAGTATTTTGCTTTGGCGTTGTTTACAGTGAATGCTGTTGCTGCTTTATGGTGCAAATATATCTTGCCGGCGGTGTTTATGGTGTTATTGTTGATCGTATTGATAGAACAGATTATTCATACTGTTTATACTGTAACTTCGGACGGAACACTAATTATACATCAGGGACGTTTTAGCCGTAAGAAAGTCATTCCTATTTCCAAGATTGGTTTTATTGAGCAATGCCATTCCATGAAATTCGGTCGGTTTTCAGTGACTCGTTATGTGCTGATAAAATATGATGAAAGAAAATATGAAGCACTAATGCCTGTCAAAGAACAGGAATTTATGCAGTTGATTGAAAAAAGGATGTTGAGTGAGAAACTTGATTCTAAAAGATGATTTAGAACTCATATTCTCTTCTTGAACATATTCTGAGGACGATTGCTGGACATCTAATATGTGTCAGTCCGATTATATGTCTAGCATACAGAGTATAAAGATTAAATCAATGAACCATAAATCATATATAAAATTTATATAAATTATTTACTATGAAATACCAAGTGATCATTATTGGTGGAGGTCCTGCAGGATATACAGCTGCCGAAGTTGCCGGTAAAGCCGGTTTGAATGTATTGCTAATCGAGAAAAATAGTTTGGGTGGTGTCTGTTTGAATGAAGGTTGTATTCCTACAAAAACATTACTTTATTCTGCAAAAACGTTCGATAGCGCCAAACATGCTTCAAAATATGCAGTGAATATATCAGAAGTCTCTTTTGATTTACCCAAAATTATTGCAAGGAAAACGAAAGTAGTACGTAAATTAGTGCTGGGAGTAAAGGCAAAGCTGACTTCAAATAATGTGACTATTGTATCAGGTGAAGCTCAAATTATTGATAAGAACACAATTCGTTGTGGTGAAGAGGTATTTAAAGGAGAAAATCTGGTACTTTGTACAGGTTCCGAGACTTTTATTCCTCCTATTTCCGGTGTAGAGTCGATAGATTATTGGACACATCGCGAAGCATTGAACAATAAAGAATTACCGTCTTCTTTGGCCATCGTCGGTGGCGGAGTGATCGGAATGGAGTTTGCTTCGTTCTTTAATAGTCTGGGAGTAGAGGTGACCATCATTGAGATGATGGATGAAATTCTGAGTGGCATGGATAAAGAGCTTTCCGGCATGTTGCGGGCTGAATATGCAAAGCGGGGAATTAAATTCCTGCTTAGTACGAAGGTTACAAGTTTCTCCCCGTCACTCTCTCAAGAAGGGATAAGATATACCTATAAACCTATGTTGGAGAACGAACCTTCAGATTGCCTTTCTCAACCAGAAGAAAGTTTTGGAGAGACTGATCGTTTACTACTTAGTGTGGGGCGCCGTCCTGTGACGAAAGGTTTCGGGCTTGAAAACCTTCATCTGGAAAGAACAGAGCGTGGAGCTATTAGAATAAATGCTCAAATGCAGACTTCCGAACCCAATGTGTATGTTTGCGGTGACCTGACCGGTTTTTCTTTATTGGCTCATACTGCTGTTCGTGAAGCAGAAGTAGCTATACATTCTATTTTAGGCAAAAAAGACAGTATGAGTTATCGTGCTATTCCGGGAGTGGTTTATACCAATCCAGAGATTGCGGGAGTAGGCGAAACAGAAGAATCTGCTCTGGCGAAAGGGATCAATTATCGGATTGTGAAACTTCCGATGGCTTATTCCGGTCGTTTTGTGGCGGAAAATGAAGGGGTGAATGGAGTTTGTAAAATACTTCTGGACGAACAAGAACGAATTATAGGTGCACATGTAATGGGGAATCCGGCTTCGGAGATTATTACACTTGCCGGAACTGCCATTGAATTAGGACTGACGGCTGAACAATGGAAAAAGATAGTCTTCCCTCACCCTACTGTAGGTGAAATTTTCAGGGAGGTATTGTAAGGTTGATTTTGTCATCCTGAACTTGTGGAGGATTTTTTCTTTTTGAATACAGAGAGAAAACATTTATTCTAGAAAAGTTTATTTCTCCTTACGGTCGTCTAAAAGCAAAAGGTGTTTTGAGCGAAGCTAATGACAGATACTATAATTGATCTTAGTATGAATTAATTATGTTGTGTAACTTATAACTGTTTTATATAAATTAGAAGATAAAATGAGAAAGTGTGTTGTTTGGGTTTTCTTATCGTTGCTTGTATGTATGACTATGATCAACTGTTCAATTCAGAAAAGGAGAAATATTCCGGCAAATGAGTATTTCATTTATGGAAAGTTGAAGAATGTTCCGGATAGTGTTGTCATTGGTTTGTACGTGAGTGAAGGGAATATTATAAAATTGCTGTCTCAAGATACCTTGACCAATGGAGAGTTTTCATTTCGTGACACCATTTCGGACACTCGACAGTTATTAATAATGTCTAAAAGCAAAGGCTTTCCCGGTATATGGTTGAACGTGTGGGTAGCACCGGGGAAGTATATTGAAATCAGTGGTCAAGACAAACTTTTGAGAACCTGGACGATAGAAAGTGATATTCCCGAACAATTGGAAGAGAACCGTTTTATGGATTGTGCCATGACGCAGCAAAGAGAATTGATGCAACATTTAGCTGCCAGTTATGATTGGCAGCGTATGATGTTTATTGATCATTCGGGAGATGAAGAGTTTGCTAAAAAAGCATGGGCTAAAATAGATTCTATTCGGAAGCTGGAAAATCCGCTGCAAAAGGAAATCTGGAAAAAAGAAATGGAATATATGAAAAGTGCTCCCGTTTCTAAGGTTTGGATTAATAATTTGTTACTGTATGCTTCTATGATGAAATATGAGAATATTATGCCCTATAAGGATGAGGTGAAAGAGCTTTATACCAGAATGTCCGATGAAGAGAAACAAACACCTGCCGGACAGGAAATTACTCAATATATTTATCCACCTGTTACTGTTGGCGTGGGAGATGCAATGGTGGATGGAGATTTATATGACAGTGCGGGTGCGTTACATCACCTTGCAGAGTTTAAAGGAAATTACATCTTACTTGATTTCTGGAGTAGCGGTTGCGGACCTTGTGTACAATCTATACCTGAAATGAAGAAGATTGTAGCAATGTATAAAGACAAACTTGTAGTAGTCAGTATCAGTGAAGATCCGAAAGACAACTGGAAAGAATATATAAAAAATAAGGGTATGGAAGGTAATCAGTGGAATGAACTCCGTAGAGGACGTACCGGGCTTGCAGCAAGCTATCAGGTGAACGGAATACCGTATTATGTACTTATTGCCCCTGACGGAAAGATTCAAGATGTGTGGTCGGGATATGGAGAAGGGTCGCTTTTAGATAAAGTGAAACAGAATATTAAGTAATTGAGGAAGATTATAGAGGAAATATGAAGAAACAGTTTTATGTGAGGAAAACTTTTATATCGGTTGTATTGTCTATCTGTTTTTTGCCCTTATGGGGACAGAGTGACTTTTCTCAAATTGATTCATTAATCAAAAAGATGCTTCCCGTAGCCTCTGAAGTCGGGGTATCTGTTTATGATCTGACGGCAAAGACTCCATTTTATAATTTTCGTGCTGATAAACTCTCCCGTCCTGCTTCGACAATGAAGTTACTGACGGCAATTACTGCTCTGTCCCGTCCCGAAGCTGATGATCCTTTTCGTACAGAGGTGTGGTATGACGGTGTGATAGAGCATGATACTTTGCAAGGCAATCTATATGTTGTAGGAGGATTTGATCCTGAATTTGACGAACTGGCAATGGATTCGCTGGTAGGAGAGGTGATCACTTTCCCTTTTTCGGTGATTAACGGACAGGTCTATGGAGATGTGTCCATGAAAGACTCACTTTATTGGGGAAGCGGTTGGGCATGGGATGATAATCCGGAAGCTTATCAACCTTATTTGTCTCCGTTGATGTATTGTAAAGGTATTGTTGAAGTGGAAGTTGCCCCAGGAGCTCAACAGGGAGATTCGGCAAGAGTCTTTTGTAAACCGATCTCTTCTTATTATACAGTGACGAATCAGGCAAAAACACATACTCCGTCTGCCGGAAAGTTCTCTGTTTCACGTGATTGGCTTACTAATGGGAATAATATCATTGTAAAAGGTAATATGGATGGTATTCGTAAATCCTGGGTCAATGTTTATGATTCAAAGTGTTACTTCATGCACGCATTTCTTGAACGACTTCAGGGGCGTGGAATTATAGTTCCCCAATCGTATGGTTTTGCTGAAATTCCTCTTGCTGGGGTACAAAAGATGAGTAGTCGGGAAACTCCGGTGCAAGACGTTTTGAATCAATTGATGAAGGAAAGTGATAATTTGAATGCAGAAGCTTTTCTTTGTCGTCTGGGGGCGCAAGCTACAGGTAAGAAATATGTAACGGCTAAAGACGGGATTACCGAGATTATGAATCTGATTGAGCAATTGGGACACGATCCGAAAGACTATAAGATTGCAGATGGTTGCGGATTATCGAATTATGACTATCTCACTCCTGCCCTGCTTGTAGATTTCCTGAAATATGCTTATTCTCAGACTGACATTTTTCAGAAGTTGTATAAATCACTTCCCATTGCCGGAATCGACGGGACGTTGCAAAACCGAATGAAAGGAACCGTTGCTTATAAGAATGTACATGCAAAAACCGGATCGTATACAGCTATTAATGCATTGGCAGGATATTTGAGAATGAAGAACGGTCATGAAGTCGCATTTGCCATTATGAATCAGAATGTGCTTTCAGCAGCTAAAGCAAGAGCTTTTCAGGATAAGGTTTGCGAAATAATAATCGGGCGTTGATGATCGAATTAAGTGTTAGTTCTCTTTTTTTTAAAGAAAATACTGTTTTGTTTGAACGTTTCCTTTTTTCGCGTGTATGCTTTGTCGGTACCGTTCTATTGAAAACAATGTCGAATTAAAAAAGAGTAAATGATGAAAACTATCAAATATCTGTTGTTTATCCTGTTTTGTTGTTACACTACACTGTCATATTCTCAAGTTGAGTCGGCTTTAAATGACAACATATTATCTCCGGACTCAATTGCAAAGGTTGTAAAAAGTATGCGTGATAAGCTGGATCAAGCAAAACAAAAAGTGAAAGATAACCCTAAAGACGAAAGAGCATGGCTGGAATATTCGGGAGTACTTCAAATACTTAAAAGTGTTTCATTGATGCAGTCAATGAAACCATCAGTAAAGTATCCGGCTCCGGACTCGGATATCCAAAAGGAAATGGATGAAATGCTGGAAGGTATGAAGCAAAATATACCTAATACTGCTACTTATGCTATTACGCGGAACTCGAATATTAAGCCGGGTGAACAGAGAATGTCATTTGACGAGATCATAGAGAAATGGCCTGATGCTGTCTTACATTATCCTACTTATGTGGCTGTGTCATTGAGAGATGAAAAACGGTTGAAAGAGATCTGTAAACGTTGGTATGAATCCGGAGAATTTCCTCCCCAGCAACTGAACTTTGCCTATAATGAGTTAGCTTCGGCAGAGAAAAATGCTATTATTTTTATGGGGGGGTGCTTTGATTTGTACGGTGTCAGGGTACTTCAGAGTGTAAAAGACCAGTTTGCGGATAAGAAGATTATTATGTATCCTTTCTTGACCAACTCCTTTTCTATAGATAAAGTAACTGAAGAGTTGGGGATACCTAAATATAGAAAGGCAGAAAATGATACAATCTCATATGCTTCGCCCGGTGACTTTATGAAAAGCTACTCCAGAGAACTCAAAGGAGTGATAGAACATTTTGCTAAGTATAGCAATCGGCCTATTTATTTTACGATAACAATGGATGAAATGGCTAAAAATGCTCTTAAAGATAATTTGCATTCCGAAGGCCTGTTAATGAAATATTCTTCCAAACCCTATGATAATCTGGCAGTTATGCGGCGGAACTTTGAGAATGTGTATTTGATGGATTATCTGCGTAAGTCTTTTTATCCTCAAACTCTTGCTGTGTCAGCCTTTGATCCTAAAGTGAATGACGGACTTAATCTTTATTATATCCCTGCCCTTAAAGCTCTGTTACAATTCTACAAAGAGTCGGAAGATCATAATCATTATGATAAACTGTATTCAATTCTGCGGACTGTTATCGACGATGCGAAATCTTGTACCAAAGAAGTGCGGGAGCAGTATTTGAAAAGTATTAATTCCTGAGTAAACTGATAAGAAATATGAGGCGATTTATCTATTTATTATATTTATAAAATGCATGCATTTATGCATGTTTGAAAGGAATGAGATTAAAATGGAGCAAAAGAAAAGCAAAAAAATATACTCAACGGGAATTGGCAGATAAGCTTAGTATCAGCGATAAAACAATCTCAAAATGGGAAAGGGGAGTTTCCCATAGTTAAAGATACCACACCAAA
>ERZ826016.2193-NODE-2193-length-15817-cov-8.985598_pt1 | contig 15817 bp, 10 predicted proteins | sample MGYA00519872_ERZ826016 | MGnify/ENA primary metagenome ERZ826016 (study PRJEB31778, sample SAMEA3449218) | human gut metagenome | biome: human gut; feature: human-associated habitat; material: faeces | place: United Kingdom | collected 2010/2012 ... | reverse complement strand
CCGCTAACGGCTGCCCTACCTTACCGTCGCGGAGAATTTACTACTTTATCGACAGTCTCAACGGCCCCAAAGGGGCCGTTCTTTTTTGCGCGTTTGCGGCGAAACGGTTCGACAAGTATACCTGTCTGCATGGTTTCCCGCCGCATGTTCATCTATCAGAAAACCGCACATCTCGATTCCTGCCGGGGCTTGACAATTCACGGAAAAGTATTATAATATCAAATTGTTCAAAATTGTACTATTTGAAAGGGGACGGTCCCATGCTGCCTGCTGTGCGGTTTTATACCTATTCCAAGCGCTTTGAGGAGGCCTACACCGCGGCCATGCGCCCCTTGACGGAGGAACTGGATATGGCCCAGCCCGCCGTAGACATTCTCCTGTTTTTGGCCAACAATCCCGGCATGGATACCGCCCGGGACATCTGCACCTACCGGCATCTGAAGCCCGCTATCGTCTCTTTCCACGTGGAAAAGCTGGCAGGGGAGGGATATCTGGAGCGCCAGCCGGTGCCGGGAGACCGGCGGAAATGCCGCTTGGTGTGTACGGAAAAGGCCGGGCCGGTGATCCAGCGGGGCCGCGCTGTACAGGAGACCTTTTCGCGGCAGCTGACGGAGGGACTGACCGAGGAGGAGCTGGAGACCTGCTTCCGCTGCTTTGCGGTATTCGGAGAAAATATGGACCGGCTGAGCGGCAGTCGGAAAGCGACAAAAGGAGACGTAAAATGAATCAGGATAAAACCTTTTTAGGCACGGAACCGATCGGCAAGCTTCTGCGGCAGCTGGCCATCCCCACGGTCATCGCCCAGCTTGTAAATATGCTCTACAACATCGTGGACCGCATCTACATCGGCCACATTCCCGGTGACGGCGATCTGGCCCTTACCGGCGTGGGCGTGTGCCTGCCGCTGATTTTAATTGTCTCCGCATTTGCGGCACTGGTGGCCTCCGGCGGCGCGCCCCGTGCCTCCATCTACATGGGCAAGCAGGATCATGACACTGCCGAGAAGATTTTAGGCGGCTGCTTTGCCCTGCAATTAGCGGTCTCCGCTCTGCTGACGGCGGTATTGCTGCTGTGGAGCCGGGATCTGCTGTTGGCCTTCGGCGCCAGCGAGAACACCATCGGCTACGCCGCCAGCTATATGCAGATCTACGCTGTGGGCACCGTGTTCGTGCAGCTGACCCTGGGCCTGAACGCCTTTATCACCGCACAGGGCTTTGCCAAGATTGGAATGCGGACGGTGCTCATCGGCGCGGTGGCCAACATCGTTCTGGACCCCATTTTTATTTACGGACTGCACATGGGCGTCCGGGGCGCGGCGCTGGCCACCATTCTCTCCCAAGGTCTGTCCTGTATCTGGGTGCTGCGGTTCCTCACCGGCCCCAAAACCCTGCTGCGGCTGAAAAAGGAAAACGTCCGTTTCCGCCCTGCCCTGATTTTGCCCTGCGTAGCACTGGGGACGGCCACCTTCATCATGCAGGCCAGCGAGAGCGTCATCTCCGTGTGCTTCAATTCCTCGCTGCTGAAATACGGCGACGACATCGCCGTTGGCGCCATGACCATCCTCTCCAGCGTCATGCAGTTTGCCATGCTGCCCTTGCAGGGCATCGCCCAGGGCGCCCAGCCCATCACCAGCTATAATTACGGCGCACGGAATACCCAGCGGGTGCGGCAGACCTTCCGGCTGCTGCTGAAGGTGTGTCTGTGCTATTCCGTGGCGCTGTGGGCGGTGATCCAGCTGTGCCCCGGCGCGTTTGCCCGGATTTTCACCCCGAACGCGGCGCTGGTGGCCTTTACGGTGCCCGCCCTGCGGATCTATTGCGGGGCGCTGTTCCTCTTTGGTATCCAGATCGCCTGTCAGATGACCTTCGTTTCCATTGGCGCCGCCGGCTGCTCCATCATTGTGGCAGTGCTGCGGAAGTTCGTCCTGCTGCTGCCCTTGATCTATCTGATGCCCCGGCTGCTGGCGGATCAGACCATGGCGGTTTACACCGCCGAGCCGGTGGCGGATGCCATCGCCGTGACCTGCACCGCCATCCTGTTTACAGTCCAATTCCGCAAAGCTTTGCGGAAGCTGGACGCGGAAGATTAAAAACACCGCCCCGGTTTGTGATATGCTCCCTCTATGAGCAATGTCATGATGCCGGGGTCAAAACAAGCCTTTTATGTATGACCAATAGCAAAGAGCTGGAAAAATAGCGCTGAAATGAGCACCCAGAGGAAATGGCCTTTTGAGGCTGTCTCTCTGGGTGCTTATTTTTCATAGAGTAGATTTTAGTCATTTTATTCTTTTGCTATCCAAATATTGGATTTTGAGCATAATTAACCAAGCCCTTTCGAAAACCAAAGAGCTTCCTGAAATTGAGAGCCGCTATTTTGCATCCGAAGAAGAATTTCCCTCGTTGCTTGCCTCGCGGCAACTTATCAAGGCGGTAATTCTTACGGATGTTTGCCGGTACCGTTTCTACGCCATTCCTAAGCTTTGCATAATTGCTGAATTCTTCACTTTGCATATACCTTTGGCTCTTTGCCCTGTTTGAAGCATTCTTTGAAGTAATGAATGTTGCATTCCATCCATCGATTTTTGGACGACACTGCCCTTGGTATGGACAACCAACGCAATGATTGCAATTAAACGAAACCTTACACTGCCTTGTCGTTTTAGTATAGCTTTGCCTTACAGGTTCGTGCCCTGCAGCACATCTCAAAAGTATTGTTCCGTCATCATTAAAAGTGAAATCAGCTAATGCATCTGGAGCCTCTTTTCCAATAAGTGCGGTTGTGATTAATTTGATGTTCTTTTCCTTTGCCAAAGCAAAATTATCCTGGCCTGCATATCCGCCATCGGTAATAAGAACGATTTCTTCTTCAGACCTGTCCATCTGTGATAAAGATTCTTGAAGAAATTGACTGTCAGTATGGATGTTCTTGTCATACTGATAATCGGTCACGACTGATCCGTTTTTATCAACGGTTTCTTCAAGGTTTGCAACATATCCTCTGTGAAGTTTACCGGCCTTGTTGCGATATGTGGCATCTGGATCAGACGGATTCTGTAACGCTGTTGAATTCATTGTTCCGTCTTCCTTTGTACGGAGTCTTCGTTTGCCATTTTCAACAACAGTCTGGTCTGAACGGCACCTCAAAAACAGTTGGTACTCAGTAACTTCTTCGTAGTCTGTTCCGCATAGTTCAAGCAACTTATCACTATCGCTCAGCAAAGCCTGTATAATCTGCTCCATATTACCATTCAGCTGATGATAGAAAATTCTGTTATAGTCGTTTGAATCTGTATAGTGCTTCAAATCATCAGGAATCTTATTCGGATAGTTCTTATCAAAATATATCGCCAATTTAGAAATACAGGTGTATATCAGCTCCATGCGACTAAGAAAACGGATATTGCTCTCTATCATCATGGAGTCCATTCTTTTTATTCGTCCACTGAGATTCATCAGCTTTGCTATTTTACTACTAAGATCTTTTACACAGTCGTGGTACAGATCAATACCATGTGTTGTTTCATAATTGTAACAGCGGCTTCTAAATCTGCTCAATGTTTTATCCGAAATTGGTTGTTCTTCAAAACTTGTAGTATGAAGTGCGTACTGAAGATGAAGATCCAGCATAAGATTTTCAACAATCTCATCATCCGAATAATCGAACAATTCTTTAATGATTAAAGCACCAATTATCACATTCACGGGCGCATTCGGGCGGGAAGCTTTACTGCTGTATAAAACAGAAAATCTTTCTTCATCAATATTGGGAAAAATCTCATCCGCAAATATTTTCGCCCATGAATTATCAAGTGCCTTTTTTTCGCGAGCAGTAAGTGAAAATACACTGTCATTAAAAGATATTTGCTGGCTGCTGTTTACTTTAAATGACATAAACCTTACCACCCTTCAAATCTATAACCATTATAACACAATAGATTTGGGGGTGGTAAGGTTGGCTGCGAATTATTCCATTTTCAGAAATTTCCTATACTTTTGAGCCCGGCATCATGACATTGATCGATCGATGGGCGCTATTTTCTGTAGTATGCAAATTGCATTTCAGTTTATTTGATGTAAAACTCATGATTTCAGGAGAATCTCTTGTAAAACAGAAAAACCGTGCTATAATATTTATAATTATAACGTTGAACGGAGAGGTGCTATGTCAGTTAGTTATGATAAGCTCTGGAAGATTCTTATTGATAAAAAGATGAATCGCACGGAACTCAAGGATTCATCTGGAATTAGTTTTAATGTGCTTGCCAAAATGGGAAAAAATGAATTTGTATCCATGGAAAGCCTTATGAAGATATGCGTTACTCTTAACTGTAACGTTGGTGATATTATGGATTTCTTACCAGAAAGTGAGGAGTTGCAGGAATGACACCAGAGATGCTGACTACGCTAACCGAACAAGTTGCCGAGCTTGTTCAGACTTATAGTAATAATTATCCGCAATTCCAGAGAGCAACCTATAACGAGACTCAAGTCCGTGTTGATTTTGTAAACCGCTTCTTCAAACTTCTTGGATGGGATGTAGATAACGAACGTGGATTGCCACAACACTTGCGTGAAGTTACCCATGAGGCTACCGTAGTTGTAGAGGAAGACGGCGTCCATCGCAGCAAAAAACCAGATTATTCTTTCAAGGTCGGTACGGAAGTCCTGTATTTCCTTGAGACAAAGAAACCTGCGGTAAACCTTACTATCGATGCAGCTCCGGCGTTCCAGTTGCGCAGATATGGATGGAGCGGAAACTTAAAAGTCTCAGTGTTGACCAATTTCACCGATCTATATATCTATGATTGTTCTGTTCGTCCGAGAGAAGGCGATGACATTGGTATCGCAATGATTGCTCACTACCACTTCGACGAGTATGTGGAACATTTTGAGGAAATTTACAACATGCTGTCCAAAGAAGCAGTCTTGACTGGACAGTTTGAGCGTCATTTCGGTAATATTCAAGGGGCTCTTCGTCGTGAACCGTTCGATCAGTATTTCTTGGATCAGATTAGAACCTGGCGAATGATGCTTGGTGAGGATATTCTGTGCAACAATCCAAACGTTGATGCAGAAACACTCAACATTTTCGTCCAGCGAGTGCTTAATAGAACAATTTTCCTTCGCATTTGTGAGGATAGATGTTTCGAGAACTATGAGTCACTGAAAGCTATTACGACATACCAAGATCTAAGAACAATGTTCGCTGCAGCAGACCAGAAATACGATTCAGGCTTATTTGAACTCTTAGAAGAGGATCGTCTTACGGTGTCTGACTCAGTTATTATCGAGATATTTCAAAGCCTGTATTACCCAAATAACTCCTATGAGTTTGGTGTAATTGACCCGTATATTATTGGTCAGATTTACGAACTGTTCTTGGATGAGGCACTTGTAATTCGAGAAGATGGGCATATTGAGACGCAAGAAAAGCCCGAAGTAGTTGACTCCCAGGGTGCAGTCAACACCCCAAAAAACATCACCGATATTATTATCGAAGAAACGCTCCGCCCTTTGTATGAAAATAGAACTCCCGAAGAAGTGGCTCAGTATCGCATTGCAGATATTTGCTGTGGGTCTGGCAACTTCTTGCTGTCGGCGTTTGAATACATCGTAAACTATCATATTGAGTATTATCGAAACCATGATAGAGAAAATGCCGAGCGAAGAGGCGATATTTATCAACTGGCTGGCAGTACAAACTATATACTTTCTTACGAGAGAAAACGCTCCATTTTGAAAAATAATATCTTCGGTGTTGATATTGACCCTCTTGCTGTAGAAGTATCAAAGTTTAGCTTGCTGCTAAAAGCATTGGAAAATTCGTCCTTGGAGGAGGCAGAAGCTTTTCATCAGCGTACCAATCAACGCATCCTTCCTAATTTGGACGAGAATATCAAAAATGGCAATAGCCTTGTGAATATGGCTTATGCTCGTTTTGATCGATCTGTTTATCAGAATGTTTCCTTGATGAACAAATTAAAGATGTTCGATTGGAATGCTGAGTTTGGCAACCGAAAGTTTGATGCAATTATCGGTAATCCGCCCTATATTCGTGTGCAGAATATGGTGCACTATTCCCGAGAAGAGTATGATTTTTATAAGAGCAACCATTCTCCCTATGTAACCGCACAAACTGATACGCTCGATAAGTATTATCTGTTTATTGAAAAAGGACTTACACTGTTAAACGATAGTGGAATGCTGGGTTATATCGTCCCACACAAGTTTATGAATATCAAGTCAGGCGCTAAATTGAGAGAATTGCTTTCTTCCAATTCCAGCGTTAAGAAAATTCTGCATTTCGGAACTCATCAAGTTTTTGAAAACAGAAGCACCTACACCTGCATTTTGGTATTATCTAAGCAAGGCCATGAAGAATTCCAAATTGGCTTTGTTCAGGATTGGAATCGGTTCTTATTCAATCATGATACAGAATGCCTGACCTATCCGGCTGCTTATATCAGTGGTCAGCCGTGGTCGTTTTTGCCTCAAAATATTGTTGCACATTTGAAAGAGATTTCGCAATCTTGTGTTCCCCTTTCCTCTTTGGTTGACATTTTTGTTGGTGTTCAAACAAGTGCTGACCAAATCTATATTGTCCACGCTGATCGTGAAGACGATAATTTTATTTACTCACATGATAGGCAGGGACGTGAGTTCCAGATAGAGAAAGGGATTCTGCGTAAGAGCATATATGATACGCAGCTTGTCTGTTACGAGAAAATAAAAGCAAATAGCTACATCATATTTCCGTATAAGTCGGTTAATGGAAGGCCGGTGCTGTATAGTCTGGACGAAATGACAACGGATTTCCCACATGCGTTAGCGTACTTGAACAGCTTCAAGAACAAGCTGGATGAACGCAATATGCCCGGACGTACTACTGAAAATTGGTTTGCGTTCGGACGCAGCCAATCTTTAAAGCGTTTTCTTGCAGGAGAACATCTCGTTTGGCCTGTACTTTCTACAAGCTCAAACTATGTCTATGATAATGACATGGTTGTCTTTACTGGTGGAGGAAATGGCCCTTTCTATGGTATAGAAAAGAAAGTTACTTCTCAGGAATCTATTTTCTATATCCAGGCGATTTTGAACCATTGGTTAATGGAACTCCTTGTAAAAAGCAGGGCAAGCACCTTTAGGGGGGATTACTATTCTCATGGAAAGCAGTTTATTGCGACCCTGCCTATTTACAAGATTGATTTTGAAAATCCTACCGAAGTTGCCAGGCATCAGCGGATTGTTGAGATGGTGCAAAACATCATGCAGTTAAAGGAGCAATTAGCTTCTGCTCCTAATGCCGCTCGTTGTACAGTTTTGGAACACTCCATTACGGCAATCAACGCTGAACTAAATATCGCAATTGATGAGCTTTATCAGGTGGAATCTCAGGAAGTCGAGGAACAGGTATGAAACCGATTGAAGGATATAACAAATTAAGAGGCGGATACTACACCCCCGACAAAATTTCTGAATTTATTGCAGAATGGGCCATCCGTAAAACATCTGATTCTGTTTTAGAGCCAAGTTGCGGCGATGGTAGTTTTTTGAGTGCCGTAACCATTCGTGATAGAGAGTTGGGCGCTACAGATGAACAAATTCGAAACAACGTACTTGGAATTGAATTGGATGACATTGAGGCTGAAAAATCCGCACAATATGGTACAACAATAGTATGTAAAGACTTTTTCACATACTACCAAGAGAATATTGAAGATCAAACTCAATTCGATGTGATAGTTGGAAATCCGCCATTCATTCGCTATCAGCATTTTACAGAAAAATATCGTAAAATTGCATTTGCTTTGATGAACAAACATGGATTTCAGCCCAACCGTCTAACGAACATTTGGCTCCCATTCTTAGTGCTTTCTTGCAAGGCACTAAAGCCAAATGGTCGTGTTGGAATGGTTATTCCCGCCGAACTGTTCCAAGTTGACTACGCTGCTGAAGCAAGGCAGTTCCTCAGTACGTTTTTTGATAAGCTAACACTTGTTACATTTAAACGACTGGTCTTTGATGACATACAGCAGGAAGTTATTCTTCTGCTGGGTGAAAGAGGCTGTGATAAACATGGTATTCGTGTTGTAGAACTGGATGACATGGCAGATTTGATTGCACAGGGCCAAACATGTTTAGAAAATGCCGAACTAAAGGAACTCGATCATAGCCGTGACAAATGGGTAAAATACTATTTATCCAACGAAGAACTGGACTTGCTGAAACGGCTTAATAGTGATCCGCGAATTTCCACTTCAACCAATTTGTTTGAAGTGAATGTTGGTCTTGTAAGTGGCGAGAATGACTTTTTTGTCATGAACCAGGCAACGGTAGAAGAATTCAATCTTCAACAGAGTGTTATCCCTATCATTAGCCGTTCCGAGCAGTTAAAAGGTGTGCAATTAACAAATGAGGATTACAACAATCTGATTGAGTTAGGTAAAAAGGTATTTTTCTTTGCCCCCGGAAACGAGAGATTTGATGCCTTGACTGATGAACAGAAGGCATATATTCAGTGGGGCGAAGGAAAGGGCTTCAACAAAAATTATAAATGTCGCATAAGACCAAGATGGTATCATGTTTCACAGACTTGGTGTGCCGATGCTTTTCTAATTCGTCAGGCGCATTTGTATCCAAGGATGATTTTAAACGAGAAAAAAGCACTCGTTACTGATACTCTTCACAAGGTAAGATTCTTAGAGGGCATTGATGGAAAACAAGTTACAGCGGCCTTTTTGAACACATACACGTTCGCTCTTAGCGAAACACTTGGCAGAAGTTATGGCGGAGGAGTTCTCACCTTTGAGCCAGGAGAAATACGAAAAATTCGCATTCCTATGCATATGGCAGACCAATTGGATCTTCAAAAGATTGATACTTGGCAGCGTCAAGGTGAAATCGATAAAGTTCTGGAATATACAGACTCCATTTTACTTCGCAAGGGTCTAAGCTTAACCGAGCATGAAATCAAATTACTGCATAGTATTTGGAAAAAGATGTGTGATCGAAGAATGAGTCGGAAGAATCAGAAAAAATAAAACTTTTGGTTGCAGTCAGCCGAGCAGTTCGATGACTGCTCGGCTTTTCTGCAACATTTTCGATTATCACATTAGCGAGGAGAAACATATATGAACATTTCATCTGTATGTATACAAAACTTCAGAAAACTATATCAATGTCATATTGATTTCAGTAACGATACGACACTCTTTGTGGGTGCAAACAATAGCGGCAAAACTTCTGCGATGGATGCACTGGGAAAGTTTTTGGCAGGGCGTCCTTTTGCTTTTAATGATATTACTATATCTAACCGTGAGCTGATCAACCAAATAGGAAAACAGTGGGAAACAGTAGCTTGCGAAAAACCTAATTCGCTTTCTGAATGGGGTAACTTGCTACCTTCTTTGGATGTTTGGCTGAACGTAAATCCTCAGGATATACACTATGTTGTGGGCATCATTCCAACATTGAAGTGGCGAGGAGGAAGGCTTGGTGTCCGTTTAATCTATCAACCTCGGAAAATTGAAGGCTTATTCACGGAGTATCGAGAAGCTTTCTTTTCTGCCAGAGAAACCGAGAAAGCGGGTGCTGCTGAAAAGAAAATTCGTTTATTTCCGAATAGTCTTTGTGAATACTTAGAAAGGTATTTCACCTCATCTTTTGTGGTGAAATCTTATATTTTAGATCCTGAAAAATTTGACGCAGATTCGCCGCAAGAAACGGCATTTGGAATGGAATGCTTAGTGGACAACCCATTGACAGGAATTATACGTATTGACACGATAGGTGCACAACGCAACTTATCTGATCCCGAAAAACACGATGGAACTGACTCTGATAGAACACGACTTTCTACTAAAATTCGGAGTTACTACGATAAATACCTTGATCCAGAAAAAACGCCATTGCCAGAGGATTTGGAGATACTGGCAGCAACAGAGCAAGCTCGAAAAATCTTTGATAACAACCTTGAAAACAAGCTTAAGCCTGCAATTAAAGAATTAGAGGAACTTGGTTATCCCGGGATTGCCAATCCCCGTATTACAATTACAAGTAAAGTTACAACAACAGAAATGTTACGGCACGATTCTGCAGTACAATATTCTCTTGGTGAAAAAGGTGATGGGCTGATATTGCCCGAAAAATACAATGGTCTTGGCTATCAGAATTTGATTTCTATTGTATTTGATTTAATATCATATCGAGATGGTTGGATGCGAGCAGGAAAGTCCGGAACAAAAGATGAGATAATTGAGCCATTACATCTCGTACTCGTCGAGGAGCCAGAAGCACATCTACATGTACAAGTTCAACAGGTATTTATTCGCAAAGCTTATAGTGTGTTGCGTAACCATGAAAAACTTGGGAAAAGTGAGGCGTTTTCTACACAACTTGTAATAAGCACACATTCAAGCCATATTGCACGGGAAGAAGAATTTGCAAATTTGCGGTATTTCAAGCGCTTACCTAAGGACTTTGAGGGCAAAGTTGCAACGTCTAAGGTCGTAAATCTTTCTGATGTTTTTGGTAAAGATGATGCAACGAAACGTTTTGTTACAAGATACTTGCAGACGACCCACTGCGATTTGTTTTTTGCTGATGGGGCCATTTTGGTTGAGGGCTCGGCGGAACACATGCTGTTGCCGCATTTTATTAGGAATAAGTATCTCAAATTAAATCAAAGATACATTACAATTCTCAACATTAACGGAAAACACTCTCACAGGTTGGCACCCTTAATTAACAAACTCGCTCTTCCAACTTTGGTTATAGCTGATTTGGATTCGGCGGAACCAACTGGCCACCACAAGAAAGCTGAACCAGTTAGAAAACAAGGATTGATTAGCGGGAATTATGCCATAACCGATTGGCTTATTAAGAAGAAACTATTAGACGATCTAATCGACTTACCTGATAGTGACAAAGTATTCTCTATGCAATCCATCTGCCCTTATCAAATTCGTATTGCATATCAGACTCCAATTAAGATTTGCTACCAAAACAAAGAGATTGAAGCTTTGTCAAGAACCTTTGAAGACAGTCTAATTTATTCGAACTGGGATACATTCAAAGGAATGTCGGTCTCTGATCCAGGGCAACTCATTAAGAAGTTGAAAGAGGGATTGGATAACGAGGATTCTTTTGAGACAATCAAAAGCAAAATATTTGAAAGTCTTAAGCAATCGGATGTTAAAGCGGAATTTGCCTTGGATTTAATCTATTCAATCGATCCCAATATGATGGTGGTTCCTCAATATATTGACAAAGGATTGAAATGGTTGGAAGACCTTTTGTGTGAGGAGGGATAAAGGATGGCAGAACCTATTAAATCGTCTCAGGTAATATCTGACGATCATGTCGATGACCATGTTGATGACGAGATACGAAATTGTTTTATGTCAGAGCCACCGAAAAGCTTTTTTATGTTTGCCGGCGCAGGGTCTGGAAAAACTCGTAGCCTAATAAACACTCTTGAATTTCTATCTGCGGAAAAGAGTGAATATTTGGCAGAACACGGCAAGAAAATTGCTATTATTACATACACCAACGCTGCATGTGACGAGATTAGTAGGCGTCTTCAATACAAACCTATTTTTCACGTCTCTACTATCCATAGTTTCTTATGGGATCTTATTAAGAATTTCCAAGTGGATATTAGGCGGTGGGTAGAAGAATCTATTCAAGGAGAAATATCGGAGATTCAATCCAAACAAAGCGGAAGATCTGCAACACATAGCAGAGACGAAAAAATCCAAAAGAAAAAAGAGCGTTTGGAAAAGATAAAAAATATAAAACGATTTTCTTATAACCCAAACGGTGATAATGTGGGTATCGACTCTTTAAGTCACGAGGAAGTAATTAAAATCGGTGCAGAATTTATCTCAATTGAAGAGACAATGAAGAAAATTCTGGTAAATAAATATCCTGTTCTCTTGATTGACGAAAGCCAAGATACTAAGAAGGAGCTTATCGATGCACTGCTTATTGTATATAAGGAGAAGAAAGATCAGTGGGCAATAGGAATGTTCGGAGATACCATGCAGAAGATTTATCAAGATGGAAAAGATCGCTTGGAAGAAGCCATCCCATCAGACTGGGTACGTCCAGTCAAAGTGATGAATCACAGAAGTTCTAAAAGAGTTGTTACTTTGGCAAACTCTATTCGAAAACTATCCGATGACAAAATGCAAAGATCAAGAAGCGATGCCGCAGAAGGTTTTGTACGGCTTTTTCTTGCTAATTCAAGTAGCAATAAAGAATCTACAGAAAAATCAGCAGCAAGAATAATGGCGGAACTGTCTTCGGATCAAAGTTGGCTTACAGATGATGGATACGAATGCCTAATTCTCGAACACCATATGGCTGCCAGTCGCTTTGGATTTGCCAATCTATACTCTGCGCTCGATGAGTGTAAGCTATTCGGTACTGCTCTACGCAAGGGAGAAATTCCTGAGATTTCCTTTTTATCAAATACTGTTTCACCGCTTATTAAAGCACACAAAGCAGATAACGCATTTGAGGTTTCAAGACTTATCCACAAAAGCTCTCCACTTCTTAGCAAGAAATCTATGTCAGCCAATATAGGTGCACAACAGGAAATGTTGGAAAAGGCTGAACAAGCATCCGCATCACTATTTGCTTTATGGGACAATGATGCAAATCCTTTATGTATTGAAGTTCTTAAAAACATCAATGCATCTGGCTTATACGAACTAACCGAAAGAACAAACGATATTCTTGACGAAAACTATGTTGGAGACGATCCAAAGGTTATTGCATTGAAAAAAGCGCTATCTGTTCCATTTGATGAAATGGAGCGGTATGCCACATACGTTTCTGACAGCAGTCGTTTTGCTACACACCAAGGCGTAAAAGGCTTGGAATTTCCAAGAGTGATGGTTATTTTAGATGACACAGAATCACGAGGTTTTTTATTTAGCTATGAGAAACTATTTGGCGCAAAAAAGCAAACCGCAACTGACTTAAAAAATGAAAAAGAGGGGAAAGATACCAGTAATCGCAGAACGGCAAGGTTATTCTACGTTGCATGTACCAGAGCAATGGAAAGTTTAGCGGTAGTCGCATACTCTGATAATCCCGAACTCGTAAAAAATACAGCTCTAAACAACGGCTGGTTTTCGGAAGATGAAATACAAATCATTGAAACCCAGAGTGTTCTCTGAGGTACTGCGTCTATTCTTGGCGCTGTTGCAGCGAAATGTATAGGAGTTGTGGGTAATTTGAGATGCTCATAGCTCATAAAAAATGAGCAGGCGACACAAATGGGAAGGATAAAACGTGTGAGCTACATGGATGAAATTTTAAGAGAACTTATTGCAACACTTCCTACCTCTCCGACAGTGTTAGACAAAATCGAATATTTGGAAAATACATAGGTATATTTCTGTTCCGACAGATTACAAAATCCTGTGGGCCGATATTGGGAGCTTTGGCGGATATCCGGCGGGTGTTGTCATTACAGATCGGGCAATGATTGCTAAGGCATCTCGAGAAGAGACGAAGAATATTGTTCGTGAGGGAAAACTAACATATAACCAAGCGTTGAATTTGGCCAAGGCAGGAACCATTGAATCTATTACTTTTGATGCGTACACAGGTGCAGTGAATTGCTTGTCTGTTTTTGTATGTCTGCTGTTGCCTCTTTTGCACAGACTTATTGGGTAGGCATCGACGAGAGCATGATTATGGAGAATACTACTGCACAGATACTGCGATGAATGCCAAAATATCAATCGAAAGGCCCCGGCATCCATCCTTACCAACAACCAGCGGTCGTGTGTTCGAGTCACATCATTAGCTCCAGAAAACAGTGGAAATCGAATGATTTCCACTGTTTTCATAACTTTTAAGAAAAGTTTTGACCCACACAAATTGCGGTTACACCTCACGCCGAAGGCATTTTTCTTCGACGCTTTTCAAAAATTACCGTCTGGAAACACCGGCTTGACCCACACCGTGACCCACACAACGAAATGCGTAGAAAGATTTAAAGAGCACCGGAGAGGAGGCTTTTGCCTTCTCTCCGGTATTTTTGCGTCTTTTTTCTGCTTACATGACCTGTGCCATGAAACTGCCCATTTTCTCCGCAGCCTTTTGCTGCATCTGCCGAGTGGCGTGGGTGTAGGTGCGGAGTGTGAATCCGGCGTCATAGTGGCCGAGCATACTGCTGACGGTTTTGACGTCCACGCCATTTTGCAGTGCCAGCGTTGCGAAGGTATGTCGGAGATCATGAAAGCGGATATGCTCCAGTCCCGCGTCCTTGAGGATTTTCTTATGAAGGTTTACCACCGAGTCTGGGTGGTACATTTCTCCTGTTCTGCTGGACGGGAAGCCGCGCAATAATTGATCAGGACTGCGCGGCCCAGCGGATATTGACACAAGAATGGGACACACGCACAATAGCGTGTGTCCCATTCTTGTGATCGTTCTTTTCGGCGCGGATCAGCAGTTTCAGAGGTGAAATTGCTTTTTCAGCGCTTTGTTTTCTCCCAGCACCAGCAGAGTCAGACTTCCGTCCAATATGGTTTCCGGCGAGATGTTCACATCGGTTTTGCCGTTCCGTTTTACGCCGAGGATGTTGACACCGTATTTTCTGCGGATGTCCAGCTCGCCGATGCTGTGCCCCTGCCAGTCCTCCGGTACGGCGACCTCAATGATGGCGTGCTGTTCGTCCAGCTCGATGTAGTCAAAAATATGGTTGGCGGTGTAGCGGATGGCCGCCCACTTAGCCAGCTGCTTTTCCGGGTACGCCACCGCGTCCGCACCGTTTCGCAGCAGAAATTTTGCCTGCACGTCCCGTTCCGCGCGGGACACTACATAGTTTGCCCCCAGTTCCTTGAGCAGCGACGTGGTTTCTAGTGAATTCTGGAAATCCCCGCTGATGGTGACATAGCAGACGTCATAGTTGCTCACGCCCAGTGAGCGCAGAAAGTCCACGCGGGTGCTGTCACCGATCTGCGCGTTGGTGACGAAGGGCATACATTCATTGACGCGCTCCTCGTCCTTGTCCACCGCCATCACCTGATGGCCAAGCTCATTCAGCTGCATGGCAAGATGCCGCCCAAAGCGGCCAAGTCCGATCAACAATACAGATTTCATCGTGCGCTCCTTTCAGCCTACGGTGATCATTTCCTTCGGATACCGGGCATAGGTCAGGTCATGCCCGGAAAACGCGGCGTAGATCAAGGTCAGTCCCCCGACGCGCCCAAAAAACATCAGCAGAATGAGAATGCTCTGCGACAGCGTCCCGAGCTGCGGCGTCAGTCCCAGCGTCAGTCCCACCGTGCCCGCGGCGGAGGCAGTCTCATAGAGGCAAGCGCCCAGCGGCAGGCCCTCGACCACGCTGATGACCGCCGCGCCAACAAACGTCAAGGACAGGTACAGCAGTAAGATCGCGGCAGCATTGCGGACGGCAGAATAGTCCAATCTGCGGTCAAAGAGCCGCGAGTCCTCTCTCCTGTGGAAGGCTGCCGCGGCGTTGGCAATGAGCACCGCCAGTGTTGTGACCTTCATGCCGCCTGCTGTGGAGCCGGGCGCGCCGCCGGTGAGCATCAGCAGGATCGTGACCGCCTGCGAGGTATCGCTCATTTTCGTTAGATCAACCGTGTTGTAGCCTGCCGTCCGCGGTGTGACCGCCTGAAAGAGCGAGGCCAAAGCCCGCTCTCCCACGGGGAGGTTCGCAAAGTCCGTCAGATAAAAGAGGACCGCCGGAATCGTGATCAAAAGCGCCGTCGCGCTGAGAATGACCTTGCTCTGCATCCGGTAACGCCGCAGGTGCAGACCGTGCGTACAGA
>ERZ826016.2192-NODE-2192-length-15820-cov-4.225944_pt1 | contig 15820 bp, 8 predicted proteins | sample MGYA00519872_ERZ826016 | MGnify/ENA primary metagenome ERZ826016 (study PRJEB31778, sample SAMEA3449218) | human gut metagenome | biome: human gut; feature: human-associated habitat; material: faeces | place: United Kingdom | collected 2010/2012 ... | reverse complement strand
GCCGGTGCTGGCGTACTGGCTGAAGATGATGTGGCCGCTCTGCTCGCCGCCGATGTTGTAGCCATCCGCAAGCATCCGTTCCAAAACGTATCTGTCCCCGACAGAGGTCTGCAAAATATGGATATCCTTTTCCTTGCCCATCATCGTCAGCCCAAGGTTGGACATCACCGTTCCGACAATCGTATCCTTCGCCAATGCGCCTCTTTCCTTCATATCCAGACCGCAAATGGCAAGAATCTTATCCCCGTCGATTAGGTTGCCCTTTTCATCCACAGCCAGACAGCGGTCAGCGTCCCCGTCAAAGGCGAAGCCGATATCTGCGCCGTTTTTCACAACCATTTCTTTCAAATCATCCATGTGGGTGGAGCCGCATTTATCATTGATATTTGTGCCGTCAGGCTCATTATGGATGATGCACAGGCTTGCGCCCAAATCAAGCATGGCAATGGGAGCCGCTTTATAGGCTGCCCCGTTTGCGCAGTCCAATGCAACCTTGATGCCGTCAAATTTTTCGGTGGTTGTCCGTGTCAGAAATGCAATATAATCATCTAATGCATCCTCGGCATATTCCTTCGTGCCAAGCCCGATGCCGGTAGGACTGGGCAGAATTTCCGGATGACTCATGATAATGTTTTCGATTTCATCCTCCAGTGCATCACTCAGCTTATAGCCCTGATTGTTGAAGAATTTAATCCCGTTATATTCCACAGGGTTATGGGATGCGGAAATCATAACACCTGCATCCAGTCTGTATTTTCTTACCAGATACGCAACCGCAGGCGTGGGGATCACCCCTGCCACAACTGCGTGCGCGCCGACAGAGCAGATGCCGGAAACCAGTGCGCTTTCCAGCATATCCCCACTGATACGGGTATCCATAGCAACCAGAATACGAGGGGCGTGCTTTGTTTCCTTTGTCAGCACATACGCACCGGCTCTGCCTAAGCGGAACGCCAGCTCGCCTGTCAATTCTGTGTTTGCAACACCTCTTACGCCGTCTGTACCAAATAATCTAGCCATTTTTCTTCCTCCAAAACCTTATTCGTTCGCCGATGCACTGCCGTCACCGGAAACGGTTACATCAATATAAACAGGGCTTGCGTTCAAGCCGTTGGGCAAATCCAGATGCACCAGAACTCGATGCGTCCCTTCGGACATGCCGTTTACATGCACACTGCCATTCAGATCCTCTGCGCGCAGTCCGTTCAGGCTGCTGCTGTCGCCTGTAACGGTGACATGTGCCGTCCCGAAAGAGTAGGTCTTGCCGTCCTCCTGCCCCAGAATGGTTAAACGGGATTCATCCAGTGTGAACTGCTTTCCTTTCTGCGCCGTCTCGATGGCAACCGTTACCTGTACGCTGCTGCGGTTGTCATCATTTAAGGAAATGCCGTCCGGCAGATAATTTTCCAGATTGAATGTCTTTGTCACTGCGGCAGTGCGCCCCGAAACGTCAATGCTGTCCAGATGAATGGAAAGCAGGGCATCCAAATCCTCTTTAGAGCCTGTCACCTCTGCATATTTCGGCGAGCAGGAAACCGTGCCGACCTGATAGCCGTTTGCAGGCGTGCCTGTGATATCCACCTGAATCGGCACCTGCTTTGCATCATGTACCGCATAGGAAACCGTTACCTCGCGGATGTTCAGCGAAACGCCCGTTACCTCTGCGCCATGGTAATCATAGCAGGCAAGCTTTGCGTGAATATCTGTATTTTCTTCCAGCTCCTCCGCGTTGATGATTGCCTTTACCTTCGCAACCTGCCGCACCAGAGATACGGGACCGGAAACGGTTACGGTCTCTGCGCTCAGAACAGGGTCGGAAAGGGTAATGTCACTGTCGGGCTTGCCGTTTAATTCTACCTCAATGGGAAATTCCTTTGTTCGCAGGGTTTCCACCTGTGCCTCCACAACGGTGGGTGCCTTGCTGCTGATGGCATAGGCCGTGCCGCCCTGATCAATGGAAACATTGACGGGCAGCGCAACGGAATCCCCGTTCACTGCATAAGCCAACTCGGATAAATCCACCGAGGCGGTAATCCAGTCGGGGTTCTGGCTCAGTCTGTCCAGTGCGGTTCGCTGTGCCTTCACCTTTACGGTAATTTTTGTGTTTTTCAGCTCCTCTGCGTTGCCGACGGTCAGCCCGCGGGAGGTCAGTGTATCCATATTTTCCAAGGTTAAAGGTCTGCTGTAGTTGCGCGTATCCACAGGCTGCGTGATGTTGATTACCATAAACCACATGGTCGCGGCAATGGCAATGGAAAGCAGCTTCCAGCCAAGATCCTTCGTCAGTAATTCCTGAAATTTTTTCATTCTTTCTCCTGCCGTCCTTTCCAAATGGTTGCAAATGTTTTCTTGCTGCCTTCCTTGCGCGGCTGAGAAATCATATTTTTCAGCTGCTCAGGGGAGAGGTCACGGTAAAGCACGCCGCCCCTTGCCAGAGAGATGGCGCCGGTTTCCTCGGAAACCACAATAACATACGCATCGGAAACCTCGCTTGCGCCGATAGCGGCTCTGTGCCTTGTGCCAAGCTCCATGCTGACCTCGTTGCTGTCCGTCAGGGGCAGAAAGCATGTAGCGGCGGCTACGCGGTTGCGCCGCACAATCACTGCGCCGTCATGCAGTGGTGTATTGTGTTCAAAAATATTGATGAGCAGCTGACTGGAAACGATGGCATCCACAGGAATCCCCGTGCGTTCAAAGTCTCCAAGAGGAACCTTCTGCTCAATCAGGATTAAGGCACCTGTTTTCACAGAACCCATTTTTTCAGCAGCCTTCACAATTTCATCCACGGTTCGTTGTGCAGCTTTATCATCGGTTTCTTCAGAGCTTCTGGCGAAGGCGGTGAAGAATTTTCCTTTGCCCAGCTGCTCCAGTGCCTTTCGCAGCTCCGGCTGGAATACAACGATAACCGCAATGATGCCGACGGAAATGGTGTTGGAAAGAATCCAAAGAATCGTATTCAGCTTTAAGAGCATGGCAACCGCCGCAAGGGCGAAAATAACCAGAATCCCCTTGAACAGCACCCACGCGCGTGTTTCCTTGATCCAGAATATGATTTTATAAATAATATAGGCAACAATGAGGATATCCAGAATATCGGAAATGCCGAGGGATGGCCTTGCGAATTCTGTGATTCCGAGGTTGTCGAAAATGTTTTTGAAAACTTCCATCGTTCACACCCTGTCTATGCTTGTTTTCTCTGTCATGAAATGGTAAGATGTACTTCGTTCGGTACATCAATATGGGCGCAGAAGCCCAATATTTTTCATTATAGCATAAACTATGACAAAGTAACATGAAAAGATGCGGAAAAAATGAAACTTCTTTTCCTATTTTTCCTATGAAAATAGAATGTATATGATTTTTCTATCGGTTTGCTAAAAATATCGAATTGATGTAAAATTCCTGAAAATCATTTCCATGTTTTGGTTGTTTTTGTTTTTGTACAAAAGGCAGAAGGGATTGACTTTGTTTATTTTTTGTGTTTTAATAACGGTATGAAGGAATATTTTTGATATTTTGCCAAAATAAAAGAAAATTCCTTTATTGTTGTCTGACACTAATGCACGTATTCATTTTATATTCTTAAGGAGGAAGATCCAATGGCAGTTAAATTTGCAAACAGAATGAATCTGTTAAAAGGTTCCGAAATCAGAGCTTTGTTGGCACTGACAGCAAAACCCGAAGTTATCTCTTTCGCAGGCGGTATGCCCGCACCCGAGCTGTTCCCTACAGAAGGCGTTAAGGAAGCGGCTTGTAAGGTAATGGATAATATGGGTAGAGTTGCGCTGCAGTACACAGGTACAGACGGTTTTGCATCCCTGCGTGAAAAAATCGTTGCAAGAATGGCAGCGAAAAACGATATCCATGTAAGCATCGATGATATCCTGATTACAAGCGGTTCTCAGCAGGGTCTGGATTTCTCCGCTCGTGTATTCCTGAACCCCGGCGATGTTGTTCTGGTAGAAAGCCCCTCTTATCTGGGTGCAATCAATGCATTCAAGGCTTGTGAACCTACTTTCGTAGAAGTTCCTACAGATGATGCAGGTATGATTCCCGAAGAGCTGGATAAGATTCTGGCTACAACAGAAAACGTAAAAATGATTTACGTTATCCCCGATTTCCAGAACCCTACAGGCAAAACATGGACTCTGGAAAGAAGACAGAAATTCATGGAACTGATTAACAAATATGAAATCCCCGTTATCGAAGATAACCCTTACGGCGAACTGCGTTTTGAAGGCGAATTCCTGCCCTCCTTGAAATCCATGGATACAAAGGATCTGGTAATCTTCCTGGGCACAATGTCCAAGATTTTCGCACCTGGTCTGCGTATCGGTTGGGTTTGCTCCACAAACGCAGAGGTTCTGGGCAAATACAACTTCATCAAACAGGGTGCTGACCTGCAGTCCTCCACAATCGACCAGCTGATTACAAATCAGTTCTTGGAGGATAACGATCTGGATGCACACGTTGAAAAAATCAAAGCTGTTTATGTCAAGAGACGTGACGCAATGCTGAAAACAATGGAAGAAACCTTCCCGAAGGAAGTAAAATTCACACATCCCGAAGGTGGTCTGTTCACATGGTGCGTACTGCCCGAATACATGGACGCAAAGGTTATTGCGCCTCAGTGTCTGGAAAAGAACGTTGCTTACGTTCCCGGCGGCAGCTTCTTCCCTAACGGCGGTAAGGAAAACCACTTCCGTCTGAACTACTCCTGCATGCCTGAAGACAAGATTGTTGAAGGTATCACAAAGATTGCAGAGGTTCTGAAAGCAAACCTGAAATAATTTCTGCTTACACAGAGAATCAAGCCCTCCTTTTTGGAGGGCTTTTTTATGCCGAAATTGACAGTCTGTTTCAATGAGAATATAATGGATACAGTATGAAAAAGGGTGGACAGAGGATAGACAAAGTGGACAGAGTGGACAGGTAAAAAACACGAAAAAATTGCGAAAGCGGACAGGCAAAGGGTGGACGGAAGAAAGGAAAATTCCAATGGCAAAAGAGAATTTGTCCATACAGATAGAATACGAAAAAAAAGAGGGCGGCGTGGTGCTGAAAAAGCTGCATGGTCGCTGTGCGGAGCTGCATGTTCCTGCCAAGATTGACGGACTGCCCGTCATTGCGGTTGCCGAAAGGGCATTTGCGGCAGAAAAGGAGGCACCCCATGCGGAAATCGGCGAGGAGAAGGAGGCGAGCCTTTCCTTTGTGACGGAGCCACCTGCCGAAACCGCGGAGGGGCAGGCATTGCGAAGGGTTTTCCTGCCGGATACGATTGCGGAAATCGGGGCGTTTGCCTTTTCGGGCTGTGCCGCACTGGAGCGGGTACATCTGCCGGAGAGATTGACGGCGGTTTCCAAGCGGATGTTCGATGGCTGCGGGGCGCTGCAGGAAATTTCCCTGCCGAGGGCGGTCAGAAGCATCGGGGATTATGCGTTTTACGGCTGTGAACGGCTGAAGGAGCTTCGCCTGCCGGAGGGCGTGGAAAGCATCGGGCGGTATGCCTTTTATAACTGCCGCAGGATGGAGAAAATCAATATCCCGCTGGCGGCAAGGGAATTAAATACGGGACTGTTTCTGAACTGCGACAGTCTGAAACACCTTTCCTTCGGGCGTTGCAGACATATCTCCGATTTGATTTCGGGGCTGAACCATGAATTGCAGCTGTCGATTGATTTCCCCATCGAGGGCGGCGAAACGAAGCACGCAGAGCTGGTACTGCCCGATTTTCAGTATGAATATATCGAGGATACGCCGGCAAGGCTGTTCCATCAGGTGAATTATGGCACGGGGCATATTTTCCGCCAGTGCATCGGGAATTCCGAGATTGACTTCCGCCGCTATGATGAGATTTTCTATCTGACGAAGCGCGAGGATGCTGCGGAAACGGTGCTTTTGCTTGCCATGAGCCGCCTGCGGTATCCGTACCGCTTGCAGGAGAAGCATAGGGAGGTCTACCTTGACTATCTGCGGGAGCATTTGCTCTGGGCGGCGGCGTATTTCATGGAGCAGAAGGAGGGGGAAACCCTGCGGCTGTTCGCGGATTGGGGACTGCTGACGGCGGAAACCACACCCGAATTGATTGCTCTTGCGCAGAAAAAGGGGCAGACAGCGGTACTCAGCTTTTTAATGGATTATCAGCATAGGCATTTTGCCACAACAAGGAAAAAGAAAACATTCGAGTTATGATTTTTTATGGGGTTCCACCCCAAACCCCGGCAGGGGAATGATTCCCCTGCACCCCCATTTGCAGAACCATGAATATGGTTCTGCGGTATCGGGTCGAGGGGGTGACCCCCTCGTGGGAGTTTGAGGGTGAAACCCTCAAGGGTTTAAGGTTTTAGAAAGAAGGTGAGAAGGCATGAACGAAACACATCAAAACCTCATCCGTATCGGTACGGATATTTTAAGCGCATCGCGTAACGAGCTTTACCTTTCCATGCGCTTTCTTGATTTGGCACTCAGCGGTCTTAGGTACGAAATGAACCTTTCCTCATTGTACGTCGGGACAGACGGCGAAAAGATATTGTTTAACCCGCGCTACCTCGTACAGCGCTATCTGAGCGACCGCGTGCTTGTCAATCGCGCCTATCTGCACATGGTTCTGCATTGCCTGTTCCGCCATCCCTTCCATCTGAACCATCGGGATGAGGAGCTCTGGCACCTCGCCTGCGATATCGCGGTGGAATCTATCGTGGATTCGCTGTCGGTGAAGGCGGTGCGGCTCGTTGTCTCCGATAAACGAAACGAAATGTACGATATGCTCCGCAGAGAATTGAAGGTGCTTTCCGCCGAGGGTATTTATCGCGTGCTGGAAGAAAAAAAGCTTTCCTTGCAGGAATTCGGTAAGCTACAGCTGGAATTCTGGGTAGACGACCATGTTTTCTGGGAGCATCAGAAGGATGACGAGGACGAGAATAACAAGGACGGAGATAACCAAGATAACAGCAACGACCAACAGCAGGAGCAGGAGGAACAGGACGAAAAGCAGCAGCAGCTGGAGGAAAAATGGACGGAAATCGGGGAAAAGACCGAAACTAACCTCGAAACCTTCTCCAAGGATATGGGCGCAGAGGCAGGCGAGCTTCTGCAATATCTGAAGGTCGAGAACAGGGAACGCTACGATTATCGGCAGTTTTTGCAGAAATTCGTGACGCTCAAGGAGGATATGCGCGTGGATGACGATGCCTTCGATTTTATCTTCTATACCTATGGCTTGCAGATGTACGGCAATCTGCCGTTGATTGAAGCACTGGAATATAAGGAAGTGAAGAAGGTGGAGGAACTGGTGATTGCCATTGATACCTCTGAATCCTGCGAGGGGGAAACGGTGAAGCGGTTCTTAGAGGAAACCTACGCGATTCTTTCAAGCAGTGAAAGCTTTTTCCATAAAATGAACGTGCATATCATACAGTGCGATGCGGCGGTGCAGATGGATAAAAAGATCACCTCCAAGGAAGAACTGGCGCAGTTTATGGAGGACTTTGAGCTGAGAGGGAGCGGCGGTACGGATTTCCGTCCTGTGTTCCAATATGTTGATCAATTGATTGCCGAAAGGGCGTTTCAGAACCTAAAGGGTCTGATTTATTTCACAGACGGCTATGGCACCTTCCCGAAGCGCCGACCGCCCTATGATGCCGCATTTGTGTTCTATCATGAGGATTATACGGATGTCGGCGTGCCGCCATGGGCGATGAAGCTGATACTGGGGAAAGAGGATTTGTCCTTGGGACTGCCGTCTCATGGGCGTTAGGAGGATAGCATGAATATTAAAAAAGCGAAGGAAGAAATCAAATATGCCATTCAGGCGTATCTGGCGAAGGACGAGTTTGGGGAATACCGTATTCCGGCGGTCAGACAAAGACCCGTTCTGCTGATGGGCGCGCCCGGTATCGGGAAAACCGCTGTGATGGAGCAGGTAGCGAGGGAGTGCGGCGTGGCGTTGGTGTCTTATAGCATTACCCACCATACCCGCCAGTCTGCCATTGGCCTGCCCTTCATCAGCAAGAAGGAATACGGCGGAAAGGAATACACCGTAACGGAATACACCATGAGCGAAATTATCGCATCGGTTTATGATAAAATGGAGGAAACCGGTTTACAGGAGGGGATTTTGTTTATTGATGAAATCAACTGTGCCTCCGAAACGCTTGCGCCTGCCATGCTCCAATTTTTGCAGTGCAAGACCTTTGGGGCGCATAAGGTGCCGGAGGGGTGGCTGATTGCCGCGGCAGGCAATCCCCCCGAATACAACAAAAGCGTGCGCGAATTTGACGTAGTAACGCTTGACCGTGTGAAGAAAATCGACGTAGAGCCTGATTTTTCCGTCTGGAAGGAATATGCCTATCAGCAGGGCATCCATGGGGCGATTCTGTCCTATCTGGAAATTCGCAAGGATCATTTTTATGCCATGGAGACAACGGTGGATGGCAAGCGGTTTGTGACGGCGAGAGGATGGGAGGATCTTTCTACCATCCTGAAGGTGTATGAGGATATGAATCTGCCTGTAGAGGAAGGACTGATTTATCAGTATTTGCAGCACCGCAGGATTGCAAAGGATTTTGCGAATTATCTGGATTTGTACCGCAAATATCGCACCGATTACCGCGTGGACGACATTTTGCAGGGGAAATATACCAAGCAGGCGGTGACAAAGCTGCAGGATGCACCGTTTGACGAGCGACTGAGCGTGATGGGACTTTTGCTGAGCAGGCTTTCTGAGGGCTTCCGTGGGGCATACGAGGCGGATTTGACCGTAACGGGACTGCATGGGGCATTGCTGGAGCTGAAGGAGAGGTTCAACAGCCCCTATTGCAAGGAAACGCCTTGGGAGAACCTCTTTACAGGACTGGTGGAGGAAAGAGAAGCCGCCTTTGCGAAGGAACGGAAGGCGGGACTTCTGGAGAAAACGGCGGAGCATGCCTGCATGCGTGAATTGGAGCGGCTGCATTTCTTCCTTGCGGAGGGCAAGCGGAACGGCTGTCGGGAAAAAGAGGATGCGTTTGCGCTGGTGAAGGGACTTTTCGCAAAAGAGGCGGAAGGGCGGGAAAACGCCATTGCGGATGCGTCTGCGATGCTGGACAATGCCTTCGCATTTTTGGAGGAAGCCTTCGGCGCAGGGCAGGAGATGGTTATCTTCATTACGGAGCTGACCACGAACTTCTATAGCGTGAAATTCATCAGCGAGAATGGCTCGGAGAAATATTATCGGTATAACGCGGAGCTGCTGTTTGATGAAAAGCAAAAGACGATTTTGCAGGATATTGAGAAGGCGAAAACGGAATTAAATCTTCTGTTTTAAAGAAAAGAAGAAGTTTAAAGAAAAGAAAAAGGCTGTCATCCCTTTTACTGGAATGACAGCCTTTTTGATTGCTTTCGTTTAATATTTGCTCCAATCCGGCTCTGCGGTCAGTGCTGTCCATGTTTCATACTTGGAATCCTTCTGCTCATAGGTGTGGCTGTTGGTTGCCTCCTGCACAGCCAGATAATACCATGCGCCGGGCTGATTATCGGGCCATTTGGTCATGCTGTCCAAAAGGTCGGCCTTTGTTTCGGGCATACGGCAAAGCACACGGTTAATCAGTGTCATTGCCTCTGCTCTTGTAATCGGGGCATCGGGGTGGAAGCTGCCGTCCGTATAGCCGCTTACCCAGCCAAGGGTGGCGGCACGCTCAATTTCCTTTTCCGCCCAATGACCGGAAATATCCGTAAAGCCGCTGTTTTCCTCTGCTCTGCCGCTGTCAAAGCGGGCGCAGATGGCGGCAAATTCCGCACGGGTAATGGGTGCCTGCGGTACAAAGCTGTTTGCTGTGCGGCCCTTGAGAATATTCATGCCTGCCATGGTGGAAACTGCTGTGTTGTACCAGCTGTCCTCTGTTACATCGGCAAAATCGTTGTGCTTGCTGAGGTTTTCGCTGCGCACCTCCTCCTTCAGCAGGCGGAAGAAGATAGCGGCGGTTTCCGCACGGGTGATGTTGCCCTGCGGCCTTACGTTGCCGTCTTTATAGCCTACAACATAAGCAAAATGATTGCTGCCGTTGAGCAAAGCGGGAACCTTTGTCGGCGTGGTTTCGCCGGTATTGTTGTCTTTGTTGTTATCCTTGTCCTTGTTTTCGTCTTTGCTGCTATTGTTGTTGTCATCACTGCTGCTGTGGTGCTTTTTGCCGAAGATATAGGTATAGGTTACATTGCCGCTGATACCGTTTTTTTCGGTATTTGGTGTCACATCCCAATGACCGGGGGTATTTTCATAGCCTGCGGCAGGAATTATAATGGCGGGAACATGGTTTGCATCCAATGTGCCGCTTGCAGAACTATTTGCCTGCGGATGCAGTACAACGGTAACCGTTTTATCCTCTGCGGTATTGCCCGACCAATAGCCGTTTACGATTTTGAAGGTGACGGTGGCATTTTTTGCCCAGTGTGCATAAACGGTTGCCGCACCATCGAAGGTTTGGGTTTTAAAATCAATGGGTTTTTCGGAGGAATTTTCTTTACTGTCATACCATCCAAGGAAGGTGTAGCCTTCCCTTGCGGGGGGACGCAGGGCATCAATATGGTCGCTGTTTGCAGGTACGGGGACGTAGCGTTCGGTAGGTCTGTCCTCCATAAGCTCCCAATCGCCGCCGTTGGCATTAAAGGTAACAATGGGCCACCATTGTGCCACGAAATTCAAGTCAGACTTTATCGTCATATTCTGAATTTCCTCACTGGTGTAGAAGGTGCCTGTGACGGCAGAGGAATCCTCCGAATAGGCTGCAGGCTTGTCCTGTGTATCCTCCTGCTCTTCCTCTGTATCCTCCTGCTCTTCCTCTGTATCGAGGAGAGATGTTTTATAATCATCCCTCCAACCCTCGAAGTAGCAGGTGGCAAGCTCTGTGACGGGTGTGGGAACGGTATCCTGTTCCTTGGTAAGTGTAGAGCCGTAAGGAACGGTATAGCTTATTGAGTAATCATCTGTATTAAAATGCCCCTGTGCAGGCTGGAAGTAGTCCGCATAGAAGGTTACGGTGCAGTCCTCGTGTGTCCATTTGCCGTAAAGCGTGAGGTTTTTTGCGTCATTATCGGCAAAATCGGCAAAATCGGCAAAGTTATGTTTGCCTGTAATCGGTTTAGTGGTTTGATTGGTGGTATCTGCCGTATACCAGCCATCAAAGTGCCATTTTTTATCATCAGAAGAGGGTACGCTTTCAATCGTAAAGGTCGGCTTTGTGCCGGCACTGCTTTCTTTTTCTTCCTGCTGTGCAGGCAGGCGCACATCCTCAGGTACCTCTGTGCCTGTTACCCAACGATAGGTAATGGTATAGGTATCCGCCTCGGGGAAGGTATAGGTATACGCATAGGTGCCGTCTTCGGTGATGGCATCCGTATTGGTATCGGGGGCTTTATCTCCCCAAGTGCCGGGTGCTTTGTAGTCTTCTGCGGGTGTCATATCCTGATTATCTACATGAGGAACCAAATCGGGTGTCAGCGTGCCTTTGCCGTTGCGCAGAGGAACCTCAATGGTCAAGGTTTCCGTATCATTCGTTTGGGTTATTTTGTTGTACCAAGCGCTTTCTGTATTCCAGCTGCCGTTTACAACGGTAAAGGTAACCTTTTTTGTGCCGATTTTCGTCCAACGGCCATAGAGGGTGATATTTCCTGTCAGGGGTTCGCCGTTTTTGTTATAACGCTCTGTGCAGGCGGAATCCTTATACCAGCCGTCAAATTCATACCCCTCTTTGGATGGTACGGTGGGGGTATAGAAGGCGGTTTCGCTGTCGCTCAGTGGAAGGGAAACGGTGGAAGGCAGCTCTACGCCTTCGGGGGTGACAGAGCCAATCCATTGGAAATTTACATCAATGGAAGGAATCCAACGCCCATACAGGGTTAAATCACTGCCGAAGGCGGCATATACGTTATCCTGATAGGCAACGTATGTTTTCCCCTCATACGTCCAAGTTTTCTTTCCGTCCCCCTCATAGTCAATGCTGTCATCCCAAAGACGATACCAACCGTCAAATTTTAATTTCATGGTGTCGCTTGTGGTTTCATTTTGTTCCGGATTTGTGGGGCTGTGCTTCACACCACGCGCGGCGTGCTCGTGGTCGGGCGGATTGAAATCCGGTGTCCAACGCCCTGCCCATTTATAGTCCACACAGACGGGATCGGTAATGGTAATGACTGCTTTTACGCCGTAGGCAGTCCCTTCTGTGCCTACAGGGGGAATCGGCTGAAGGCTGAGTGCCGTTTGAATACTGTCGCCACTGCCGATATCGGAAAGGCTCCGCTCGATGCGCAGAAAGGGGGTTGCGTCAAATTGCGGATTGCCGTTTGCATCATACTCCTTAAAGCGGTAATAATCCACAGAGGCAGTTTCGTTGATGGCACTGCTTGTAAGAATATGGTGTTTCCCTTTCAATTCCTTCCAAGTATGAGAGGTATGCGCTGTGGATTTTTCTTGGAAGTCCTTCACATCGATATCCAGGCTTTTCGTATTTGGATTGACATTTGCGTCAATCTGAATCAGCAGTTCATTGAGCGCCGCACCAATATCATGCACTTGGCTCAAGCCCTTGAAATAGGGTGTGCCATCCTGTGTGTTGGAATTGCCGCAGATTCCGGCCATGGTTTCATTGAATTGTGTACGCTGTTCCTCCGAGGACATTCCGCTTTGCAAGGTCAGCGGACGGAAGTCGCCAAAGCCGAAGATGGTAGCGCCATAATCATCTTTCAATTTCTGTGCCGCTGCCTGTGCCGCTTCGGAACGAAGAATCTGAAAGCCTGCGCTATTCTGATAGGGCAAGGAGCTGGCGGCAACAAAGATGATAAGGTTGCGGTCCTCGTCGGTTGCTTTGTGTGCTTGTGCAATTTTTGCCAACTGCTCTGTGATTTGCAGACCTGCATCCATACGGGAGGCACCTGCGTGCCAAGATACCATTTTATCAACATCAATGACATCCTTTGCAGCGTCAATGCTCATAAAAACATTATCATATCGTCCGCTTTCATCGTCAAGATAGCCATCCGGCATCTCCGGCAGGGTTGTGTTGTTGTTACCTGGGAGGCTGCTCCATTCTGTCCAACCGCTTTTGGAATGGAAGACAGGAGCATTGTTTTCACAGGTATAATAGCCTGTGTTCAGGCTGGGGTTTTGGTCTGTAGTTAGCTTTGTGCCGGGGTGCTGACTTTCGATGTATGAATCGGATGAGCCGCTGTTATTGATACGCCCAAAGCCTGCGATTGCCACCCGATGTTCGCCTGTGGTGGGGGTAGGAAGATTTTGCAGCAGACTTTCCATGGAATTGAGAATATCCGCTCGCTCCTGCCCATACTGCGTTGTATCATTTTGCGTATTCATAAAGGCGGATTGCTCTATCAAGAAGATGATATCGCAGGGCTTAACGGTGCGGGATTGGTTATCCTTATCCGTCAGATAGGCTTCGATTTGCGCTGTAATCTGCCCCGTTTCCGCTCCGCCGCTGTCCAAAGCGTGTTTCACTGTGGCGGTGATGTACGGCGTTGTGGTACTTTCCCCTTCTGCCAATGCGGAAGCAGGCAAAAGGGCGAGTATCATGGAAAACACCAAAAGATAAGAGAGTATGCGTGTTTTCATGAGATTCCTTCCTTTCTGCTATGAATGATTTTCGATAAAATTTGCTGTTTTTTGACAATTTTTATTTTATTATAAGGGAAATACCAAGTCAAGCGGTTGCAAATAATTTCGAGTGATTTTGTATGGATCGAACAATCGCTATCAGGGTATTCTTCTGCCTAAATAAGTCGAAGGCCTGCTTTCGACTTTATTAAAATGCTCCGGATGAAGCCCAGACCAGCCTGTCTGGGGCATAGTCAGCAGACGATAGATATCCTCCTGCTCTATCTCGAAATCGAAGATATCGAGGTTTGCCTTCATGCGCTCCGGTGCGGAGGATTTCGGCAGGGGCAGGACGTTATTTTGCAGGCAGAAGCGCAGACAGATTTGCGCCGGACTTTTGCCGTATTTTTTCGCAAGCTCCAGAACCAAAGGGTCCTCCAGAAGCCGCCCTCTGCCAAGGGGACTCCATGCCTCCGCCTGTATGCCGCGGCTCTGGCAGAACTGTAATGTTTCATACTGCGGATAGCCGGGGTGGAATTCAAACTGATCAATCATGGGGGCGGTATTGGCGGTTTTCAGAACGTGCAGGAGGTGCTGCGGCAGGAAATTGCAGACACCGATGGCGCGCACTGCGCCTTCATCATAGAGCCTTTCGAGTGCCTTCCAGCTTTCCGTTACCAGCGGCTTCCAATCTGCGCCGGGGAAGGGCAGGGGCCAATGAATGAGGAACAAATCCAGATACTGCACCTGCAAATCTTTGAGGGAGGCTTCAAAGCTTGCCATGGTTTTATCATAGCCTAAGTCCGTTTTCCAGACCTTAGAGGTCAGGAACAGCTCTCTGCGAGGGATGCCGCACTGCCGCAGGGCGTTGCCGACCATTTTTTCGTTTTCGTATCTTCTGGCGGTGTCGATATGGCGGTAGCCGGATGCCAAGGCATCCAGAATGATTTTTTCCTCCTGCACCAGATAGGTGCCAAAGCCCAGAAAGGGCAGCTCCGTACCGTTTTCCAGAACAAATCCTTTTTCACTAATCATGGCTGTTTCCTCCTTATAATTCTTCCAACAGCGCAAGTGCAAGTGCTGTCAGCGTTTCTTTTGTGTTTTTTTCGGGCGCACGCAGAACGATATCCAGCAGCTCCGCAAGGATAGTGCCTAGGATTTTGCCGTGCGGCGCACCGAGTGCCATCAAGTCCTGTCCCGTTAGGGCAAGCGTTTTCAGAGAAAGACAATCCCCTGCCGCAAGGATTTTTTCCAAGGCGGCTTTTGTCTCGGCGTGGGGAGAGGCAGGGCGCAGGATGCTTTGCAGAAGCAGAAGCTGCTCTGTTGCCTCCTGCCCGATGGTGCTGAGCTTTTTGCGGAGCGGATAGGGCTCTGTCGGCAAATCCGCGGACAGCTCCTCCAGAAGCAGGGAAATCCGCTTGAGGGAGTGGTTATCGAGCCGCATACCTTTTAAAAAGCCCTTCACCTCGCCGATGGGGTAATGCTGCAAAACAATGCACCACCGCAGAATATTATCCTTCGGGCAAAGGGAAATTTCCTCCAAAAGGGCCTGGCTGTTTGCGATAAGGCTTGCGGAAAGGGTCGCATCTATCTGTGCGAGCAGACCGCTTTCCCAGAGCAGGGGCATTTTATTCGCAAAGGGCGCAAGCCAGAGCTTTTGCAGCTCTTCACGAATTCGCTCCGCACTGATTTTCTGAATCAGCGCCGTATTGGCGCAGAGCGCCGCCCATGTTTCGGGGTCAATCGCAAAGCCAAGCTGCGCGGAAAAGCGCACACAGCGCAGCATCCGCAGGGCATCCTCCTGAAAGCGCTTTGCCGGCTCGCCCACGCCGCGAATGATGCCTGCGGCAATATCCTCCTGCCCATGGAAGGGGTCGCGAAAGCCCTCCTTGGGGTGATAGGCAATGGCGTTCATGGTAAAATCGCGGCGGAGCAAATCCTCATTCAGCTTTTTGGTGAAGGAGACCTCGTCCGGATGGCGGCAGTCGGCATATTCACCGTCGATGCGATAGGTTGTGACCTCATAATTTTCATGATGCAGGACGACGGTAATCGTGCCATGCTTGATGCCCGTATCAAAGGTATGGTCGAAGATGGTCTTGGTTTCCTCGGGCAGGGCGGAGGTGGTGATATCCCAATCCTGCGGCATGCGCCCCAGAATGGAATCGCGGACACAGCCCCCGACGATATACGCTTCGTGACCGCCCTCATTCAGTTTATTCAGAATCCAGACCGCGTCCT
>ERZ826016.2187-NODE-2187-length-15859-cov-3.340990_pt1 | contig 15859 bp, 10 predicted proteins | sample MGYA00519872_ERZ826016 | MGnify/ENA primary metagenome ERZ826016 (study PRJEB31778, sample SAMEA3449218) | human gut metagenome | biome: human gut; feature: human-associated habitat; material: faeces | place: United Kingdom | collected 2010/2012 ... | reverse complement strand
CGAATTAGAATTCTTTATATTTAACTGTTTTTCTTAATAAGACACCTTTTTCCTTGAGTAGACAATAAATCTTTTATTCTATCCAAAGGTATTATAAATTCAGGAGTACCTTGTGCTCCTGCTGCAACTTCGTGTTTATCAAAGCAAATAACAAGCTCATTGTTGCTGTTTATGTAAAATTTTTGGTGAGAACCTATGCCCTTAAAACTATCACCTACTAGTTCTTCATCTTTTATCCAAAACATACCATTTTCATCTCTGTTAAGCCTTTTCATCTCATTCGTAAGATACTGGTTTATTGGTGTAATATAATTCGAACCTTCATTAAATAAATCTTCTAGAGTGAGTAATCTTTTCGATTGTTTATCTATTGTATAATAATTATGTTTACTGAGTGTTCCTACTGAAGAAGCTTCATAGAAATCAACTGCTAGTATTGATTTTGTGTCCGTCTTTACTTTATAATTAGCTACGATCCCCATATGAACTGTCTCGTTACCGAAAGTCTCTTTCAGTCTTTTTACATCTTCCTCAAAACCGATTATTAAAGTTTTTGCATATTCTTTAAAGTACTCATTCAACTCATTTTCAAAGTTTTTATCAAGGAGTCCTTCAATTCTTGGAGTAACAATACTTGCTTCATATCCAGTATCTTTGTATTCGTAACGGTTAAATGTTAGAACCCTAACTACTGAATTTATGATAGGGATGTTGTTTGCTGCAAGAGCGATAGATGGAAATGCGTTAAGTATAATTATACTCAAAGCAAAAATAGATGCAGTGGATATAGAAACGTTTTTTATTATAAAATTTCTTCTATCTTTTTTGATAATGTTATCAACTTTTCTTTTTAAATCATCAGAAGCCTGAATTTTCTCATATTGTTTTCTAAATTCGTTTAGATTGTTTTTATCAGTCATTACTTATCTCCTCCATTTCTTTTTTTAATATTTTTAGTGAAGTATAAAGGCGCTTTTTTACAGTGCTTTCGTTTATATCAAGTATTTCTGATATCTCTTTGATTTTATATCCTTCATAAAACCTAAGTATCAAAATTATTCTATAATCCGCCGGAAGATTTTCAATCATCTCATCAAAATTGAACGGAACTGAATTGTCCGCATTCTCATCAGATATCATATTTTCATCAAAACCAGCACTTTCTAAATTTAGAAAATTCATTCTAATACTTTCTTTGTACATTAATTTTGCAGTATTTATCATTATCTTGTAAAACCAAGTTTTCATATACTCATCACATTTTAGAGAATTTACCGATTTAAGAGCTTTTATAATACTTTCGCTTACAATATCTTCGGCATCCTCCTGATTTTTAGTATACATGAAAGCAAATCTGTATGCGTTGTCAATGTTTTCAGAAATAAATTTAGAAAACAACCGTTTTTTATTCATTGATACCCTCCTTTTTCTTTATCCATTGATACCTCCTTTTTCTATAATTTTATTGTTTATACTACTTAGATTCTTTTACGATGCAAAAAGTTACCATCCCCGAATATATTTTTATTATTTTATTCTGTATTCAATAATTTAGTAATGCATTTTATACTCGAACAGTTTTTTCTTGCTACAGTAAAATAATTTTTATAACTGTATGAATAAAAAGATGAATGGATAGAATAAAAATAAAGTATTATCTATGAATGACAATGGCTGATTCATTATTCTTTCGTAAATTTGTGCAGAATAAGAGACCTTTAATTTTAACACCTGAATATATTATGAAGAACATTTATTTAATTAGTTTCCTTCTTATGACTTTGACTTCCAATGCTCAAGAGAAAATATTGGAAGGATTTACTTATGCAGAAACAGTCTCTCCAACAGGGAAAGAATGGGAAGCTCCCGGACAGGTGGCATTGAATAAAGAACAGCCTCATGCTTGGTTCTTTACTTTTTCCGATAGTGAGAACGCGCGACGTGTATTACCCGAATACAGTAGTTATTACAAATCTCTGAACGGTACCTGGAATTTTAATTGGGTAGGTAATCCCGACGAACGTCCGGTAGAATTTTATCAACCGTCTTTTGATGTCTCAAACTGGGATACGGTAAGTGTACCTATGCAATGGAATGTAGCAGGTATTCAAAAAGACGGAAGTCTAAAGTATGGAATACCCATTTATGCCAATCAACCGGTGATTTTCCAACATAAGGTGGAAGTGGGTGACTGGAAAGGGGGAGTTATGCGTACTCCACCTCAGGATTGGGTGACTTATAAACATCGCAATGAGGTAGGTTCCTATCGTCGGACTTTTACTATTCCCGAAGGTTGGAAAGAACGGGAAGTATATATCAATTTTGACGGCGTTTCTTCCTTTTTTTATTTGTGGATTAATGGACACTACATCGGGTTTTCCAAAAACTCACGTAATACGGCTTCATTCAATATTACTCCTTATTTGAATAAGAATGAAGACAACGTGGTGGCAGTTGAAGTATATCGCAATTCGGACGGCTCTTTCCTCGAAGCACAGGATATGTTCCGTTTGCCGGGAATTTTCCGTTCTGTTTCATTAACTTCTACTGCTAAAGTGCAAGTGCGTGACCTTCGTGTGTTTCCGGATCAGGATGCTGATTATAAGAATGGAAATGTACGCATAGAAGCGGATATTCGTAATCTTGGCAAAAAGTCGGCGAAAGGATATACAATTTCTTATTCGCTCTATGCCAACAAACTTTATTCAGATGAGAATATAGTAGTGAATGGTGTGAATGGTACGGTGGATGTAGAAGAATTGGGAAAAGGTGAAATGGCATCTGCTGTCACTACTATACAGGTGGATAATCCGCGCAAATGGTCGTCAGAAGCGCCTTACCGTTATGTATTGGTAGGGCAACTGAAAGACAAGAAAGGAAGAGTTGTTGAAACCTTTTCTACCGCTTTTGGCTTCTGTAAAGTAGAAATTAAAGATACACCGGCCGATAAGGATGAATTCGGATTGGCAGGACGATATTATTATGTAAATGGTAAAACAGTCAAACTGAAAGGAGTGAACCGTCAGGAAATCAATCCGGCTACGGGAAATACCATTACCCATCAACAAATGGAAGAAGAAATAATGTTGATGAAGCGGGGTAATATTAATCATGTGCGTAATTCACATTATTCCTGTGATCCTTATTGGTATTATTATTGTGATAAGTATGGTATTTATCTGGAAGATGAGGCTAATATTGAAAGTCACGAATATTACTATGGTGATGCGTCTTTATCACATGTTCCGGAGTTTGAGGCTGCTCATGTAGCGCGCGTGATGGAACTGGTACACTCTCACGTCAATCACCCGTCTGTCGTAATTTGGTCATTAGGTAATGAAGCGGGACCGGGGAAGAACTTTGTGACTGCTTATGAGAGGTTGCATGCTTTCGATCCTTCACGTCCTGTGCAATATGAACGTAATAATTCCATTGTCGATATGGGTTCCAATCAGTATCCGTCTATCGGATGGATGCGGGGTGCAGTGACTGGTAAATATAATATCAAATATCCTTTCCATGTATCCGAATATGCTCATTCTATGGGTAATGCTGTGGGTAATCTGATTGATTACTGGGAAGCAATAGAATCAACGAACTTTTTCTGTGGAGCAGCTATATGGGATTGGGTGGACCAGGCTTTGTATAATTATGATCCTCAAACAGGTGACCGATATCTAGCTTACGGCGGTGATTTTGGGGATAAACCTAATAGTGGCATGTTCTGTATGAATGGTATTCTGTTTCCCGAACATTTACCTAAACCAGCTTTCTATGAAGTGAAAAAAGTATATCAGAATGTAGGGGTACGGGCGGTAGATATGAAGAAAGGACAAGTTGAGATATTCAATAAGAATTATTTCACTTCCTTGAAAGACTATGAAATGCTATGGATACTTTATAAGGATGGGAAACCAATAAAAGAGGGTACGGCTCCTAAAAATTTCCTTTCTGCTATTGAGGCCCGTTCGAAAACTTTATTTACTATACCTTATAACTATGATGAGTTGGCAAAAGAAAGCGAATATTTCGTAAAAGTACAATTCAGGCTCGCAAAGGATATGCCGTGGGCGAAAGCCGATTTCGTGCAGATGGAAGAGCAATTGGCGGTAAAAGCTGCTGAAAGCAAGCCTTCTTTGTCTTCGGTGACTGCTTCACTTGATAAACCAACGGTGGTAGAGAATGGAACCTTTACGACAGTTGCAGGAAAGAACTTCCTAGTGAAATTCGATAATGAGCAGGGAACTATCTATAGTCTTGAATACGATGGTCGCAACGTATTGTGTGAGGGCGAAGGACCTAAGATTAATGCGTTGCGTGCTCCGGTTGATAACGACAATTGGGCGTATCGGCAATGGTTTGAAAAAGGGTTGCACAACTTGAAACATAAAGCAACAAGTTATCAATGGATCAATGCCAAAAATAAAACGGATCAAGTAGTGCAATTGATGTATACTGTAGAGTCGCAGGCTCCGAACGCTGCCGTATTAGTGGGAGGTACTTCAGGAAGATATAGCGTGAAAGAACTTACTGAACGTCCGTTTGGTCCGGATGATTTCAAGTTTGTCACCAGTCAGATATGGACCATTTATCCGGATGGTTCTATAGAACTGCGTACAGAAATAACTTCGAATGATCCTTCTTTGGTGTTGGCTCGTTTAGGATATGCGATGCAGGTTCCTACAAGATTGCAACAATACAGTTATTATGGTCGTGGTCCTTGGAATAATTTTAATGACCGTCGGACTGGCTCGTTTATAGAGATGTTTCAAAGTACGGTCAAAGACCAGTATGCAGATTTCCCCAAACCGCAAAGTATGGGTAACCGGGAAGAAGTGCGTTGGTGTGCACTGACAGATAATTCCGGTGATGGTATAGAGTTTGTGGCAGACGGGCAAATGTCGGCTTCTGCATTGCCATGGTCCGATATGGAGATGACACTTGCACCTCATCCTTATCAATTGCCGAGATCGAAAGCTACGCATCTGCATATAGACTTAGGAGTGACAGGGCTTGGTGGAAATAGCTGTGGACAAGGTGGACCGTTAGAGCAGGACCGTATCAAGGCTGAGAATCATTCGATGAGTTTTATCATTCGTCCGGTACGTGGGGCAACCTATACGGAAACGGCAAATGTCGTTCCTGCGGGAGAAGTCCCTTTGGCTATTTCTCGTGCCCGTAATGGTCTGGTTACGATCCATTCACAGAAAACGGATGCTGAAATTGTTTATACATTGAATGGCGGTAAAAAAGAAATAAGTTATACCGAACCTTTCAACTTACGCGAAGGTGGTACAGTTACTGCCTTTTATAGAAGTAATAAAGCTGTATCTACCCGTATGACATTTGCAAAGATTGAGAAAGTTCCATTGACTGTCGTTTATGCTTCCAGTCAAGAAACAGGCGGTGAAGATGCGGCAAATCTTGTAGATGAAGATCCTAACACAATCTGGCATACCATGTATTCGGTTACTGTAGCAAAATATCCGCATTGGGTGGATTTTGACGCAGGAGAAATGAGGACTATTAAAGGATTTATCTATTTGCCCCGTCAGGATGGTTCAATGAATGGTTTTGTGAAAGAGTACTCTTTGGAGGTAAGTACGGATGGAAAGACATGGAGCGATGCGGTAGCAACAGGTACTTTTGATAGTAACAAAAAAGCCAAAAGGGTAGAGTTGAAAATTCCTGTACAGGCACGCTATATCCGTTTTACTTGCTTGAGTTCTCAGAATGGAGCTGATTTCGCTGGTGGTGCCGAATTTTCAATCATAGCAGATTAGCTAATTTGCCATCTCTGAAATAGATGTTATTTAAAAAGGGGCTGTCCAAAAAGTCGGATAGCTTCTTACTGTTACTTACAGTTTAAAAGTAAAAGAATGAAATTACCATTATTCCCTGATAAAAAAGGTAATAATTTCAAGTTTCTTGAATGATACTTCTTTGTTGACTTACAAATTGTAAGTTAAAAAAGTAAGGAACTGACTTTTCGGACACCCTCAACCTGAAATATGTTTGTGCCTGATGGTGGATAAACTATCAGAGTTCTTGTTATACCTTCTTTCTTTAGTGTAAAAAGGTACAAAAGCTTTGAGTTTATCAGAGATAATAATTAATTTAGTATTCGATTAATAAAAATGACGATGCTATGAAACAAGATATCTTTCGAGGAGAGAAGCCTGTGAAAATTGTTGCTATCGGAGCTGGAAACCGAACTAATAAATACTTAGAATATGCACGTATACATCCTGATCGTTTACAGCTGGTTGGGGTTGTTGAAGTAAATACCAATCGAATGCAGCATATTGCTGAAGAATTTGGCCTGGATCGTTCACATTGCTTTTGCGACTATGATGATTTCTTTGCTCATTCATTTCCTGCTGATGCTGTTTTAATAGCAACTCCTGAAGATATTCACTATGATCCTTGTATTAAAGCGATTGATGCGGGATATCATGTATTGCTTGAAAAACCGATTGCACAGAATCTTGCAGAATGTAATGATATAGCTGAGCATGCTAAACGTAAAGGAGTACTTGTTTGTGTATGTCATGTGCTACGTTATCACCCTTATTTTCTGAAAATTAAGGAAGTTGTTGATTCCGGTAAATTAGGAAAGATTATCTCAATCAACCATATCGCATCCGTAGGATTGGATCGTACTATGCATGGTTTTGTGAGAGGATTGTGGCGAAAGGAAAAATTGACTAATCCGATGTTGATAGCAAAGTGTTGCCACGATGTTGATCTGTTGTTATGGCTGACGAAAACTGCTTGTCGAAGACTTTCGTCATTTGGCTCTTTACGTTGGTTCCGTTCGGAAAATGCACCGGAAGGTAGTTCGGAACGTTGTTTTAATTGTTCTATAGAAACAGAATGCCCGTATTCTGCAGTCGATCTTTACTATAATCGGCGTAGCTGGATTTCAAATTTCGATATTCCGGTAGGAAAGACTTTGGATGATGTTTTGATGGAAGAACTACGTCATGGTGTGTACGGACGTTGTGTTTTCCATTGCGATAATGATGTGGTTGATCATCAGGTCCTTTCGATGGAGATGGCCGACGAAGTGACGATCAATCTTTCAATGGATATATTTACTAATGATGATTACCGGGAAACTCATATTAAATTGACTCATGGGGAAATAGATGGTAATGAAAAACATTTGCGTGTGCGTAAGTTCAGAAGTAACGAAGAACAGGTATTTGACTTTTCGGATATCTCTAATAAGCCTTTTCATGCCGGTGCGGACTTAAATCTGGTAGATCACTTTGTGAAAGCACTATCGAATAAAGAATATGAGCTTCAGACTTCTATTGAAAATTCAGTAGAAAGTCATCGGATCTGTTATGAAGCAGAGCGTAGTCGGTTGACAGGTAAGATTATTGAATTAAACTCTTCTGATCAGATTCATAAAAAATAGATGAAATGCAATTATATAGAAATACTTTGTTTTTTCTTTTCTGTTTTTTTGCTCTTAGTATGTTTACCACTTTTGGGTTGTTTGAGGTTGAAAGCTTTAGAAATAAAGGAAGTTGGTAATGGATCAGTAGTCTATGGATTTCTATATTATTGAATATCGCAAAAGTATAGTCTTGTTTCAGAAAAAGAGATGTGAATCTCTGCTAAAAACTTTTCAAACTTGCAAATTCGTTTCAATCGTTTCACAGAACCTTCCATGGCTTGGAAATAGTCATAAAAGTATGATTGTTTTCATTCTTTAACTTCTATATTTGTTCACAGAAACGAACAATCATGAAACATGGCGTCTACATACTAGCTTTTTTCGCAACACTCTTGTGCCTGTCGGGAAAAGGGTATGCTTCGACTCCATCCATTGCTGTCGTGAGAGATACAACATTTCGAGTAATTGTTTATTTTGGAGAGAATGAAGACGGTATTGATTCTTGTTATCAGAATAATAGTCAGTCCATTGCTTTGTTAGATTCTTTGCTTGATTTGAGTTTAGGTACAGAATCTGTTATTTCAATAAAAGGAGAGGCTTTCGCTTCACCTGATGGTGAATGTAATAGTAATATTGACTTGGCTGTTAAAAGAATAAATTCTGTGAAAGAATTGTTACAAAAACGTTATCCATATATTGAAGAGGAAAAGATAGAGTTTTTGGCTAAGGGAGAAGATTGGACAGGGCTTCGCAGGTTGATTTCTGCTGATGTAAACTTACCGGACCGAGAAGATGTGTTAACGCTGATTGATTATCATCAGGATAATATGATGAAGCGGAAACAACTATTGCAAAAGTTGGATGGTGGAATTCCTTATCGGTTTATAGTTCGTGACATAATGCCTGGATTGAGACGAGTGGAAATTACTATAGTCCGAGAATTACTGGAAATAGAAAAGAAAGCTTTTACACCTGAGACTTCTACTTCCGAATTGTTTGTTTCAACAAAAGTAGAAGTGTCTCCTGGAAATAATTTAAATAAGACCAAAGAGGATAATTTTCAGAAACAGTCTTATGAGATGACTGTAGTGGAGGTGGGAGGCCCGGGGGAAAGGAAAATAATTTTAGCGATAAAGAATAATTTGATATATGATTTGTTATTAGCACCAAATTTAGAAATAGAGATTCCAATAAGTAAAAGATGGTCTTTGAATACTGAATATAAATGTCCGTGGTGGTTGAATAGCGAACATGAATTTTGTTATCAGCTTCTTTCAGGAGGTGTGGAAGGACGTTGTTGGTTAGGTAACCGTCGGAAACGTAATAGATTGACCGGACATTTTTTAGGACTTTATACTGAAGGTGGCATTTATGATTTTCAGTTTCAGGGAGACGGTTATCAAGGTAAATATTACGGAGCGGTAGGAGTGACATACGGATATGCCAAACAGTTAGCTCGACATTTTTCATTAGAGTTTAGTTTAGGTGTAGGATATTTGGCAACAGAATATAAGAAATACACTCCTTACGAGGGGGACATTGTTTGGATGAATAGTGGACGTTATCATTTTATTGGCCCTACCAAGGCAAAAGTTTCTTTGATATGGTTAATAACAACAAGGAGGCAGTGATGTATGCAAGATATGAGATATATATTTCTTGTGTTTCTGTTCACGCTGTTAGTGTTAGGAGGATGTAGCCGTCGGGATGTCTTGGATGATTATCCGGTTAGCGGAGTGGAAATATCACTTGACTGGGATGGTGTTACAGATCAACTACCGGAAGGAGTTAGGGTTATCTTTTATCCGAAAGATGGAAAAGGTAAAAAGGTTGATACTTATCTTTCAATAAGAGGTGGTAAGATAAAAGTTCCTCCGGGTCGATATTCGGTAGTGGTGTACAATTACGATACGGAAATGGTACAAATCCGGAATGAAGGTGCTTATGAAACGGTAGAGGCTTTTACTGGGCATTGCAATGGATTGGGAGTGACAGGTACAGAAGAGCTAGTTTGGGGACCTGATCCGTTATATGTAGTGAACATTGATGAACTGCAGATAAAAAAAAGCGACAAAGTTCTTCTTTTGGACTGGCAACCAAAATTGATAGTAAAGACTTATTCATTCAAAATAAAAGCAGAAGGATTACAGTATGTTTCTACTATTATTGGAAGTGTTGAAGGAATGGCAAACTGCTATTGTTTGGGTAGGTGTTGTGGAATGAAAGGAGAGGCTGCTCTGTATTTTGAAGCAGGTATACAAGGAGATGAGATTATTGGAAGTTTCACTGCTTTTGGAATACCTGAAGATATGGTTACCAGAGCTAGTGTGGGAATGGTGAAGATAAATTTTGTATTTGTAAAAACAGATAAGAGCGTACAAAAGATTGAGGTTGATATAACAGAGGTAATAGCTGATTCTGAAGGTAATGAAGGTGAAAATGAGGAGGATCCTCATATGAAAATTGAGTTACCGATTAAAGATGAAATAAAAGTTGAAAAGCCGGATAATCCCTCTGGTGATGGAGGAGGGGGGATTGGCGGAGATGTTGGTGATTGGGGAGATGATGAAGAAATAGAGCTACCAGTGAATTAGAATTAATAGCATAAACAAAATATAACAATATTATAAACTTAAAAAATACAGTTATGAAAAAATTATTATTAGCAGTTGCAACGGTAATGGCTATTACAGGTTGCTCACAGAGTGAAGAATTTGATGCACAGGGAACAAACAATGAAATTAAAGTTGGGACTATGGTAAAGAAGTCACCAAGAGCAGTGGTTACGGATAATACGACTTTTAAATCTTTCACACTAAGTTCTTTTATTGTAGATAATAATCAGGATTATAGTGTAGTAGGATTAGGGACTGCTTATATGGATGAAGTTTCTTATACTGGTATTAAAGGAAATTGGACGACTACTGATACATACTATTGGCCTAGTGATAAGAATATACAGTTCTTTGGCTATTCCGGTGGGACAAATTTCACAGTTAGTGATACAGGATATCCAACTTTATCATTTTCTATAAAGGGCATATCTTCAGAACAGGAAGACTTGGTAGTTTCAGCTGTGAATGCAGGTAAACCAGCTGATAATGCTAAAGTTGATTTAAGTTTTAAGCATATTCTTACTAAAATTAATTTCTCATATAAACCAGAAAATAATTACACTTATACAATAAATGAACTGAAAATTAGTGGTATAAAGGGAGGTGATGCAACTTACACTTTTAATGCGGATCCAATTCAGGGAACATGGACAGTGGGTAGTTCAGTTGCGACTTATGAATATCCAATCACAAAGGGGGAAGCTGCTTCAGAAGGTTATTATCCATTGGATTCAAAAGATGGTTCATTGATGTTATTGCCACAAAGTATTGCTGATGGAACTGCAACAATTCTGATTACCTATACAGCAACGAAAGGTGCTTACAGTTATACAGCTACTGATAAAATTATTAAAATACCAGAATCTGTATGGGGAATTGGACAAAGTGTACGTTATAAATTAGCATTACCTGCCGGTGAAGGAGTAATTGATTTTGATACAGATGTATTGAATAATTGGGAATCTGAAGATTCAAGTGAACTATAATAAGTTTAATTGGTAAAAAATATATTTTTTACGAAGAAGCTGATACCTTATAGTTTTTAATTTTAATATACTTTATAATTTTATTATAATGAAGTGCCCCCAAAAGTTGGAGAGTAAATTATTAAACTATATTGAAAGAGTTCGGTATTGAATCGGACTCTTTCCTTTTTTCTCGATTTAATTCTTTTATTGTTGTAGTAATCAATATATTCGTCTAAAGCCTTGATGAAGTCTTCTGCAGATTCGAACTTTTCAGCATACAGCAGTTCAGATTTCATAATACCAAAAAGTTTTCAGCCATGGCGTTGTCAAGACAATTACCCTTCCGAGACATACTTTGTGAGACATGATGCTGGGTAAGCTGCTTTCGATAACCATAGTTTTGGTGTTGCCACCCTTAATCAAAGTGTATAATTAGTCCGTCAAGATTGTCGAACTTAGTAAACGCCTTGTCAAGCATATCGTATATTTGCTCAAGAATGGGACTTCTGGATAGGTTAAAAATATTATTTTACCATTGAACATATCCAATATGAGCGAAAGATACAACTTCTCTGAACCTATATTTATCTGCGTGACATCCGTTGCCCATTTACGATTGAGGGTTTGAGCAATAAAGTTCCTATTGATTATATTTGGAGAGATCGGCAAGATCGCTCCTTTGTACGAGCGGTAGCGGATCTTTCTAATTTTATTTTTAAGCTCCATAGTGCCCACTACTTCATACGGTTTTATGATTGATTGTAAAGCCTCGGTTTTGCATTTCCGCTGTAATACGTCAATAATCATAGCGACCTTTATGCTCATGAAAAATGGATTCTATCATATTTTTCTCCTCTGCATATTTATTGCTTGATTTTAAGCGTTTCAAATGATAGTAGAATACGGAACGAGCGACGGTTTGCCCCGAAGTTGGGATAGGTGGAGTGCCGTGCAACCTGAACTGAACTTGGAACTTGGACAAAAACAAGCTCAATAAATGTCCAACAAAAGAAAGAAAATATGCCTAATATCCTTCTATCTTCCACTTATTTATTAATCCCTTTGTTTCGTGATCATACAACAACATATGTAGACTGATAATATCCTTTAAGGCATCCCCAGTAACCCGTGTGCGATTCACTGTCGAGAACATGGATTTGAAATCTAGCTACACAACATTTGGCTAATCGTTGGGTATGGTGTAAAAAAGAAATAGGTTCATGGGTGTACCGTGGATTTGTTCGTATAATGTAAATATAGTGTAGACTTAATTTGTCTTTTTCATTAGTTATACAAGTTTCTGATGTCGTTCGTGTGGAACTGAAATGTTCAGATTGAATGTGTTCAGCTTATTATAGAGGATTAATTTACTTATTCCCGCTGTTTACGGCGTTCTAAAAATTCAGGGAAATGGCGTTTGATAAATTGTCCCAGCGAACAGTCGTTCAATCCGAAACGGCGGGCAATGGATTTCAAGGATTCCGAGGTCGTTTTATACAGGTGTATGGCTTCTTTGTATTTCTCCATGCTTTTAGGCGATACCATTTTGCCGCTCTCCGTCTTTTTCATTCCCAAAGCGGCGTGCAGCGCCGGTTCATGCTCTTTCAAGTATTGCCTGAAACATTCCGGATGCAGACCGAACTCGGTGGCAACCTTTGCCGTTGTAAGTCCGCCCTCTTTCAGTCGGGTGATGGCATCCGCGTATTTGGCTGTGGTGGCCGGGTTGTATCTCCGTACTGACGACCAGTACCAGTCCATGGGCTTGCCTTCCTCGTAAGGGATGCCTTTCCGCTCACAAACCAAGTCCTTGTGCCAAGTTTGCAAGTATTCGTAGAAGCCTTTTATAGATACACCTGTTTGCTTGGCTATTTTTCGGGCGGAGAGTGGCGTAGTGCGATATAAGTGTAAGGCTTCTGCATATTTCTTGATTATTTCAGGGGTAGGAACATGAAGCGTTCCGCGCCCCGTTATTTTGCCTTTACGTTGCTGCCTTATCGCCTGTTTGCGTATCTTGATGCGGTTTTCAACCAGTTCCTTGTGGTAGAATATCAAGTGTTGTTTCAATCCGGTGTAGGAGACATTGCAACGCTCTGCGGCCTCCTGCAACGTGATGTAGTTGTCGGCACGCAAGAGTTCCACCGCCTCTGCATACTGCTCCTTGCACCATGAACGTGTGCCACGGGGAAGGCCATCGTCCAGCCCCAACTGTTGTCGTGTCCGCTCCCGAAATTCCAGTACTTCGGGATAATGTGTATGCAACTGTCTGCTGAGATTTGTGCCGCTCAATCCAAATTCACGGGCAATCTGCGATACATTGTACTCTATGTAGTCCATGTTGTCACACGCCGCGATAGCCTCCTTGTATTTGGCATGGGTTTCGGGACGCTGCCCACGCCGTTGGTTCATCTTGATATCGTTGGCTTCCTCCGGACTGCATTTGATGCCATTACGTTTCAGCATCAGATGGCGATGAAAGGTGCAGATATAGCGGGTAAATCCGTTGAGCGAAACCTCACACTGCCGGCATATCTCGGCAGTGGAGAGGTCAGTGGCAGCATATAACTCCAACGCCGGGCGGTACTTCGCTTCCGTCTCCGGTTTGCAACCTCTTGTCCGGTTACATTCGTGGGCGGTCATGGCTGTTGCTGCGGTTGCTTTGTTGATACCGGACGAACACCGAAACCGTCTGTATTATAGAAATCCTCATAAGGAGCTATCAAATTCAGCCCCTCACTACCTCTTTGTTTCCAATCATCCCCTTGTTGAATATCGTTGCGGTGGAATTTCAAATGGTAAGAGCGGGTCACATCCTTTGCGTTATTGAACCAAACATAACCTTCGCCCATGAAATCCGCCGCTGGATAATTTGTAACTGCTGCTTGAGAGTCATAATCCCGGTAACCGGAAACAGGGAAGATGATGGACTGGAGTTTCCTCGGGTCTGTATAAAGTTCCAGAACTTGTTTGTTTATTGAGCTGCCGGTGTAATAATCTGACTGCATATGGCTCTCAAGTACATCATACCAATCGTAAGGAAACTTAGCAGACTGCCCGTGAGTTGTAAATCCGGTGAAAACAGAGTTGTCGCTTACCTGATATCCCGGGGGACAGGGGTCATAGACCGTTTTTTTGCCATTGTTTGACCATAGGTCTGTGGGTGATTCATTGATACTTTTATAAGGAGGAGTTGTATTTGTCTGCGCTCTCGGAGCATTATGCCATTTATCAGGGTTCTTGACAAGCACATCAAGGCAATCCTTGGTATGCTTTCTCCCCTTGTTATTCTGGAACGTTGCCGGTTCCTGATAAAGTCTGGGAGGATTATTCTGCGGCCCCCATACGTCATAAAGGTTACCGTCATGATCCCATCTCTGTTTGTTTCCAAAAGCTGTGTTTGAACCGACAAACGGGTCCTTACGCCCCCACTGGTAGTAGGGATGGTCGCCACGGGGAAGGAGAAAATGGGGATATTGCTCAATCTCTCTGATTATCTCTTGGTTTCCGACTTTGAATGTTATCTTACACTTGCGTCGCTTATAATATTTTATATCTGTGCCTCCCGAACACCAGCCAAGATTGACCGGCATCACATTAAATGCTTTCTCTTCATGGTTGGTAATCCGAATATTATTCTCGAAATTTCCAAAGCCGAATCGGGTAGCCCAGATGTGCCAGCTCCAGATAGCTTTTGTGCTTCCGCCGATGACATCTTCATCTTCACCTGCATTATTATCAATCAAGGCTATCACGGCATTCCCCTCTTGTATTTTACCTATTTGGAATTTTATTCCGCCATTACCATTAAAAAGACTGGGATCGTAACTTATCGTACTTGGTGTGATAAGATATTGGTCTTCTTGCTTGGCATCCTGCCATATAAGTTTCGCACTTACATTGGAGAGGCTTATTCCTGTGTTGTCTTTGATATAGGGTTTATTGATATTATTCTTCAGATGGTTTACAATATTCTCTGAAGAATACGCAGTCGAGTTGATGCCTCCATCTGTGATTGCATTTCCATACACGAGGGGGAAACAATACCAGCCGGGAGCGCCCACCATGTAGCAGTTGGCGGTATTCTTTACTGTCATATCATTTCCATTTTCGTTGGAAAGGTTATACGGGGCGGCTTGACTACCTACGGTAGCAGCCGGAAATAAACTATTGATTGTGGTAGAGGTCGGCTCCGTCATGGAGGCGATAAATGTATATTGCTTTTGAGTTCTGTCTTCGCTGACAGTGTCCTCGTTACATGTAAGCCATCCGGAGGTAGTGTTGTCTATATCCCATTTCTCGGTCTGGTCATTGTACGAATAATAGGTATAGCTGATTTTATCCGGTTCTATCCATTTATTGGGCGTACCCGTAGCATAGCTGGTCACCGTGATCACATTCTGATTATTGAAAGTATGACCCGCGTTATGGAGGGTGGTATAATCAAGAGCAGGCACGAAAAATTTGCCCTGATAGTTCACATCCTCAGGATAGGTGATATCCAGAATCTTCTCACCATACTCGATGTGCCAGTCCACGTCATTGCCATAGCCTTTGAACTGCATCGTGATTTTGTAATGATGGTTACGGATCAAATCGAAATTCTTCACCGCATCCATTCCAAGCATGAACCGGTAGATGATCTTACCTTCTGATTTATATTCAGGCCGGTCGGCGACATAATATCCCTCCACCTCGAGGTAGGTACCGTCTGTAACCCCGTCATAGTCCTCTGAGTCGATTATCCCGTCTCCGTCGGAATCCTGATATTTTTTGGATGCGCCTTCAGGTTCTCCCTGCATGTTTTCATAGCAAGGAAGCGCCTTGACGTTGTCGTCATGGAAACTTGTAACACCCGGGTCTCCCCATATCTT
>ERZ826016.2185-NODE-2185-length-15862-cov-2.339090_pt1 | contig 15862 bp, 14 predicted proteins | sample MGYA00519872_ERZ826016 | MGnify/ENA primary metagenome ERZ826016 (study PRJEB31778, sample SAMEA3449218) | human gut metagenome | biome: human gut; feature: human-associated habitat; material: faeces | place: United Kingdom | collected 2010/2012 ... | reverse complement strand
TAGGCTACGCTTTTGTCGGTTATTCCCACCGTTTTAGGCGTAGAACGTGTCACACTATTGGCATATTCATCCATTATCATTTCACGTTTCCAATGTATAGATTGTCCTTTACCAGATGTTCCTAAAATAAGCCTATTTGGTTCGGAAAAGTTTAAACTCTTTATCAACTTTGATTTTGATATAATCTTATTATCCATTCTGCTGTCTCCTTTACTACTTCATGAAAATTATATATACAAAAAAGACTCGGAATGATTTTCCAAGCCTTTTTATTTTTTCTCAACACATAAAATGTTCAAATGTTTGTGGATGCGGAGTTAATACTTCTGCTACATATACACCATTCTTTGAATAGTCTTGAATTAGAGGCGTTATGACGATTGCGTTTTCAATATTATGATCCTCCTTATTGGTCCAAATCGTATGTCTATGTCCAATGATACCATCATTTTCATGCTCATAATAGCTTTCAAATTGAAATGTTGCTGCATCGAAATTAAAACGAAATCCAAGATTGCATACAGGTTTTTCCTCTGTAAGCTTTACAATCACAGGAAAACCAAGTTGTACTGTTTTGTAGTTCTTTATTCCAACTTCAATTTCAAGTATGAAGAAATATTCATCATTAAGATCTACAAAAACTGGGTATCCAATCCTACTCACCCTTCTCCCCATTTTTTTAGAGATTGTCACATAGTCTCTATTAGGATACCGATGATTATATTTATAAGGCTCTAACTCCTCTTCTCCAAGTTTAAATTTGAATATCAGAATGTCTTGATCGGCATATGGAAAATAACATGCAAAATCAAATACAATGCAACCTTTTCCTTTAGATATTTCCTCGCTCAACTCATTCACAACTTCTTCTCCATGCATTATTTTACCTCACTTTCTTAATCTGTCTAATTCATTTACATCAAAAAAAGAGAAGATTCGAAACCTTCTCTTTTTGAAAATTATTATAATGATCCAAATTTTTTATACATTTACTTCTTTTATTAGCTTTAGCAAATCTTCACCGGTTATTGTTTCAGCATCCATATTTAATGCTCCGACCAGATGCATTGCCGTGTTGATTCTTGTACTCATAGCTTTTTCATTCAAAATATTCCGAATATAACTCTGCGACATTCCCGATAGCTCTGACAATTTTGATACATTCATGTTCTACTGTTCCATAAGCTCTCTGATCTTCTTCCCGTCAAGTATATAATACATTTGAAAAACACCTTTCTTTTATTATTAATTGTTATAATAATAATTATAAAAGTGTTAATTACAAAAGGAAAGCATCTTTTCGTGTTGTGTATCCTGACTGAGTCCGTGACAAACCTCTGGTTTTTTCCTGCGTATCACTTCTAATTCCTTTCTTTGTTGCTGCCGGAGTACGATTTTTATAATCATGTTTCCTGAATTCCGTAGGGATTCTTTTTAGACATATATTGATTACATCCGGCATTTTCTATTTTTTCGCCTTTGGAATTCTTATAATAAATACCAGCATCTTGCTCATATCTTGAGACAAAATAGCCGCCAATATAAAAATCTTCGTATGTATTATCCTTCCATGGATCACTTTCACCATCATCAATATCAAAAAATCCACGTAATCCAACATACATAGTAATGTCACTATTTCGACATATTTTGTACTTCTCATTGTCCTTTTTGTTTTTTAGCCATTCTCTATCTGCCGGGCCACGCATTATCCAGTCTTTCGTACATATAGCCGTATAAATCCCTGCTGCTTTTCCATGTTCCATATATTCAAGAATCCCTTCAATTCTTCCATACATCGGATATCCAAAAAGAATCATTTGAATATTGCTTCGCATTTTTGTATTTTCAGCAGATGTGATCAGAGATTTGTATAAATTTCTCATAAATGTACGAAATACAGATTGATCCTTATGATATTGTCTGGTAATAACAAACCAGATTGTTTTTTCTTTTGTAAGGGAATCTACATATATCATATCCTGTGTTTTTCTCATACTTTCCGCATTGTAGATTTTAATAGCATATCCATGCTTCATTAGATAATCTTGTATTTGTTCTGTGCAGATTTCTCTTTCCGGATCAGTGATCACAATGGAATCTTCTCTTCTTACACTTTGATAAATCAGATTTCTCTCAAAATCATAAATCGGATTTTTTCCCGCTCCACTTTCAACATATAAATTTCCATTCTTCCTCTGTAAGATGATGAGATTATAGAACTTGTCATATCCAATGATATTCCCTGTTACATCTTTCTTTTTCAACATATCTTCTGATACGATTTCCAGATCACGCCCAACAGGCTTACGGAAAGTTTGCTTTATATTATCCTTTTTCATGTCAATACTCCTTTATGTATTATCTCCCAATATAAGAATAGCGGTAGTTTACCTAACGAAAGGAAAAGACCGCTATTTTTATATTGGTATTTAGTTATCTCCGTTTACTATACATCGTTAATAGGTCCTCTGTATTTTCTGGAATCGGATAAGGATGATTTTCTGATCTGTACATGTAACAATGGCATTCAATTGCATTTTCATTATCTTTGCATTTTATAATCTCACGATATTTTGGATCATTAGAATGACATGACATTCCTGGAATCTCTGGTTCTTCTCCGATGGTTGTATTTCCACATTTATGTGTGTAATGCAGGGAAGAATCTGAATCTTCGATCAGAACGTCTATTTTGCAATGATCATATATATCACTGACATGCTCCATAAACCCTCCCTGGTCAATTGCTTCAATATCCTTACATTCTGTATAAAGAGAGGTAAAAATCCCCTTATCATTTCCATTCTTCATATAATCACTTAAGCCTTCAATGACTCCATGTAATGGATAATCAAAGAGATCAACCTGAACCTTTGGATGTTTTGAATTTAGACCAGCTGCTGCCATCATCGTATCATATAACTTTTCCATAAAAGCACTAAACAAAACCTTATCCTGTGCAGTTTTTCCCGGCGTTACAAACAATACACATTTCTGTTTAACCGGTATTGCCATATCGTATTGATGGAGCTTAAAGTTTTCACTTATATAATCTTCATACACTTTCAATGCATCAGCAACCCTTTGAATTGCATATAACTTAATTCCGACAGGTGCTTCGCTGTAAATCTCAAATAATTTCTTACCAGGATGAGAAGTATCTAACTCATCAAACATTACATGAAGGATTTTATCTAACATGATACCTGAAACTCCTAATCGAAAGATCGTTGCAATTTCCACCATGTTTCGATCTTTTTCCTCCATCTCTGTAATCGCAGCTATCATAACTGCAGATAACAATATCTTAGAAATTTTATCTACTGCGAAAGGAACGTTATTTCTCTGATTATCGATAATATCATTTGCGATCCTTTGGATTAGATCTAAATCTTCTTTTCTTAATTTTTTGTCAAATCCAGCTAGACAATTAAAACAGCATGATCCATCCATGCAGTCAAGATCATAACTGTCTACACAATATCCATGAATCGTTAAGTAAATCCACATTTCTCTAGTTTGGAGTATTCTTCCCGGATCAACGATTACCATAGAATCTCCTCTCCGTATTCTCTGATATATCTGATTTCGTGCAAAATCAATCAATGGTTCCCTGTCAGACAAATTGCTGCTTCTTACATCTAAGTTCCCATATCCTGTCGTCATTAAAATTTTCTCTCCTGTTGCATTACATCCAAGAATATCTCCTGTTTCGGATTCCTGTTTTAATAGTTCTGGACTAATTTCTCTAACTAAAACTTCTCCTAGTGAAAAGAAATTTTCATTTGTTTCTACCTTCTTACACATAGACATGTCCTTCCTTTCTTTATTTTTTCATCATGCATTTAATCGCTCCTTCAAGAACTCCTTCATCTGTCTCACCTGCTGCGGCCTCTTCATCATTTACCTTTTTCCATGCACGATTGAATCTTTCTTGCATGGAAGGTTCTGCTAGATGAATGATTTTCGTTTCGGGTGACTCCTCATTGTTAAGTTTATTAGAAATAGCAATATCGCCATGATCAAGATAATCCTGTACAATTTTTTCAAACATTTGATGTGCAATTACTGTATCTGATTTTAACTGTTCTAAATCAATCGGTTCTCCTTGTAAATGCATCTGTTGATCACAATAGTTAATGACTGTTTTCCATTCATTCCAATAAAAAGGGTATTGAGGCTGATTTTCTATAACCCTTGCCTGAACTTCAAACAATACACAAACTTTCTGATAATCATTGTTTCTACCATCAAGACTATTTAATATGTACTCCATGCATTTCTGCATACTGACTGCTGCTTCATCGTAATTTCCTTCACTGATTCTCAGGTCAATTCTTTTCTTCATTCCCTGAAAAAATAAAAATTCTGTTTCTAACATACTTCTTTACTCCTTTACTTTTGATTTTATAGTTTCTTAATCTCACCTTTTTGTGAGCTGGTGTATTCATGATTTGTACAATCCTTTTTCTAGCTTCCTATTCTTATATTCTGTTATTAACGTATTCTTGATTCCATCCAATATTAATAAATAAGCTTCATCACAGTTTCCATTTTTAATCTGTTCTGAAATACATTCATCTGTATAATCATCCATTTTATCGATCAATGTTTTGAGTTCTTCCTTTGATAAATCTTTATGAGTTTCCAGTTTTTTATATCCGCCATATGTAGCTATCAGTCCTATTGATGATATCAACATGTTACGAATAATCAAGTCTTCACGTTCAGATAATACTTTTTTATCATGTTCTAATGTTTCATCATAAGCATTATTTACCGCTGATATGTTCATGTTTGGTATGTTCGATATACAAACAACCGTTTTTACCTTAAAATAAAAACAAAAAAGCCAGTAAGTATTATCACCTACTGACTTCATCATAAAAATTATAACATAATTTATTTCATCGTACAATCAGCTTCGCAGCATTTATAGGTTTTAAATAATTCCCCTATTGCAACAATATTAAGCATTTCTTACTGCTGCCACAATATCATTAATCTCTATTGGATACATTCCCAATCCCTCATACAGCTTCGCTTGGCTTCGCATACAAAAAACATATCCGGATTTCATCTGTTCTATATCCAAAGATGAAACACGAAAGCCAAACCATGCTCTCATCCCATTATATATAAAACGTCCATTACGGTTTTCTATTCCATATATTTTCACTATTTCATCTATGATCTTTACACTTAATTCAGGATTATAATAAAATTCCATATCTTCCAGTGTTGTATAGTGATTCTGCGTGTATACTCGATTATCCAATGTAATATTTCTTCTGATCCGGCTCTGTTCTTCTTCCATGATCATTCGATAGACAACTTCGTAGTTTTTTACGATGAATAATCCTCTGACAAATTCACTGTCTCCCTGATACCTTCCCTTAAATATCTTTTCGCAAGCATTTCCTACCCATTTCCTCATATCTGCTTCTGCCTTTGGTTTCCAACGGATCAGATTATCATCCATATAATATATTGCATACGGTGCATTTTTCTTTACTACTAGACATCCTAATGCCCGGCTCTGCTTTAATGCAGGGTTCTTGTGATTCTTTATCTCCATGACAGGATAATATGTTGCCAGACTCTTTTCCTCTCTTCCGTATAGATAGAGGCCATATCTCTTGTCATATTCATGCCTCTCCCATGCATCATCATCCAATCCCAACTCGCTTCGCTTCGCTGCGGATACATATTCTGCCATATTCATCAAAGTATCTTTCTTACTGCCGGCCTCTTCCATCCTCTGCTCCAAAACATATCTTACTTTCTTCTCATTTTTAAAGATATCTTCTTTATCCGTCCAGAATATCGGTATCCTTCCTTGATACATCTCGGCTAATATCCGCCCCTGGTAAATACATCGCTGCACTTTATCTTTATTGTCTTTGTATGATAACGGCATTATGTTTGTGACAACATTTCCTGTCAGATATTCCGAGCAGTCCAAGGTATTCTTGACCTCTCCTGCCAGTACAATATCTTTTCCTTTTTGAGTGAGATGATAATAGCTTTTTCTTCTAAAGACAGCCTTCTGTATATATCCATTCTCCCTTAATATTTTCATGTTCTTATCCTTAACTCTTCTTCCATTATGAGTCTGGTAAAATATCCTGATCCCTTCCAGATCAATCGCCCCTGACATTGCAATAATCTTGAGAAAATACCCCTTTGTCCCGATCATTGACATCGTTCTTTTTCTCCTTGTTCTCTTTTCTGTATCAGTCATTTATCACGCCTTCCTTCCTGCTTATCATCCCCATTTTCCATTTTTCTTGCTGCCGTTTTCGTTTTATTCTCAACCCATGCCTTTCGCCCTCTTTTCCTTATGTTGATTAATGATGTAAAGGCTATGAACCTGTAAGGGCTGTATTTCGATTCTTTGGCGGCATATTAAAAGTCTTGAAACCCGCATTTTTACTGGATTTTTAATTATTTTTTTTGCACTAAAAGGGGGTACTTTTCTGCTTTTCGGTTTTTGTACAAAAAGTACCCTGTTTAAGGACAGAAAAGTACCCCCTTTAACGTAAAAAGTACCCCGTTTAAGGACAGAAAAGTACCCCCTTTTACAGCAGAAAAGTACCCTCTTTTTCTTATTATGATCATGCACTTTAATTACAAAAAGTACCCCCTTTTACAGATCCCTTTCAATCCATTCAAGCTTTTCTTTATATTCATCTTCTAGGACAATATACAGGTTCGCATAACTTCTGGTTCCCCAATTTTTTACTGTCTGAACATGCTTTCGTAGATAATCTGAATCATCATATCCATAGCAAAATTCTATAGATAACATATCAATAATATTAGAAAAATCGATCCTGTCAATATCAATTGTTTCACTTACTGGCAGTACATATTGCTCATGAACTACATACTTTTTACCAGCAAATTTACGTGCTTGGGCCGCTATTTCAACATTATATTCAAAGAACCTTTCAATAGCATTATGTACAGCATCCTCGATTGCTTTTAAGTCAGAATCTTTCTTAATTCCTCTGGATGGAAGGGTTGGAATCTGGATCTTGAAAAGACCATTTATATAATGAATTTCAACTGGAACATCAAGTGGTTCAATTATACGTCCATAACGCTTAGCTTCGCCATTTTTGACGATAATACCGTCCCCAATTTGAATAACTCTTCTTAGATCATTTACCATTTGAACAGCCATTGTATAAGCATCTTCCATCTGAATAGAATAAGAAAGATCAGTTTCACTAAGGGAAGTCTGTAGTAATCCTCTTATTTTAGTATTTGTTTCAACACTTTTTGTTAAAGCTCGAACCAAATAATCCCTCTTTTCATCATTCGCTTTTTGAAGAATTAGATTTGCCTGATGTGTCATTTGTTGCGATCTTCCCTCTCTATCCCCATCATCATTCCCCATTTTTTTAAAAATATCAACTTCTTTAACATTTACTTTCATAGCCTTACTCCTTTTATATATTTCTTTATCTATAAATAGCACACAAATATCGCAATAAATACTAGAATGTGCATGATATGTAATATCTGTAAGATATAAAACCTACATTTTCTACATTTATAATGTTTTATGTGTGTATTTTACACAAATCACACACTTTACATATATTTTTTTGCATTTTCACATCATGCACAATATTAGTAATTTGTGATATTTATAATGTTTTGTATTATTCTTCATTTTCTGCATCAATTGAAGCTTCATTAATCTTTACCTTTTTGTTATTATCAGTTCTTTTCCTGATATCAGATGCTACAGAAACAGTTCCATCTTCTTCTACCATCAAATACGCAACAATATTCGAAAAGCGAATATGAGGAATCTGTTCTTCATTTTCGATAATCACAAACCGATCTGGAAGATACTCTTCTTCATCCGGTTCATTAAACTGAATTGCCGCATAATCTCGATTCTCAAATCCCTGTTTACAATATAGAATCTGTGTTTCCACATCAGAATCTTCAAAGAAGGCACTGATTTTTGCACAGGTATCACCTTTATCCGGATAATGTGTTACTAAGGCAACATTATCATTTGCCTTTATATTCCGTAGAAAAATTAACGCCCAAAATGCTGCAAGCATTTCTTTATCTAATACCTGACTATAAAACGCTGCCTTGATCAGTTCTCTTCCTTGATCTTTAGGATCTGGGACAATTGTAAATACTCCTTTTTTTAGCAACTTCGTTACCGCCCTATATACAACATTTCCATCCCCTTCATCAAACCAGCTGTATAATTGAGACATTAACAACTGTCTGTAACGTCCAATCAGCTCATTGCTGATCGTCTCCTGTATTTTTAATCCACGACTAGGAGATATTTTAAAATCTCTCTGTTTCATCATAAATATCACATTCCTTTCTTTTATCCTGCAATTCTACGTTGTTGTTCTCTTTCTATTTGCTTGGAATCTCCATAATATCCTCTTAGTTTGCTTGCATCTGTAGTGATTAGGCGATCTTCTTTTTCACTCGCCATAACATTAACCATGACATTATCCTGATTGGATATTAAGATACCTTGTCCTTTTTTCATAGCTAGAATACTGTCAAATTCATCTTCTGTTAAAGAGAATACTCTTCGAATCTCATTTAGATTTTCAGACTGAATTTTCATAATAATCTTAGCACTGGAGTTGGATAAGATACGATTTCCATACATACCATTTTTCAATGCTGTAAAGTCAGTTAAATCCTGTGTAGCACAAACAACACCGCCACCATAACCACGAATAGTTTTATAGAGTTCCAAAACATATTCTGCTACTGTATCATTTGTATTAATTAACTTCCAAACTTCGTCAAGCAGTACGATTTTATCCTGTGTACGATCCTCCTTAACTTTACTCCACACAAAATCCGTTGCAATGAACATAACTATTGGCAGTAAATTTTTAGCTCCGATCGTGGAAACATCAAACACGATATACAGATTGTCCAGATTAACATTGGTACGATTATTAAATCCTTTATAAGTACCATAGACAAACTTTTTCAGCTGTTTTAACAATGGACTCATACATTCATAATCATCCTTCTGACATTCTTCATATACATCACCAAGGATTGGCATTTCTTTATAATTTCCATTTTCATCGAACAAAGAGTCATTATCTTCTGTGATTCCATATTTTCTATACACCTTAGTTAATGCAATATCTAATTCCCCCTCAAGATCATCCTGTTCTGCTGGAGATAGATTGCTTGTAAGCAGGGAAAAGAATGTTTTTAATACAGAAATCTTTGCTAACATAGCTGATTTATTTTCGGTTACACTATCGATCATTGCATCTGCACTCGTATCTCTAACTCTTACATCCATGATATTAATGTGGCTAGAACTTGTTTCTGACAGCTCTATGAATGTACCACCTAATTCAAGACATGCTCTTTTCCATTCAAACCCTTTTAATGGAGCAATAACATAAGTTGGCATTCGTTTCTTTCGATATCTCATGGCTATCAACTGAATCAGATATGTTTTACCGGAACCAGATCCACCCAATACACATACATTTGCATTGTTATATAATGATCTGTTAAACAGATCTAAAAGAATTGTGCTGCCATCTTCCTTATTTAGTCCAATATAAATTCCTTTTGCATCAGATATTTCATTAGAAAAGAACGGAAAACATGCTGATAATCCCATAGTTAAAACATTTCTTTTTGCGTTTGGCTCAATCCATTTAGGATCAAGTGTATTTAATGGAAGCGTATTTAAAAATGCAGTATCTTCGATAAATTCACATCCATATACTTGCATTTCCTTTGACTTCATTTCATCTTTAAATGCTTTGATCTTCAACATTAATGCTTCTTCACTTTTAGCGGATAAAGTAACTAGAATACTCATATAATAAAAATCTTCGCCATCTAACTGCTGTTTAATATAATATGTAGACATTAATCGACCAACACGTTTATCATAGCTGACATCAGTATCTTTTAAATGTTCAATAGAACTCTTATTATTACGCAATGCAAAACCTAACTGTTGTTTTACAATACCTTTATTTTCTCTACGAACGAAGATATCAACATCTATCGTATCATCATAATTGGTCAGATTCGTGATCCAGTCTCCATATACAGATTCTCGATATCCTTCTTCTCCAGACAAATAAAAATATGCCTTATATGTATCATCTAATTTTACATATTTATGTTTTGAAACATTTACAGTCACAGGTGAAAAGAAATCTGCAATTGGAACATTTCTTAATACCTTTGGTTCAGAAATTCCCTGCAGATACCTGGCACTGGTCTGCATCTTATAATCATAACAAGATACAGGACTATTTTTGTGCAACATAGTATACAAGTTATACAGCATGTTCTCTGAATGGTTTTTTGAATATTCATTAATACTAAGCCCACAATTGGACAAATAGTGCTGAGCTGTCATATAGTAACCATTTAAGACATTAATTGCTTTTATGGATTCATCTACTGTATTAGCTACATTTTCGACTTTATAGATGATGTAATAGCGTCTTGTTACAGAATGTGATTTTACCTGTTTTAAATATTCAATTTCATCCTGTTGTAAAACACGACATTTTTCATTATCTTCCATACTGATAATTTCTTCTGAATCTTTAATAATTCCAGAAAGATCAGCATTCACACTAATCGACTTAATCTGCATTGATTTAGGTGCAACTTTAAGATATTTGGCAAAATTTTCTATGATCTTGTTTTTCTCACGATTTGTTTTTAAATCGTAACGCACAGGATTGATTTCTATTATCTTTACAAAGTCATTATTTTTGGTAATGATAACTCCATTTGAGATACTTTTGATTGGAATCATATCTACTGCCGTCGTGAATGGTGTCGGAATTTCATATCCGTCAATAATTTTTTGATCTCTAATATTTTTGCTACTTCCGAGATATCTTGACATCTGAGTCTGTATTGATTTTTTAATATTTCTTCCTAATCGATAAATCGGATAATCTTTCTTTTCAGAACTATCCGGTTGTTGTTTTTCTTTGTTTTTATCATTTTTAGGAAACTCTATATATAATGAAGCAACTTTTACTGGGTCTTCACCCTGACGAATCATCTGTTCTTTAATCTTTTTCTCATAGGCTTTTCTCTTCTTTTCCATTTTTAAAGCCTTTTTATCAACTTTTTCTTTTTTACCACCTCTTTTTTTCTTGCTGCTTTTACTATTTGCATCATCGAATTTTGTATTAACATTTTTTTGATTTTTAACTCTTTCTTTATCTAATTCCAATTCATATCGTTCCCGATATGCTTCATCAGGAGGACCATATACCTTCCGTTCTTTCATGAAATGGAAGATTCTTAATAAGTAATCTAATAAGGATACTCCATTGATACCAACCATAGAAGCTGCTGTTCCACCGATAAAACCTAATGCCTCTATACCAAGCATAACTTTCGCATCAAGCGAAAACATACCGCCTATCATTAATGCTGTTAGAAAACAGATTGCTCCGACTGCCAATGATTCAAAAAGGCGTTTCCACTCAATTGTAAATCCTAAAACAGACGCATCAATTTTAAAATTCAGTGGAATTCGATAAATTTTTAGCTTTTCATCTTTTCTACCATACTGATCTTTATTATCTTCTGTCATTTTAATACCTCCTGTTAATTTTGAATATCTGTTTTAAAGACATGTCCATAACTGTCTCTCATTTTGTTATCAAATTTTCCTTCATATTCCTCATCTGCATCTCCATAAACTAATTTACTTTCAGTAGTAGTTGTTGCTGCTTGCTTTTTCTTCTTTCCATTTCTATTACAAGCACAAGCTGCAATAGAAATCATTGTGATTACCATCACAATAAATAAAATCCGTATTTTTTTTACATTCATCATAAAAATTTCCTCCGAAAAAAGAGGAAATACAAAATAAATGTATTTCCTCTACAATATCAATTATTTACTTATAGCCCAAAATGGACAGTGAGCATCATTGCAAGTTTTCGATTCATTAAACACAGTATCAATATCCCAATACCTGTTTCTTGCTCGCCCTCCGCAATCAGCCACTTTTACTTTTTTCCCATCTTTAGATATGCTATATAATACAATAAAGTGACCTCTTAATGTAAAATGACCAGGTCCCATAATAGCAACCACCATTTTACCTTGTTTTAAAGCTTTCTTTAATTTTGATTTGTTGCGATCAAGTCCTTCACATTTTAAGCCCCAATGTTTGGCTATTTTATATGTACAGTTATGATGCCAACCTCCAGGAATATATAATCCCTGTTTAGCACCCCAATCACATGTTTGTATTGGAGTAACTTTCTTTCCGGTAATTGTTGAAATACAGATTGCCATCGAAGTCGGGCCACAACCAGCTATTCGAATTTTGTTTGAACCATAACGCGATTTGAATACATGCTCTGCCCAAGGAGAATCACCTTGGTTATAGTAGACAACTGCTCCGTTATATCCACTGCCCGATAAGGCAGCCTCATAAGCCTTGGTTTGTTTTTTCAATTTTTCTTTGTCATGAATATTATAGAAATAATCATTATCACCAATTCGCTTATAATATCGCTCTCCCTCTAAATTTCTCCAGTTTTTAGGTACCGATCCAGCGGCAGCAAATTCTAATACATAAGGAGGAATATTTCTTTTCCCATTAATTGCATCTTTTACAGCACGTTTTACAAAATTGGCTGGGTGCCGTTTTTTATATGCTCCACTTGTATACGCCTGATACCAACTACTTTTAGCCGTTCCCATAAGTCCCCGTTTTCGATAATATGGAACTCCATATTCAGCCATATTACACATATGACTTACAACAGCTAATGCTCCATCATAACTAACCGAACATTCCTGTGCAACGATTTTACATAATGTCTCATAATCTGATTTACTAAGCTTGTATGTTTTTCCGGCACCGGAAACTCCCAAATATTCACTACCATCTTCATCCGAAACAGATGAAAGATCTATCGTGACTTTTCCATCATTTTTTAATCCAATAATGGAAGCTAAAACAGAACCTTGAGCTTTTCCAAGTTCGATTTCATCATCCGATAACTTTAAATACTTAGCAAATGCATCATCACCACGATATGTTGCTGTTTTCTTCTTTTTATTAATCCGCAAAAGATCTGCTTTTTTTATCCGCTTTTTAAAATCAGATACCAATTTACTATTTGAAATTGGTATGATTTTTTTATCTTTCCAAATAGAATAATAAGATATTAATACACAGACATTTGCTTTAAATTCTCTACACTCTATATCTTCACTTAAATCATCTGACAGGGCTTCTTGAAACCCTGTCAGAAATTCATCATATTTTGATTCAAATACTTGAGATGAAGAAGAATCTTGTGTTTGATCAATAGAAATAAGATTAATAATAGAAGAAGGGATTGAACTGGCAATTACGGTAGGAATCATGAGAATCACGGTTACAGCAATTATTATTTTCTTAACTAATGCAAAACTTGCTCTTGGATCAGAAACAGTCGCAATTGCTGCACCCGGAAGACCACCAGTTGCTGCACCTTGTATGATTTTTGCTGCTTGGACAGCTGCTTTTGCATTTCCAACCTTTTCCGTTTTCTCTGCCATAATCAGCCTCCTTTGTTAAAATTCAATGTCACTTTGATCAGTATTTACATCTTTATCATCAGAAGAAGGCTTTGGTCCAGATTTTGATGATTCTAATGGTCCACCAGAAGATGAAGCATTATTATTACCTACAGTGAAATCATCATATGTTTGACTGCTACCTGGATTATAAATACGAGAATTAATATCATCTAGGGATGATTTGCTATGTGCATAATTTGAACCACTACCAAACCCTCCAACTGATTCATTACCTAATACATCATTTGATGCACCTCCAAATACTGTTTCAGAACATGTATATGTTCCTGATGATGTGCTATTGCCAACTGTACCCATTGATCCACTATTGGATGCTTCACTTGATACAATTTCTGACTCATCAAAAGTAATTCCACCCATCATCTTATGGAAGGTTGGGCACTTGCTAGAATCGTAACTCATAGTTTGTCCACCAATATCTACACTGGCATCAAGATTTCCTGATTCTGTTGCTGATCCCTGAGCATCATCATTAAATAATTCAATATTTTCTCCATTCATTGTAGCTGTAATTTTTCCTTTTCCGTCAGATTCTATATCTGACATGATCTGCATACCATCTTTTCCGGCATCAAATACTAAGGAGTTATCAAGTTTATTCTGATCTTCTTTGCTCTTACCATTCTTTAATTTGTCAAGGTATTCTTTACCTTCACCATATGGGTCCATAAATCCATTTTTATCTTTCATTGCAGCTGCCATTTGCTTTTTAGCATTTTTTCCAGACAATGGTTTATGTAGTAATGAATACATTCCTGCCTGTTTGGCATTTTCCACAGCTGGCGAAAATGGTTCCATTGATTTTTTCCCATCAATAGCATTTTGTTTTAATGGTTTAGAGCCGCCCATCGCAGCTCCACCAGATCCATTGTTAGGATTTCCATTATTCGGATTTCCATCATTTGGACCAGGGGATGGATTCGTAGGATTTATGCCTGATCCACCAAATCCAAAAAATCCATTTCCTTCTTTCATTGACTGAACTTCACTTTTTAGTTTTTCTTCCCAAGCTTTTCCAGCCATATTTTTCATAGATTTCAAAGGTGTGCCTGCAATTGATCCTGCTAAGCCACCAACTGCAGCTGCAGCTCCAGTTGCAGCTTTTGTCACTACATTATCTTTAAATGGATTAATAGATTGACCATTTGGAACTATAGACAATCCACCAACACCAGTCATACGTTCGATGTAGATATTAATAGTCACTGCGTAATCTATAAATGCTCCAATCATCATACTCCATACAATAATCACAGCGAAAGTTGTAAATTTCTTTTCTACTGGCGATGTCATAATATCAGATATAATCTTCTGAATTCCTGACATACTTGATTGCATTTTTGATAGACTATCAAAATTAATTGCACCAAATCCATCTAAAACAATTCGCAAAAACCAACAGTTTAAAATGATGCTAAGCAGATGTTCTATATAAATTTGTAAAAATCCTTTTGTAACACCTTTTGTTGCACGAGAACTTAAACATGCTAATGGTAACGGTGCTAAGTAGGTCAAGATACCAACTCCAACATATGTTCGAAGCATAATTTTTGTCATTTTATATAATTTAGAATAAATATATGCAACTAAAATAATTGCAGCTATTTGTTCTGGCATATGCGTACCGACAACACTTCCAACCGTATTCTTTACAGAATCTATAGCCTTTCCGACGATGCTTTTACTACTACTTGTCTTTACTAATGCATCATAAAATGAATCAAACATGTCAGATGCTAATCCTTTTTTTAGAATTTTTGTAAGTTTACTTGATTGCAAAACTGTTAAAGAACTTGTAGTAAATGACAGTAAAATATTTAATAACGGTTTGTATGCCAATACTGAAAAGATAGCAGTCGCAAAAGATGCTAACAAACTCAATGGCGATTCTGCTTCATCAATTGATGATGGATTAAGATTTTTTGAAATTTGAAAGATAAAAATATAAAATGCAACCCCTAATGCAATTGCCATGATTCCAATGCTCAATTTTTTTACTAAAGGAAACACACTTTCAAACACACTTAAATTAACACCTAATGCACCCAAAATTGCTGAAAAGTAAATATCAAGTACACTTGTAATCCATCCAATAAATGTTTTAAATATTCCGTTATTTGTTCTGGAAAAAGTGTTGGTTCTCCTCTACTTGTTAGCATTACAGTATCGATACCACTTCTATTTGCTAGATTACCTGCAATTTTTAAATTTCTCCAATTTATATTTCTTT
>ERZ826016.2175-NODE-2175-length-15895-cov-14.321528_pt1 | contig 15895 bp, 14 predicted proteins | sample MGYA00519872_ERZ826016 | MGnify/ENA primary metagenome ERZ826016 (study PRJEB31778, sample SAMEA3449218) | human gut metagenome | biome: human gut; feature: human-associated habitat; material: faeces | place: United Kingdom | collected 2010/2012 ... | reverse complement strand
CAATAATGACGATGCAAACACTTTACATAATGATTTACTCTACATAAAAAAGGTTCTGTATCTCCATACCATCAGCGGAAGCATCTTCTTTCCGCGCATTTGTTTTACGATTCACCCAAAACGTAACTCCCCACCGTATAGCTTCAAGCCCTCCGATTGAGCCAAGTATCGCCAACCATTCATTTTCCCCCATTTTACTATTGCCACTTAATTATTATACGTATATTTGCATTAATAATTTGAAATTTAATTAGCCACAAAATCTCTTTATGGGAAGATGCGGCTTTTTATTTTTACTTAGACAGACAATCTAAAAGAGTTGCCTTTTCCGTTATTTTCAATCCGGATTGCTTCTCAAGGAACTTTAGCACATCTGCCTGCTCAAACAAATGAATGTCAATCTCTACTTTCTCATCAAGAATAGCATCAATAGCCTTTTCTTTGTCTTCACGCCATTTGTTTTGAAGGAATATAATCTTATTTTGCCCCGCAATATCTTTCGGAATCTCTTTCAAATCTTTCAATTCTTGAGGGCGTTGTTTATCTATTCCTTTTATCAAAGAATCGTTTTCCTCTGCAATACGTCTTAACTTACTTGTCATCACAAGCATGGTTGTTACTTTGTCTCCTTCCAAACCTTCTGTTGTAGTATTAGCAAGGTTTTTATACACTTCTGTTACATTTCTTCTTTTCATTGTTGCTTTTTCTTTTGTTGCCATAATAATTTGCTTTTTAGTTATTATAATGTTACCGGTTGTACTCCTGCGGATTCTATGGATTTATCCAGACAGTCGTTTATAACTCCTGTTATTGCACACTGTTCTTCTTTTCCCGCAACCTGATAATTCACATTCAACGAATTACCCATGTACTTATTGAAGTTAGCCACTTGTACATTATCAGATATTCGATATACCTGTCCGTCCGCATTGGTAATCTCTTTGTTTTCGTTGAAAGTAATATTGGTTTCAACGCGGTAAACACTATCGTTACCCTTTACTTTAACCTGTGCTGATAGCACTTTCTCAATTTCCACATTCATTAAATTTTCCATTTTATCAATATTTTAATTGTTAATATTTAGTTTTGAGTAAATATCTTTGATGTAATCAGGGTTGAACCACTTTGAACATATACTCTAATTTTTGAGCCATTACTACCCGAAAAGGTCGTATAATACTGAATAGGAAGTTTATAGACATACTTATTGCCTGATGATACCTTACTTGATATATTCCAACGCTCATTGCCTGATTCAATTTCAGTGCCATCATATCCATCGACAAAGACACTTACATTATAATCACCTCCCGTTCCTTTGGTAGCATCAAATTCAATTCTAAGATTGGAGAATGAAAAGTAGTCTTCTCTGCCGACATAGCTATCACACAATATATTGACATCGTATTGTGTTTTAGTATAAGTGTCAACTATTACATCACCAATTCCTGTATTTATCCCATCCGTATTTAATGAATACCTGTTTCTGCCACTTGTCAGATACAATATGCACTTACAACTACGTCCGTTAGCTATCCCAAGTCCGCTAATTACGGAAGCAGGGACGGAAAGAGATATGGAGTTTTGCACATAACCAATAGATACCGTTGTCTCCTTAAAAGCCTTATTATTAAGTAGTACACCAAATTTTAAATTAGATAAAGGCAAATCATAATCCCCGTTATCTTCATTAGGCACACATATATCTTTCGTTAATATCTCTACATTATCATTAGTCCTATCCTTTATTGATAGATAAAAGAAGTTTTCCCTATCTGTATAGAGGTAATTGGGCAATACTCCTATGAGCATGGTCTTTGCGTTTGGATTATAGTTCAAGAAATCACCATTTCTTAATGGTTGCAAATTATCTCTATTCGGACGTTGGTACTGCCATTGTAAACTTGTTACTAATTCACTCCCTGACACTATTTTAGGAAGAATAATGCCACAATTGTTGTAATGACTTCTCCACCAATCTGAATTTCGAATGATGTTTATATTTTCATCAATCACAGGCTTATTACGAGAAAATATATTAATATATTTAGATTTAAACCAATTACTGCCTGTATTGTCTGATGAAACGACATCTCTGATTTCATGACCTTGCAAGCCCGTTGAAGGAAGAATGCTACCCATGACACCCTCCTCTCTCGAGCACAAGGTCGCCAGTAATAAGAACAAGACCGTTAACATGTAATTCTTCAATTCGTACATCACCATAAATTTTTATTGCATTAGATAAATCGTATTTCTCAGGGGTAGCGAAAATTATATAATCACTTTTACCCCCCCCGTTAACATTTGTAAACACTTTGTTAACAGTACATTTCCGTAAATTATAAGTGTTGGTTTCATATTTTATTATTCTATTTGATGTTAAAACGGGCCACCGGCATCACCGCCGAACCAAACGGTAACACTAATTAAGTTCATATAATTAAAGTCTGATTGATAGTTCATTTTCATTCTTGCACTCCAGTAGGCAGACTTTGGAATCTCTTTTGAGCCATTACTATGGTAGTAAACGAAAAGGTCTTTAAAATAGAAATTTACTATTTCGTTTGCCCCTATGCTGATGGTATTTCCAAAAGGAATAGTACAAGCCGCATCTTTATAGAATTGTATGTTGCCAAAGTTGGTAATTTCTTCACCCCATGCACTTGTGGCAGTGAATGACATCCTGTTACGTTGTAATATAGCACCACCATTGGAAGAACCTCGTATAACAAAGCTCATTACAAAGTCTAAAGGCGGAAGCGCATTTCCGAGTAATATCTGTCCATCTCCGTATTGACTAAGATTATTCTTTATCGGATCGTTTGGTACATATTCTTGCATAAAGTACTCCATGTAATTAGGTACTTCCGTACTTTTTGCAAACAGGAATTTCTGATAAGGATAACTTTCACTTGGAGTAGGACTTGCACCTAACCCCATAAAGGGGATAAGTGTTACAGCTTCTTCTTTTTGAAAGCCTAATTCCATAATGCCGTCAAGGGGTATCATAAATTCCGATAAGTCAATAGCAAATTCGCCATTATTAAGCATTGGAGCATTTGCAGTGATATAGAATGCCGGTGAAGAGGCAAAGTCGTAGGTCTTTATGATACATACGCCGAAATACACAGTACGGAATCCCGTCGCCTCGCAGATGTGCTTGAGAAGCATATTGCCGTTATCGGTAGTAATATAATCAATAGTAAGAGCCTGATTATTGGAATTATGATAAAGCACAAGCGGGAAATTGATATAATACGGTATGACGGCGTCCTGTTTATAGTTCCTAAAGTCACCGACGCGTTTAGGCTGGCCCGCATTTCCATTAGGTTTTGTATATACATATTCTTCTGACTGAAATAGGTCAAAATAAGTTAGTTCAGGAATTGTCAGACCATATTTTGCCGCTTTAAAGTCAGCCAATGTCATACCTGCCAATTTATTATAAACAATAGGTTTCCAGAGCGACCATTTATTAATATCCTTATCGCTAAACCAGTTACTTCCGGTATTGTCAGAAGTAATGGTATCCCTTATCTGATGCCCATATAAATCACTACTCGGTAACTTACTCATATCTACCTCCTTTTCGCAAGCTGTCAGCCCAATTAGAACCAGACAACAGATTAATAAATTCTTTATCATATCTCATTTTACATTATAGTTTTATCGTTTACTAATTCCTCTAATGCAGACACTCTTTTACGAAGATTTATGTTCTCTTTCTTCAACCTATCAATCTCTTTTTCTTCATTCGTTTTCCAATCATTCAAAACTTTTAATTGGTTAATGGTCTGAATTTCAGAAGCAGCAAGAAGGGAAATGAATTGTGTATCGTAATAATTCACAGACTTGTAACCGTCATGTTCATGTACCATCCAAGGAAAAACCTTTTCCACGTTTTGAGCTATCAAACCGATACTATGCTTCCGTAAAGAAGGATTTCGGGATAACGCTTCATCCGTATAATCATATTCCCACACACCACCAAAGCGGGAAAGAATATCGTGAGCATCAAATTCTTTTGGGTTTATTTTCAAACGTATATCGGAAGTTTTGTATATAACGAAGTCACCACCCACCTGTATAGTACCACCCCAATAAAAGATATTACTATCCCAATAACCTCTTTCTCCGTTATTAGACCAAATACCAATAATACCGTCAGATTTCCAATTAAAACCTGTATCACTGTCACCAATCGCTAATGAGATTGCAGGAGTAGAGCCATAAGCCGTTTGAGCATGTGCGAATGTTTTTCCCTTTATTATATTGTTTCCGTGTATTTCTGTTTGTCCGTCGTGATAAAAAGTAACCAAATTCCTAACCCATGAATTACCGTCATTTAGAGAATTAATGGAAAGGTTGTCAGCACCTAAAGAAAAATAGTATCTTCTCTTGTTTGATGTTCCATTTGGATTATAGAAAGCTATTGGGTAAAGATGCGTTGCAATAGAAAGTTTTGGAGCGTCCCAAAAGTCGTTAGCTCCAATTGATACCCTGTCGTTTGGGAATATAGCCCGATTAAAATCTATTATCCCATTTATCTGAACATTAGTCCAATCATTACCATAATTAATGTAAAGTCTATCCGTTGTACCTACCAAAGCGCGTTTACTCCTTATTTTAAAGTCCTGTGATGTTGCTTCAAAAAGACCTATTTTAAAGCTTGCGTCATTAATATAATATTCATTATTGCTAAAATAAACCGTAGAAAAGCAAGGAGCAACCGTAGCATTGGCAAAATATCCATAATTACCCGATGTTTTAGGCTCTACCCAAGCAGGGTATTGGTCTGATGCTATATTCGTCCTTGAATAATAAATATTAGCTTCACTCAATGCATTATTACAATGAATATTATATTGCGCTCCACCGCCTCTTAACCATACGACTGCTTTACCAGAAGAACTACTTGCAAACTCTAAATGACCTACCCAATTAGCATAAGGCATTGTTCTATTTACTGTATTTAAAAGACCTGCGTTCCCGTCCCAAACATTCGTTCTATAATGAAAGCGGAATATCCCCGAAGATGTACCGTTGCTATGATTACCCGACCAATTAGGCGTTTGACTGCCTAATGTTTTAGACACGGTAATAATATTGTCTATCCAATTATCATTGTTATTAACCGCTATCACTACGGGGTAATAAGTATCTTTATCACCATTAACGACAATAGACCTGTAACAACTGCCGTTTGTGCCATTATTAAGGAAATCCCAAATGCCGCCAGTAAACAAAGCGTGTCGGTGATACCCGTCTAACGTATCAGCATTTAATCCACTACCCGCACCCATGTTACCAGCGTGCCAAACAGTATTGCCCTTATATTGTATTTCCGTACTATTTACATGGAAGTTTGTAGAAGAATTCCACGGTGAATCTCCCCAACCCATAAATAAATGACTGAAATTAGTATTGCTGTAATAAGCTCCTATACCTGAACTAGTCGGATTATCAGTTGAAGTACTTCTATACCAAATGCCCCTTGCTTCTCCTCCTGTTGTTGAAACCATAGGAATAAATAAACTTCCGCCGCCGTCAATATATGGATTACCTGTACTATCCAAATATAAACGACTTGTTTTTATTGGTTTATCCCAAAAGTTTATATAATCCTTATTTGCATTGATTGCAGCATATTGCACACCATTCTCTTGGAAAGAAATAGTAGAATATTTCTCACCATCAGTATTATTGAATACTAGCTTTGTATCTACCTCCGAATTAACTTCAATATAACGATAAGAGCGTAATGTATAGGCCGCCCAATCTGCATTGCTACAATTAGCATTCCCAGAATGCCATAATTTACGCCACTCGCTAAATGATGTGTCGATTATGTTTCTGTAATATATCTCGTCTGCATTCTTCACAGATCTTAATTGAAATATTCTACCTTTGTCAGCACCAACATTCAATATAGTATCATAACCACCATAGCTACCTATAGCTGTACCTTTCATTTCCAGTACATAAGAGCCAATATGTGCCGCTTGTTCTAACGTATCATCTTTAGGAGTATCATATGCAGATATACTTTTAAGGTACGTTGAGCCCAAGACTTGTAAAGCTCCCGGCATATATAAATGGTAATCTTTTGCATTAACGCCACCAACTAAATATGTGGGAGCACCTGATACATAATCTTCTTTAAATCCTGTAGTACTCCCATCCGCCTTCAATAATTGATTTGTCGTTCCATCAGCCTTAATATATTTATACTCCGTAAGGTAATTAGCCAACTCAGTTTCATCCAATCCACCACCTGTCCCACCGATCACGGTTAGTTTGCCATCAACTATTGCAAGACCATCACCCAAAGGAAGAGCATCTAATACTGTAGATACTTTTAAATCTTCATTTCTACCATATAAAATAAGATCCCCCTCGGTCACCACACTATACCTTGATAGAGCATACCTGTTCCCCTGCTCATCCTCCTTTAGTTGCCAGATATTCTTAATGGCAGCAAACCCGTCAAGCATCATTTGCTGGGTACGACTGTATGATTGCTGCAAAGATGATGTCATATCGTTGAACACTGATAACAGATTCAAGTCTTTGTTAGCCGATGCTACTTCTTCTTTAAGCTCTTGGGTATTCCCTCTTACTTTCTCGTTCCCGATAGTAACAGTCTGCTCACACTCACAATCAATCTTTGTCACCAATTTAATTACGCGAGTGGTATATGAGTAAGAGCCATTCTTATAAGTCACTATCCGGCCTATGGAAAGACCGGGATTACTATTGTAAAACGATACAGGATTTGATTGGAATTGATAATTATTCAAGTCGGAAGAAAGCCGTTCTATCTCCTTATCCAATGCTGCTTCCAAATCTACATAAGCCGATGCTGTGTATTCGGCAGGCATCTCAATGTTGAAAAGGATGATTTCATTGGTATCAGCAGGAACAAGCCCCGTCATGGCAGGAATGATGTAAGAACTTTCTTCTATAAACTTTATCTCAAAATCCTTTGATTTCACCTGAAATGTCAAACCGTCTGAAGTGCTTATCTTTTGGGCGACTTCATGGTAAACAAGATCAAATTCCCGACCGGCAAGCGTACCCGAATCGAAGCGTACAGACAAATTCTTATCCTCGATAATGTCCTCAGCTTTAAAAGTATATCCGGGTATCTGAAAGTACCAGATAGCATACTGGTCATACACGGGGCTGCCATCCTTAGTACCAATCTGTATCTTATTTCCACCTTCATCAAGCTTATACATCAAACGTGAACGCACGTCACTAATCGCCAACTTGGAAGACGGATATACATCATCAAAGATAAGAACCTTGCTAAATATCTCGCCATCCTTTAAGTCCGGTCGGATGTCTTTATATCCATTGGGGTACTTTACCGGATCAAGCGTCAAACGCTTGTTTACGATGTTATTCGAATTACTCCCCTTGTAATCCTGAGTGATATTACGTGTTGAACCAAAGGCATAGAAACGGGTATAATACTCTTCTTTTCCTGCGGTAATGGAAAGATTACATACATTGTTACCAACCTCCAATGTAACAGCAGTGCCGTGCGAAGCTTTCGAAAGATGGATAATGTTATTCGCCTTATCCACCCACCACTCGGTTTCAAAAGCGTTGGCTATTTCATTGAGAGCCGAGAAAATATCATTGGATTGAAAAGACAAAGAAGCAGATACAGGCAATGATGCATCAACCGTATAGGTCCATTCTTCACCTGTTTCATTCCTGATCGCACTGCAAATAACGGACATAAAGCTCCCCGGATTGTCTGTAAGGCTCCAATCGGGCTCTCTGTTTGTAATTGCTTTGTCCACATCATAAGTGTACATGAAGAAAGGTATCTTTCCCCAAGCCATGACGCGTGACTTAAACTGAGGACTATAGCTATATTCCAACTCATCCTTTTGCTCCGGAGTATAAGGCTCAAGTAAAGAATACTTTTCTCCTTTGTATTCTATATAGGCACCCACAGAAAGGATAAAACTACTATCTGAGCTCCAAGAAAGCTGAACATAGTCAGATTTCATCAGCTCCTCTACCTGCTCACATTCCATAGTTACCGGAACTGAAACAAGGATATTACCGGATATGTCTTTAATTTCAATCATAATTCAAAGTTCGGATAAAAAAGAAACAATCCCTAAATTTCAAAACATGCACTACCCATAACAGAATATTTGTGGAAGAAATCAGCTCCGGTCTGCCGGATTAGGTTCGTTGAACTTAACGGAAATCTTCGAAAAGGTCCGGGCTAAATTCATAGCAAAAGAAGCCGACCGCTGGTAAGTGAGTTTATACACTTCTCCGCCCAACACAGGAACTTTCACTTCAACTTTACCCTTAGCCAGTTCCGCCTGAAAGGCTTTATACTTAGCCATGTAATCGGCCGGGGAATTGCCTTCAAGGGTAAAAGTCAGCGTAACGTCCCTTTCATCCATTTTCAGATTATTGTAAATCACCTGTTTACCGTGTTGAGCCCGGCTTTTGTTTTCAATAAGCTCTTTCAAGGGAGCAGGGGCAAAAATCGAATCTATAAAATCATCTCCCATCTTGACGCCCCACATCTGACAGGCGTCTTTGCCATTAATTATCAAATCACTCATAGTTTACTTGTATTTTGTTTCACAATAGCAATATCGGCAGCCATTTCCTTGATTGGCTTTATAATTGCGCCCGTATTCTCACGGATGCCCTGTAACTCTAAAAAAGAATTGACCTGTATAGTCCTTATCTCATCGGCTATGCCTCTTGTTTCGGAGTTTACCATAAGTATTTCATCGGCTTTTGCCCCCACAATACCCAAAACATCGGTTTGCTGAATACTTTGCGCCTTTATCTCTTCCCCTGCTATCTGAAGAGCACTGAAACGTCCGTCAAGTTGGTCCGCCGTATCTTGCGACATGCTTTCAAAGCTTTTTTTTGTGGCTTCCTGAGATGTAGTATTATTGGACTCCCAGCCAAACACAGCCGAAAGATTTTCTCTTTCGGCAAGCATAGCATCGGCTATATCTTTTTGTTGTTGTCGCAGAGCAGTTACTTCATCTGGTGTAAAGACATTATCATTATTTCCATATTCCACCCAGTTTTTATAAAGAGAATCAATCTGTGTCTTAAACTTATCGGCTACTATTGAAGCCATAATTGATTTACGTAGTTGATCTTCGAAATTATTAGTGAAGTCTTCTGCCGAAGTTTCCATATTAGAAAGCTGGTCTATGAAGCTATTATAGAAACCCTCAAACGAAGTCCCCGTTATCGCTTCACTAAGCGCCTCCTTTACTTCTATAGTCTCATCTTTATAATCGATGATAGACTCAAGATTTGTACGGATATGTTCGTCAATCGCTGCCCATGCTCCGGGCATCTTTGACATGATAGTATATAAATCTTCTACGCCCAAATTCACCAAATCACTGACTGAATTTATATCTTTTTCCACCAACTGGCTCATCTTTGTAAAGTTATCAACTCCTACATTTTTATTGGAATGCCAACCTGCATCCTTTTTTGAACCATCCTTATAATTAATACCAGCAGCAGCAAGGTCACGATAATTTTGTAACTTCTTCTCTAAAGTATCCATAGCATCGGTTGCCGCCTGTATAGCTTCAAACCCTGTACCGAACGTTATTTTATCTTTACTCTTACTTATTATCTTATCATAAATTCCATTGATAATTTCGAGTTGCTCTTTCAGGTCTTCATATATTTCCTTACCTTCAGTATCCTTAAACAGGCTAGCTATCTTCATAGCAATCTGAATGGCCGCACTGATAACGGCAAGAATCACAGACGCTTTTTCCACGGTGCTCACGGCAGCGGTCGATGTATCGGCAGCAGTCTTCACACCGCTCATTGCCGTCATTGCAAAAGTACCTATATCACCAATCAAGGAAATTATCTCTCCGGCAGGTCCGCCGATTGCTTTACCCAACCCATTTATCGAGTTGAACAGCTCGTCCATCACCTCCTTGGTCTTCTTCTCGGCTTTTTGTACCTCTTCACTTTTCTGGGCTGTGTTTTCCTTTGCTTTATTGTATTCATCGGTCTTCTGCTTCACATTGGCCAGGGCTTGGGCTTCGGTCATATGAGATTTCACATACTCTATCTTGCCGGTTTCCTTATTATAATTGGTGGAAACAGTCTCTACTGCAATGTTATTATGCACCAAAGCTGCCTGTTGCTTTGCCTGACCGAGATTGTCGAATGCCTTGTCTTCGTCTTTTTTCGCTTCCGCCAGCTCTTTCTTCCGGTTAACCAATTCCTGAAAAGGGTTGCGTCTGCTCAATTCATCCATTACGGACTGAACAGCGGCAGTGTATTCTTTCAAACTTTCGGGTGAAAAGGCATTATCGGATTCTCTTCCAATTTTTTGTAATTGGGACAACAGCGAATCCAAAGTCTCCTTTGAGGTAGCCTTAAGATTCCGGAAAGCCTCGACATACTCGGGAGACTGTTTCATCTGTACATAGTCCATCTCCATCAACTCGCTGCCCTTTTGCTTGGTGGCAACAGCAGTGGCAAGGTCTATCCTTTTCACTTTCTCGGTGTCTCCTGCCTTCTGTGCTTCCTCTCTAGCAACTCGCAGTTCGGCAAGGTCGTTGTTGAATTTCTTCTCAAGGTCAATGCGTTTTTGTGTATAATCCGCATATTTGTCAAGCAGCAGTTCTTGTTTATTGGCTTTTTCTTTTTCCAATTTGTTAAGGTCGGTTATCTCTGCTTCGTTCGTTTCCACCGGTGCAGAAGGAGGAATAACATCGGAGGCAGGCTTTGGATTCTGTTGTTTTTTTTCCGGCTTCACCTCTTTTTTCCCGGATATTTCCTTTTTCTTATCTTCCTTAGTCTTTATACCCGCATCGTCAAGCACCTTTTTGGTGGCAGCGTTTGCACGTACAATCACAGCAGCAAGGCGCGCGGTTACTTTCTCAACTTCGAGGTTTGCATCCGACAAGTCGAACATTTCTGCCGCTTCCGCCTCTGCCAACATTTTCAACTGACTCTGATAGTAAGCATCATATTCGTCCTTCAAGTTGAGGTCAATCCTTTTCAAATCGGAATGCCGGTACTGTCCGCCGTTCTTTATCACTTCCAGATAGGCCGTTGCGTTTTCGGGTGAGTTCACCACTTTCTTTTATGCCAACAGTTTCTTCATATACTCATTGGTAATTTGTGCAGCATCGGACTTTGTCTGCTCATTGCCGCCTTTCTTGATGAACTCCTCCTTCTCCATCAAGTTACCCATGATTTTTTTATACTCCGCCTCCATCTGTGAGGTGGCTGCGGCAGCTATCGCCCTGTTTTTGAGCGAAGTGGCAAAAGCAGCTTCATTCCGCACAAAAAGGTTCTCGGCTTCGGTCACACTGGTTACAGACAAGCCGAGTTTATCAAATTCCGCTTGGTTATTCTTGACAAATTCCTGCTGTTTATCCATGTTTCCACCCAAGGACTTATACTCCTCCTGCAATTTTTTATAGGAGGCAAGCTGTGGAGCAACCGACTCGGCCGCCTGCTTCCTTACCCTGCTTTCCTCCTCAAGCAACATCTTTTGCGCCTGCTGTTTTTCTTCCAGTTCGTTGGATTTGCTCACCCATGCACTGATGCCTGCCACTATCCCTGTGATAGCCGCCGAAATGCCTAAAGTCAATGCTCCATAGAGAACATTCACGGCTATGCTTGCACCAGTGGCAGACAACCCCATGCCCACGAATGCCGCAGTAAGCGAGTTGGTCATGCCGGTAAGGAAAAGCTTTGCCTGCGCCAATACCGTTATGCGCATGGCAGAGGTTTCGCTTGCCAAAGCCATGAGGCGCTGCGCGCTTGCCGTTACCGACAAAGCCAGTTGCAACTTGTCTTGCAGCTTCACCAACTCGTCTGTCTTTTGGTTGAATATGTTCATCACGTCTATGCCCACCGTCAAGGCATCCGAAGTACCTCCCAAAGCCGTGTTCACAGTGTTGAATCCCGAAGCCGTCTCCAACTCCTCCTGCATGGCCGATGCCCTTGCATACTCCTGTTTAGCTCTGGCATAAGCCTGCCCGGAAACCTCGTTGGCAGGTTCGAAACCGTCCATCCGGGCAGACAAGGTTTGCAATTCCTCCTTGTTGCTGTTCAGCGAAGAATGCAAGCCCTGTATGTTATCACTCAAAGATTTTTTTGCCATATATCCTGATATTTTAATTGTTATTCTTTACTTTCTCCAACCCGATAAAATTACAATATCCTTCACTCATGGAGACAATAGTGTGGGGCGAAAGCTCCACAATGAGGCGTTTGTGTTCACTTGCGTCTGCGTCGCTGCGCCATTTCCCTGCCCGAACCCTGTTTCACAAGCTCGCCATAGACCACATGCAGTTTGTCTCTCTGCATCAATGCCAGATTGCGGTAAGGAATAACCTCGGTGGCTTCGCGGTATGTGAGGTGCAAACTCTCCATGAAAGAAGCTACCTGCCCGGCAATGGTCTGGTTTCCTGCTACTTCTGTGTTGCCGCTATCTTTACTATGTTCTTCAGATAAGCGGCACAGGCGAAAAAATCGTTGCCCCCGATGAGCGAAACCGCCACTTCGGCAGCCGCGTGAAGCTCTGCCAATGTTGCCGAGCGAAGCACCGCACGCATCCGGCGGGTTTTCCAGTGGTGGAAACGGACATCGCCCACCATCAGTTCGGCAAGCCCGCGGATGATATGGGGCATGTTTCCGGGCACTTCGGCTATCACGCTCAAACGGGTGTACTCGCCATCCATGCCTATCTTGGCAAAACTCCGTATGGCACGGCAAATTACTTTTATGGTTGGAGGATAAACGGGATAACTCCCGCCCCCAATCGAAATACTTGTGGAATCCATTCCAAGCAAACTTTCTGCTATCAGTCTTGCTGCTTCATTCATATTTTTCAGTCTTTACAGTCAATTAAAAAGGGTGGGCAATTACGCTCACCCTTTTGGTGTTACATCTCAACAGCCTTTTTCTCCCGGTTATGCAACTGTTACTTCTGCATCATCAAACCAGTATTCGGGGCTGACACCTGCCATTGTCGGTTCCAAAGCCATAGCAGACACAGTCAGACCGATAGCCTTGTCGGTGTTTGCCTCACGTGCCGAAATAGCCGCATTGGGGAATACACACCATTGGTCATCGTTGGTTTGGAAAACCAGGCACTTCTTTTGGTCAATAACGCCCGAAGCACGTTTCCAGCCCACAATCTTCTTGTTCTCGCCTTCTCCGCTTTCAATGATTTCACCCCCCATCAAGTCCGCCTTAGTCTGATAGTCATACTGCCCCACTGTGAAAGTAGCTTTAATGTCGCCCATCACTGTGTCCTGACGGTAGTTTTGTCCGGTCAACTGATTTTTGTAGCTTGTCACACTTGCTTCGGCTTCCTCCAATGACCATGTTTCACCATGCACGTTCGAGATTTCATGTTTAGCCGTAACTGCTGCATCAATGATTGACTTCAAAGCTGCCCCTGTGAGGTTGGCGGTTACTACATCGTTTGCTGCATACAAAATTCTCTTAATTCCTACTGCTGTAATCATTTCTCTAAAAATTTAAGTTTTCAAATAAAATATAATAATTCACATAACACCATCCATGACATAGGCAGGATCGGCTGCCCGCTGTCCTGTCAGGCGTTTAAGTATTTCGGTGTAAATATACTCTATGTCTGCACGAAAAGCCTTATCGTAGCGGTGCAGAAAGACCACCGTATCTATGTTGTGGGAAATGAAGGTTATATCCCTCAAATTGATGGCTGCGGCTATCTTGTCACGCAGTCCCACAGGCATGCGGTCGCCCGCCAGCACAGCGGGTGCAAAGAGATAGAGGACGATGAAAATAAACTCTTTCCGCTGCGTAATCCCATCTGCCGGAGGTGAAAAATCCCTGTTGGCAAGGATTTCACGAAACCAGCCATAGATGCGGGGAAGCATTCCCCAATCGGTGATGAAGGGAACTGCCAGCTCTCTTTCACGGCATATAATCTTCTTTTTTTGTTCTCTGAGAGATTTCAATTCGGTTATTTCTGAAAACATGGCTCACATCTGATTTATTGGGTTCCGCACTCGCCGTTTATCTCCCTGCCCCACATCAGGGCTTCGTAAATAGCACCGGCATATAAGAAAATCTCTTCGCTCGTTTCGAGGAATTCCACCCTCAGGGCGGCACGTATAGCTTTGCCATACACTTTTTTGTTTCTCATGCTGTATAAGTTTTATTGATTAAAAGCGAAATGAAATCTACCGCAAGGTAATCGCCGTGTTACCCTGCGGTAAACTGCAAACCTTCCCGTAGTAGCCGGCGCACTACTATGGGATGATTTTTATCTACTGCTTCACATTTTCATGCTGTCGGCTCGCATCCCATACTGTTTCTTAGCCCAGTTGAGCACCGTGCGATACAGGTTGACGTACTTCCTGCGCAGGTCTTTGCGGTTTTCTATCTGCTCTATCACTTCGGCTATCTGCTGACCGGTGTAGAGCTTTTTAAGTTTCAGGAACTCTGCTTCGGTTATCTGCGAGGAGGGGAAGTTTTTAGGGCTGGCGCAGTAGGGGGCTTTCTGTTTTATCCATTCTTTAAACTTTATATAGTCTTGATTGAGAGAGAGTGAAGAAGCCTCGGCTTCTTTCTTATCTACGTTAGTAGATTCTATCTTAAATACATTCTCATTATCATTGACATTTACATTAGGGGTTTCGGATACTTCGCCATTATTGACAAGGTGCTTGCGTGGTCTGCCTCCCAAATACCCGAATTCACCGCCTTTTCGCCCTCTTTTGTATCTTCGGTTATTGAGGTCGATTTGGGGTTTTACCATCGCAAGTATTGCTTGTGCAATCGGGCTTGGTTGTTCAGGCATTTCCCCCTGAATACCATAGAGCACGATAGTGGCTAATAAATCGGCCTGCATTTCTTCGGGCAGAACGTTGACCGCATCCATCCACGAAGAATAAAAAACAAAGGAATCTCTTTTCATAATCTATTCAGTATTTAGTAATTATTTCAACCGGAATGTTCCGGATTATTGTAAGGATTTCAGCGATACGGACACCCGCCCCGCATACTCGCTACAATAAGGATGATTTTCTGTGCTGAATCCCTGTGTGACTGAGGCTCCGAAAAGTATTCCGACATCTTTGCCGGCTTCCGCTTCCCTCAGTCTTTTTGTGTATGTAAATCTGTCAAAGAGCTATTTTTTTAGTAGATAGGCACTATTGCTTTTCCGGAACTTTACTGTTACCTTTGCAGTGCAACGCTGTAACGTTTCAACGATGCAAATATACTAGAACTTCTATATAATATATAGTATTTCTAGTTAATTAATGTTATTTGATTAGATTTTCTATATTAACTATTAGAAATACTACATATAAAAAGAGACAAAACGACTGAGATAAGCGTTAATCTCAAAAGCTTTATCATAAATCAATATACACACAGGCATAGATAACAAGAAGTTTGTATTTAATGAAAAGCAGTTTTGAAAGGTCGAGTCTCCCCTATTCAGTCTTTATATCCAGACGATTATTTTATCAGGATTCATGTATATGCTAAAAACGGACAGTCTGGCATTCCTATAAAATCTCTTGTATACTGATATTATTAAGTGGTTTTATTTTATGAATTTTATATCTTATATTTTCGCACAAAAATATAAACATATATATTTGTTCCATAATTATATAAAAATAAACTTCAATTTGATAAATAATTAATTATAAGTATTTTGTTGGTTTGCAGTTCTTGTTGTTCGTGAGAATAGAAAGAATCATTTATTACAACTCATTTAATTTAGTCCGAGAGGATAAAATTCGCATAATTAAATTGGTAATCCCCCTTTATCTAGGATCAATGAATAAACCTGAGGTGTAAATTTATAAATTGTTATCTTTGTCTCCCA
>ERZ826016.2174-NODE-2174-length-15896-cov-10.972287_pt1 | contig 15896 bp, 17 predicted proteins | sample MGYA00519872_ERZ826016 | MGnify/ENA primary metagenome ERZ826016 (study PRJEB31778, sample SAMEA3449218) | human gut metagenome | biome: human gut; feature: human-associated habitat; material: faeces | place: United Kingdom | collected 2010/2012 ... | reverse complement strand
TCATCTTGTCCGCCGGCAGGTCGATCTGCGTCACGTCGCCGGTGATGACCATTTTTGAATTAAAGCCCATGCGCGTCAAAAACATTTTCATCTGCTCGCAGGACGTGTTCTGCGCCTCGTCCAAAATGATAAAGCTGTCGTCCAGCGTGCGGCCGCGCATATAGGCGAGCGGCGCGACCTCGATATTGCCGCGCTCTAAATATTTCTGGTACGTCTCCGCGCCGAGCATGTCGAAGAGCGCGTCGTAGAGCGGGCGCAGGTACGGGTCGACCTTGCTCTGCAGATCGCCCGGCAGGAAGCCGAGGCGCTCGCCCGCCTCGACCGCGGGGCGCGTCAGGATGATACGGTTCACCTTGCGCTCGCGGAACGCCGCGACCGCCGCGGCGACGGCGAGGTACGTTTTGCCCGTACCTGCGGGGCCGACGCCGATGGTGATGGTGTTTTTCAAAACGGACTCGATGTATTTTTTCTGTCCGATGGTCTTGGGCTTGATGGGGCGGCCCTTGGAGCTGATGCAGATGACGTCCTGCGTCAGCTCGCTGATGCGATCCTCTTGCCCCGCGCGCACGAGCGAGATCACGTAGCGCACGTTCTGCTCAGTGATGGGCTCGCCGCGGTTTGAGATCGTGAGCAGTGCATTGAGCGCCTTCACGGCGAGCATCGTGTCCTCGACCTCGCCGTTTACGCGCAGCTCGCCCTCGCGATTGGAAATGGTGACCTTAAATTCCGATTCGATCAGCCGCACGTTCTCATCGAATGAGCCGAACAAATTGACCGCCTGCTCCATGCGTTCGATGCTGATGCGCTGTTCCATGCTGTGTTTCCTCCTGAAAAAATGTTGACGCCGGCCGGTCGCGGCTGACGGTGTTATCCTTCACTGACGGCAATGGGCACCTCTTTTCCGATCTGCTCCTCACACTCGGCGGAGAGCGTCACGACGAGGGTGTCGCCCTCCACAGCGGTCGAAAAGCGCCGCTGCGTCACGCTGCCAGTCTCCCCCAAGAGGGCGGCAAGATACGTTTCGAGCATGTCTTTTCCCTGCGCCTCCGCGTCGGCGCGGGAACGTGGTGTTACTTCCAATTCGTAGGGCAGCAGCGTTTCCGTCTCCCATGTGACGGGCAGGGCAAAAAGGCCAAAAAGCGTCCATTGTGTTTGATTCTTTATTTTATCACAATCAACATTGCAAATGCTACTCCCTTTTGCACCAATTTTCAACCGATTCTCGCCCCAAATCAAGGTATGGCTGCGCTTTTCTTTTCCGGTGTAAACCTTCTTTTCATACGTGAGCGGCACGCGGACGGTGAGGTCGTACCATGTCCGTGCCCAGACTTCGCCCTTGCCCGCTAAAAAGCGCGTCGTCACGCTCGGCTTTTCTGTGCCGCCCGTGTCCACCACGCCCGCGATCAAAAGCTGGCCCTGCTGTACGCTCGTGCCGGGCAGGACTCTTTTCTCCCCATCCAGCGCGCGGACCTTGGTGATAAGGCCCGGCTTTGCCGCGATGACGTTCGTCGGCTCGCTCTCGTTTACCCGCTCGGGTGCGCGCACGCGCTCGCGCACCTGCACATAGGCCTTGCAGCCGCGCACGTTGACCGCCACCCAGCAGAGGTCCTTGAGCTCCGGCAAAACGCGGTTGCAGATATCCTGCGAGCGGAACGAGTAGATAAACGTTCCGCGGTGGACGCCGTGCTCGCGCAGGGCATGCAAAATCGTCTCAGTCGGGACGGTCTCGTTGCCCGTGACCTCAAAATCCCAGATGAAAAGCGAGTTGACGAGCAGCAGCGCCGCACACAGAATGCCGCCGGCGAACAGCGCGTGGCGTCGGCGCAGGCGCGCGAAGAAAAACGGCGTGCCCGCCGTGCGCTCGATAGATACCTCCGCCCCGCAGCCCTCGGCGGCACGGCGCAGCGCGCGCAGGTCGCCGCGTGCCACGCAGAACGACAGCGCCGTATCGTCGATCCACCTGACGTCCCAGAATTCGATGCCCCGCGCGGAGCAGAGGTTCAGCATCCGCTCGGGGTACGCGCTCTTTGCGCGCACGCATACACTGCCGCGCAGCAGCTTGACGGCTTTTTTCAGCATAGCTCCCTCATCTCACATATTCCACGGCGTCGATCTTGCCGAAGATGCGCACCTCGCTGTCGGTCATGCTGCGCAGCGTCAAATTCTGCCCGCGCACGCGCAGGATGAGCGAGCCCGCCCCCACGTCGATCTGCTCTGTTCCGTAGGATAAGATCCCGCTGTGTCCCTCCAGAAAGAGCTGCCGGTCGCCCAGCATCTCCACATGGCACAGCCCCGCCACGATGTCCGCCGGCAGGTCAAAGAGCTCTGCCATGCGCGCCAGCATGCGCTGCGGCCGTTCGTTTCGTTCCATCGTCCATCTCCCCTTTGGGCAAAGCCTATGCGCCCTTTCGCGCGGATTTGCCTGTCCCAGGCGGGCAAGTTCGGCTTGCCCCGCGCATAGACTCGTCTGGAAGGTCAGGTGATGGCATGAAAATAAGAGACCGTTTGCCGCTTCTGGCGGTGCTGTGCTGCTTTTCCGCACTGCTGCTGTTGCCGGAGGTCAGCGCACAGGCGGCGCGGGACGCGATGCTGCTCTGCGCGCAGACGCTTATCCCGTCGCTGTTTCCGTTTTTCGTGCTCTCGTCGCTGCTCATCGCCTGCGGCGCGTCGGAGCTGCTCTCTGCGCTTTTGTCGCCGCTGATGCGGCCGCTGTTCGGTCTCTCGGGCGCGGGCGCAGCGGCGCTGGCGCTGGGCCTCTGCGGCGGATACCCCGTCGGCGCACGGACCGCTGCCGAGCTTGTGGAAAACGGTGCGCTGTCGCGAGACGAGGGCGAGCGGCTGCTCGCCTTCTGCAACAACGCAGGGCCGGGTTTTCTGCTCGGCGTGTGCGGCGCGGGCGTGTTTTCGTCGAGCCGTGCAGGCGCGGCGCTGTACCTCATCCACATCGCCGCGGCGCTCTGCGCCGGGCTTCTCATCTGCCGCGCGCTGCCGCCGGCACCGCATGGAACATATCCGCACAAAAGTGCGAAAGCGCAGCGCTTTTCCACAGTCTTTCCCGCGGCGGTGCAGAACGCGCTGACGGGATGCCTCAATGTGAGCGCGTTCGTCGTGTTTTTCACGGTGCTTGCGCGGCTGTTGCTGCATTTTCTGCCGGAGGCCTTCGCCTCATCGCTCCCCTGCGCGCTGCTGCTCGGATTTTTAGAGCTCACGAGCGGCGTGCTGTCGCTTCCCTGCTCGCGCGCGGGTTTTCTTTCCTGTGCGGCGCTGCTCGGCTGGGGCGGACTGAGCGTCCACTGCCAGACGCTCAGTGTGCTCGCGGCCTCTCCCCTCTCCGCGCGGTACTATCTCAAGGGAAAGGTGCTGCAAGCGCTGCTGTCGCTGCTCCTTGCCCTGCCCGCGCTGCCGTTTCTGTTTCCCTGACGCTCACGGCTCCGCCCCTGTGATGGCGCTCGCCACCTGCGAGACCACGTCCGCCACTGCGTCGTCGAAAAGGTGCATATACACCGCACTCGTCACGGATGTTGAGCTGTGCCCGAGCGCCTTGGAAATGCTGAACATCGGCACATTCTGGCTATTGGCGACGCTCGCAAAGCTGTGGCGCAGCCCGTGGAGTGAGATCGGCGGGAGGCCCTGCACGGCGATGAACTGCGCGATGCGCTGGCACAGAACGTCCGGCTGATAAGGCTTTCCCGCCTCGTTGACGGCGACGTAGCCCTCTGGGTTATATTTAGGGTCCTGCGTCCGCCGCCTTTCCCAGTCGCGGTGCAGCCGCTTGAGCAGCGCTTCAAGGTCCTCGCTGCCGCCAAAGGCCAGCCGCCGCTCGGAGGCGTAGGACTTCGGCGCTTTTTCAAGCGCCCTGCCGCTCACGGCAGTGCGCACCTCGCAAACCGTCAGAACGCCGCGCTTTAGGTCGACATTGCGCCATTTAAGACCGCAGATCTCGCTGCGCCGCAGGCCGAGGCAGCCCGCGAGCTTGACGGCCACCTCGAGCGGCGTGCCTTCGCTCGCGCAAAAAAGCATGCGCAGCTGAGAGGAATCGTAAAAACGGTGCTGCGGCGCTTCGCGCGCGGGCGGCGTGACAAGGCAGGTCACATTCGCCCCCACGATGCCCTGCCTTACCGCCGCGCCGAGCGCCGCGTGCAGCAGCACGTGGTGCTTGCGGATCGTGTTGTTGGCAAGGCCCTTTCGCCGCAGCTCGCCGTAATACTGCTGCACGCGCACGGGCGTTAAGTCCTGCACATAGAGCCTGCCGAGAGAGGGGATCATGTGGGTATTCAAGATATTCTCGTAACCGTGGCACGTCGTTTCCTCGCAGTTCGGCTTGATGAGCTCATCCATCCAGTAGCGCAGCCAGTCCTCCACAAAAACGTCCCCCGGCGCGCTCCTGCCGCCGAGCAGCTGCGCGCGGCGATACTCGGCAATGACCTGCTCGGCCTGCTCCATCGTGGGATAAGTGCGCGTGCGGCGCACGCGCCTGCCGTTTTCGCCGTCGTAGTAGAGCGAGACATAGTAAAGGTGGTTCCTGTCGTCATACGACAGGTTTCGTTTGAGCGTTTTTCTCATGCGTTTCTTCCTCTTTCCGTCGTTATGATCTTTTCTACATTTTGTGCAGAAAATAAAAAAACACCGCTGCATGAGCAGCGGTGTTTTTTAGCGAATAAAATCAGGCGTTCTTCGCGATCTCGACGAGCTTGGTGAAAGCGACGGGATCGTTGATGGCCATCTCGCTGAGCATCTTGCGGTTGATCTCGATGCCGGCGGTCTTCAGGCCGTGCATGAACGTGGAGTAGTTCATGCCGTTGAGCTTGCAGGCTGCGGAGATACGGGTGATCCACAGGGAGCGGAAGTCTCTCTTCTTCAGGCGGCGGCCGACATAAGCGTAGGTCAGGGACTTCATGACCTGCTCGTTGGCCATCTTGAAGTGGCGGGATTTGTTGCCCCAGTAGCCCTTGGCGAGCTTGAGGGTCTTGTTTCTTCTCTTGCGCGTCATCATCGCGCCTTTAACACGTGCCATATTGTATAAGCCTCCTTAAAGCGTATCGTTGTAAATTATTTGTAGGGGATCATCTTGCGGATCGTGCTGGCAGTGGTCTTGTCAGCATAGCCGCCCTGACGCAGACGACGCGTACGCTTGGTGGGCTTCTTGGTCAGGATGTGGCTCTTGAAAGCCTTGGCGACCTTGACCTTACCGGACTTGGTCAGATTGAATCTCTTTTTGGAACCGCTGTGGGTTTTCAGCTTGGGCATAGTAGTTTCTCCTTTTCGTATTTGTAGTGGCGCTCAAAGTTACTTTCCCGCCTTGGGGGAAAGGAAGATCGACATGCTGCGGCCTTCCATTTTCGGCTCTTTATCCAGGTTGGCGACCTCGGCGACGGACTCTGCAAAGCGCACAAGAAGATCGCGGCCGATGTCCGTGTGTGCCATCTCGCGGCCGCGGAAGCGGACAGAGACCTTGACACGGTTGCCGTCGGCAATGAATTTCTGGGCGTTTTTGAGCTTGGTGTTAAAATCGCCCACGTCGATACCGGGGGACATGCGCACTTCCTTGATCTCGACGACATGCTGGTTCTTTCTGGCTTCCTTTTCGCGCTTGCCCTGTTCAAAGCGGAACTTGCCGTAGTCCATGAGCTTGCACACAGGCGGCTTGGCCTGCGGCGAGATCTTGACTAAGTCAAGCCCCTGCTCGTCGGCGATGTGCTGCGCCTGCGCGGCAGACATGATGCCGAGCTGCTCGCCGGTCGCACTGATGAGACGGATCTCGCTGTCCCGGATCTCTTCGTTGATCTGATGCACGTTGCTGCTAATACCGAAGCACCTCCGTTTTTCATAAAGAATTTGGCAAACAAAAAACGAGCACAGAACATTCTGCACCCGTACCATGACACAAAAAAGCCCGAAGGCTTTGTTTTCCACGATTGACCCCTTCGCTTTGCTGGGGGTGAGAACGAATGCACCGCTCTTCTTTGTTTTGCTTAAGTAGTATATGCTCTATTTTCCGGTTTGTCAACAACAATTTGCCCGAAAAAGTGAAAATCCCACGGTATATTTTTACTTTTGCCCGTCAACACTATGTCTGCAAGCAAGAAAAGCGAAAGGAGGCGAGCACATGAAGGAGCGCAATAATCAGAACAAGAACCAGAATCAGGAAAACACCAATCAGAACCAGAACGGCAACCAGAATCAGAACAACCAGAATAAGAACAACCGCTGATCGTACTCAAGAGCGCAGGGCTCCAGGAACACCCGGGGCCCTGCACCTTTATAGAACCTTAATCCCGCGGCCCTTGCGCGGCGAAGCGTTTCGTGCTATCATTTTATTTAAAATGAGGTATTATACCGCTTGCATTTTCAGAAAGGCGCATCATGCTCGACTCTCTTTCTCTCTGGCTGCACGAAACCCCGCTCGGCGAAACGCTGCTCACCATGCTCATCTCGATGCTCCCCGTCGTGGAGCTGCGCGGCGGCCTGCCCGCGGGCGTTGCGATGGGGCTGCCGATCCCCGTGGCGTTTGCCGCGTCGCTCGTCGGCAACATGATCCCTGTGCCGTTCATCATTTTATTTGTCCGCCCGCTGTTCAAATGGGTGCGCATACATATTCCAAAGCTTGAGGGCTTCATCTCGCACCTCGAAGCGCGCGCCGAGGCGAAAAGCGCCGACGTGCTCCGCTACCAGACGTGGGGGCTTTTGATCTTCGTCGCCATCCCGCTGCCGGGCACCGGCGCGTGGACGGGCGCGCTGATCGCCGCCGTGCTCAACATGCGCTTAAAGCGCGCCGTGCCGGTCATCTTCCTCGGCGTTGTCATCGCGGGCTGCATCATCACGCTGCTGACGCACGGGGTCACGCTTTTGTTCTAAAGGAAAGAGCGCGCAGGCGCTCTTTTTTGTTTCTTTTTGTCTCCAAACTGCAACCTTTTTGTAACGACTTTCGTCTAAAGTCATGTTACCATCCATATCGCCGCAGACTGTGCGGCAAACATCGGAAAGGAGAATTCCATATGAAAAAACATCTTCAGTGCGGCCTCACTGCCGCGCTGACCCTCGCGCTGCTCCTGACCGCCTGCGGGCAGAAGGAGGCGGACGCAAACGACACTCCGCCTGACGCGCAGGCGGGCAGCCTGTATGAAGACTTCTTCACCGGCGACGTCACCGTGACGGCGAATCTCATCAACGCCGGTGTCGAGGCGACGACCGCCTCGTTCCACGCGCCCGACGTCTACGCCACCAAGGGCGTCGACGGCTCGGACATGGACTGGACGATCACCCGTTTCGCCCTGCTCGACCTGGACGGCGACGGCGCAGACGAGCTGGTGCTGAACATCGATTTCAGTGGCAAGGAGGAATACGTCATCCTCACCTGCTACGATGGCGCGGTTTACGCCAACCAGATCGTCTACCGCGGCTTTTTGTCGCCGAAGGCCGACGGCACGTTCGAATGGTCAAACGGTGCCTTCGACAACGGCGCATCCCGCGCCCGCTTTGAAAATGGCGTACTGGTCTATGAGGACTTCGCCTCCATGTCCGAAGGCAGTGATGGAAATGCCGTTTACACGCTGAATGGCGAGAGCATTGATGAAGCTGCGTACAGCGCGTTTCTTGACGAGCAAGCCGCCAAAGACGATCTCGCGTGGACGGAATTCTCTGTCGATGCGGTGAACGCCGCACTGGCGGGGTGAATATTTCCCTGCGCTGCGCAGGGGGGGGCGAATAAAGGGGGCCATTCTCTCACGTGAGAGAATGGCCCCCTTAGACCCCCAAGAGAACGCGAGGGGAGGGTCCCTCGACCCCCAATTGCCGGTCTGGGGCTTGAAGAGCTGCACGCGCTGCGCAGTGTAGGTGCGGTGTACATGGCTTCGCCATGAATCTTCTGCGAGTCGTCACCGATTACAACCGCGCCTTACTATCGTGAGGCGCGAGTGACGGTAGTTGGACGGCAGACTGCTTACCGAATGCGGCATTGCTGCGCTCGCCGCACTGAGGAATGCCCCGTTAAACGGTGATTACTGCATACTTCTACAAGATGGGCAGAGCGGCAGCGGATAATAGGAGCAGAGACAAATCGTATAGCAGTTCCAACGCGGCTTTGCCGCGCTCAGGCATCTCCATTCCGGAGGCATAGAAGTCATTCAAGCCCGAGACTGCCAATCAATCCCTTTCTCTTGGGGGTTCAAGGGGGATATTCTCTTTCCGAGGAAAGAGAATATCCCCCTTTTTTCGCACCCCGCACGGTACGGGGTACCCCTTTACCCTTTAGGGCAAAACGCAAAAATAAAACCTACCTTGCGGCAGGTTCTATTTTTAGGTCTTACAGTCCCAGTTCGACGGCGCGGCGAAGTCTAACCTTGCCGTCGAGCGCTTCGTCGATCGTGTGGATCAGCGCCTCGCGGTCGCGGTTGAGCGTGCCGCCGAGGGGGAGGTAGTTCGACGCGTGGTTCGAGCGGAAGATGCTGCCGTCGGAGTCGATGTGCTCCAAAAAGAGGCGTGTTTCACGCATCAGCTCGGGCGGCTCCATCATCTTGAACTCGCCGCTCGCGATCCAGTCGTGCAGCGGCGTGCCCGAGTAGACGCGAAGCGTCAAAAACGCGATATAGTCGGGCTTCATGCGGGAAACGGCCTTCGCCGTGTCGATGGCGTGGGCCTGCCAGTCGCCGTTCGCGCCCGCCATGCCGTTGATGGCCGTGACGGAGGTGGCGATGCCCGCCTGCTTGCAGCGGATGGCGTTTAAGACGATCTCCTCGGCAGTAACGCCCTTGCAGAACTTTTTGAGAAGCTCCTCGTTGCCGCTCTCAAGGCCGATATACACGATGCCGAGGCCGTGCTCGCGCAGCGTACGCAGCTCGTCGTCCGTCTTGCGCATGATGGCCTTGGTCGTTGCGTAAGCCGCCACGCGCTTGCAGGTGGGGAAGTGGTCGCGGATATAGTCGAGAACGGTCAGAAGGTAATCCATCGGCAAGATCAGCGCGTCGCCGTCGGCTAAAAAGATCTTCTCGATATAGCGCCCGTAGGCGCGTGCCTCGTCGAGGTCGGAGAGCACCTGCTCAATGGGGTTGATGGAGAACTTTTTGTCCTTGTACATCGTGCAGAACGCACATTTGTTGTGGCTGCACCCGAGCGTGCACTGCACGATGAGGCTGCGCGCCTCGCTGGGGGGACGGTAAACGGCTCCCGAATAATGCATCAGGGTTCCTCCTTACAAAATCAGCCGAGCTTGGCCTGGCACTTGTCCATGAAGCGATCCACGGTGATGACGGCGCGCTGGTGCGTGCCCTCGCCGATGAGGCCGGCGGTGTCGGTCGCGGTGGCCTTGAAGTCGACCATCTTGCCGTTTGCGGAAATATCCGTGACCTCGACGGTGACGGTGATCTCCATGCCGACGGGCGAGGGGGAGACATGGGAAACCTCGACCTTGGTGCCGACGGTGCTCTTACCCTCGGGCAGCTCCTGCTGGAGATAGGTGAAGGCGGCGTTTTCGACCATCGCGACGAGATACGGCGTGCCAAACACCGGCAGACCGCCGCTGCCGAGCGCGGCAGCGGTCATGTCTTCCGTAACAACTTTCTTGACGGTAAAAGTATCTCCGATTTTCATCTTAAAAAACTCCTTTACGATATTACTTGGCAGCTTTGACCTTGATCCAGAGCTTGCTCAGCTCGCGCATGAGGGTCTGGTTGTCGTGGAACATCTCGTCCTTGTCGTAGCCGCTGCGGGGAAGGTAGGCGGCATTGTCCGCGTAGAGATCCTCAGACGAGGTCATCTCTTCAAACACTTCCGCGTTGGGAGAAGTATAACCCACCGTTTCGGTGTTGTCAAACGCGGCTTCATAGGTGAGCATGTAGTTGATGAACTCGTGGGCGAGCTTGGGATTCTCGGCATTTTGGGGAATGACCATGGCATCGCACCAGATGTTCGTGCCCTGGGAGGGCATATAGAAGCTCATGTCTTCGTTTTCATCAAGCACCACGGCCGCGTCGCCGGAGTAGACAACGGCGATGTCCTTGTAGCCGTTCATCATGCCGTCGATGACCTCGTCGGTCACGTAGACGGGGGACATGGTGTTGTTCATCTGCAGGAGCCACTCATAGGCGTCGTTGATCTCGTTGGGGTCCTCGGTGTTCATCGAGTAGCCCAGCGCCTTGAACGCCATCATAAAGGAATCGCGCTCAGAGTCGTAGATGTAGACGTGGCCGGCGTAATCGGTGTTGCGCAGGATCTCCCAGCCCTCGCGCTCAATGACCGCGGGGTCGACATTCTCGTGGTTGTAGACAAGGCCCACGCTGCCCCAGAAGTAGGGGATCGACCAGTCGTTTTGGGGATCGTAGCTCATGCCGCGCACGGCGTCGTCCATGTTCTCCATGTTGGGGATCAGGCTCTTGTCGAGCGGCTGGAGGAAGTCCTCCTTCATCAGGCGCTCGATCATGTAGTCCGACGGGATCACCACGTCGTAGCGGTCACCCGCCATGAGCTTGGTGTACATCATCTCATTGGAGTCGAAGTTTTCGACGATGACGCGCACGCCGAACTGCTTTTCAAAGTCGCCGATGACGTTCTCACCGAGGTACTCGCCGGGGAGGTAGAGCTTGAGGACGTTGCTGCCGTACTTTTCGACGGCGGCAGCGTTCTTGTGCTGCTGAGAAAGGCTGACGCCGACCGTTCCGCCGAGAATGGCGAGCACCAGCACGCCGGCGACAGCGGCCATCAGCTTGCGGCTTTGTGCAAAGGATTTTCCCTTTTCACTTCCTTCTTTTTCACGCTTTTCGTGCAGGATCGGGACAAGGTTGACGATGCCGAGCACCAGCGTGATGGCGACAATGACGAGCGTGGAGAGTGCGTTGATGGAGGGATTGACGCGCTTGGACATGGTGTAGACCAGAATGGAAATGTTATTCACGCCGTTGCCCGTGGTGAAGTAGGAGATCACGAAGTCGTCAAAGCTCATGGTGAACGCGATGAGCGCGCCGGAGACGATGCCCGGACGGATCTGCGGCACGATGACGCGGGTGAGCGCCTGGAACGGCGTAGCGCCGAGGTCCATCGCCGCGTCGATGAGGTTCGGGTCGAGCGAGCGCAGCTTCGGCGTGACGGAGAGCATGACGTAGGGGATGCAGAACATGATGTGCGCGAGCAGCAGCGTCAGAAAGCCCTTCTTCACCGCCAGCACGCTGAAGAACATCAGCAGGCTGATGCCGGTGACAATATCGGGATTCATCACGGGCAGGTCGTTCACGCGCTCGACCATCGCCTGAAGGACCTTCTTCGACTTTGACAGTCCGATGGCGGTGACGGTGCCGACGATGGTGGAAACGACGGTAGCAAGAATGGCGATGACGACCGTATAGAGCACGGCTTCCATCATTGTCGAGTCCGCGAACATCTTCTCATACCAGCGCAGGGAGAAGCCGCCGAACTTCGTGAGCGAGCGGGAATCGTTGAACGAAAAGACGATGATGTAGAGAATGGGGAGGTAGAAGAACAGCAGCGTCAGCGTAAGGATGACCTTGGAGGCGGCAGAGGTTTTCTTTTTCATCGTCCGTCACTCCTTTCCGCGGCTGGCGGGCTGCACGTCGACCTTGCGCGTGAGCCACATCGAAAGCATGATGATGATCGCCATGATGAGGGAAATGGCGCTGCCGAAGTTCCAGTCGCCGGAGGTGAGGAACTGCGACTCGATGATGTTGCCGACGAGCACGAATTGGCCGCCGCCGAGGAGCTTCGGAATGAAGAAGCTGGAAACGGCGGGCAGGAACACGAGCGTGATGCCGGAAATGACGCCGGGGAGGGAGAGCGGCAGCGTCACGCGCAGAAACGCCTGCACGGGTGTGGCGCCGAGGTCGTTGGCGGCCTCCAGCAGGCTCTTGTCCATCTTGGCGAGGGAGGTGTGGATCTGCAGGATCATAAAGGGAATAAAGTTATACACCATGCCGAGAATGACGGCGAAGCTCGTGTGGATCATCGAGACTGGCCCAATGCCGAAAAAGCCGAGAATGGTGTTGAGGATACCCTCGTCCTGCAAAATGCCCATCCACGCATAGGTGCGCACGAGCATATTGACCCATGTCGGCATCGTGATGAGCAGGATCATGATGGTGTTCGAGCGGCTGTTCATCTGGGCGATGGCATAGGCGATGGGGTAGCCGAGCGCGATGCAGATGAGCGTCGTGAGCACGGCGATGTAGAGCGAGCGGCCAAGCACCTCCATGAACACGGTGTCGGTGACAAAGCGCTTGAAGTTATCGAAGGTGAACTGAAAGGTCAGCACCTCATTGCCGGAAACGGTGAAGGCGTAGAGCACGATGAGCAGCATCGGCAGCACGATCATCACGCTGATCCAGGCGACGTAGGGGTACGTCATGGAACGGAACTGCTTCACCACTGCCCCTCCTTCTTCATGACGTGAATGTCCTCGGGGCGGAAGATGAGGCCGACCTCCGCACCCTCCTCGCAGGCGCGCGTGGTGGAGACCTTGTACTCATAGCCCTCGGTGGAGAAGGTCACGTCGTAGACGCCCGGCTCGATGGTCTCGGGGTCGAAATCGTACTTGACATCGGAGATCTCGACCTGCTCGCCGTCCTCGAGGGACCACGCGGACGCGCTCGCCCAGGTCTCCAGATCGGTGTCGAGCGCGATGCTCTCCTGAATGTCCTCGACCTTCTTGAAGAAGTTCATCGCGTAGATCTCTTCCTGATAGACCTTGCTCTCCACGCGGTTCTCCGCCATGACCGCGGCCTTGACCGTGATGGACGTTCCGGCGGCGGTGGTGAAGGTGACAGAGTAGCTGCCGACCTCGGGCTTGATGTCGTATTCGACGGTCTTGATGGAGATGGGCTCCTCGGTCTCCACATCCCACGCCTCAGCAGAGGCGAGGGCGACGACCTTGGCGTCGTCCAGCTCGCCGACGTCCTCGACGTCGATGAGGAAGGCGCTGGCGCTGATCTTCTCACCGGCGTCGGCATTGAGCACGGGACGGTCCTGCGAGACCTGCATCTTGACGGTGATGGTCGTGCCGACGCGGGTCTCGACCACGGTATCGTAGTGCATCCCCTTGAAAAGCTGAGACTTCACAACGCCCTTGAGCATACCCTCGGCGCGGGGAACAATGTCAAGATGCTCGGGACGGATGACGACGTCCACCTTTTCATTCTTGTTGAAGCCGCGGGCACGGCAGGGGAACTTCTTGTCCTCAAAGACCACGAGGTCGTCGCCCTGCATCACACCGTCGATGATGTTCGTCTCGCCGATGAAGTTGGCGACGAACTCGTTGACGGGGTAGCGATAGATCTCGGTCGGCGTACCGATCTGCTGGATCTCGCCCGCGTTCATGACTACGATCTTGTCGGACATGGTCAGCGCCTCCTCCTGGTCGTGTGTGACGAAGATGAAGGTGATGCCGACCTCCTGCTGAATGTACTTGAGCTCCTGTTGCATCTCCTTGCGCAGCTTCAGGTCGAGCGCGCCGAGCGGCTCGTCGAGCAGCAGCACGCTCGGCTCGTTGACGAGCGCGCGGGCGATGGCGATGCGCTGCTGCTGACCGCCGGAGAGCTCAGTCACATTGCGGTCGGCGTAGTCCTCAAGGCTCACCAGACGCAGCATACGCATGACCTTCTGGGCGATAACGTCCTTCGGCTCCTTCTTGATGGTCAGGCCGAAGGCGATGTTGTCGTAGACGTTCATGTGCGGGAAGAGCGCGTATTTCTGGAACACGGTGTTGATCTCACGCTTGTAGGGCGGGACGTTCACGATGTCCTCGCCGTCGAAGAGGACCTTGCCCTCGGTCGGCTGTAAAAATCCGCCGAGGATACGCAGCAGCGTCGTTTTGCCGCAGCCGGAGGGACCGAGCAGCGTGACGAACTCGTTTTCGTAAATATCCAGGCTGACGCCCTTGAGGACGACCTGCCCGTCCTCAAAGCTCTTGACGATATTCTTGAACTGGATCAGTTTTTTCTGTTCAGGCATGGTTCCAATATCCTTTCCTTATATCGATAGAAGTCAGAACAGGGGAGGGGTCGAGACCCACAGCACGTGCGCGGTGGTCTTGCGCACATTTTTGAGCAGATGGAAGCTGCGTCCGTGGAGGTAGAAGGTCTCTCCGCGGCGCAGGGGATGCTCCTCGCCGTCGCAGACCAGCACGACGCTGCCCTCGACGACATAGCCGAATTCCTCGCCGTCATGCGGCTCGACCGTGAAGCTCTCGCCGCCCTCGGGCAGCTCGAGCAATATCGGCTCCATCTGATTCTTTTGCGTGTTGGGAACGATCCAGTTGACCGTGCAGTCCTCGCGCTCGTCGACGAAGAAATCGTCGGCGTGGAAGATGAACTGGTCGTTTTTATCCTCCTGAAAAAACTCGGCAAGATTCGTGCCGAGCGCCTCCAGAATGTCGCTCAGAGAGTCGATGGACGGGGAGGTAAGGTCGCGCTCTAACTGGGACAAGAACCCCTTTGTCAGCTCGCTTCGGCTGGCGAGCTCCTCCAGAGTCAGTCCCTTGCGCGTTCGCAGCTCTCGGATCTTATTTCCAATGTCCATACAATGACCTCCTGATTCCTAAGCGTTCGATTTGCTAAACTTTCAGTTTATTTTTATAAAACCAAACTTATTATACACAAAGAGAAAAAGATTGCAAGCATAAAATAAACAAAAAGTTTAATATTTTGAACGCTGACAGTTCCGCGGGCAAAAAAAGGAAGGACTCTGTGCAATCGGTACAGAGTCCTTCGCTGTTTTCGGCTTATTGATAGTCGCTCACAAGGAACAGAGGCTTGATGACCACGACCTCGTCATGCTCCTCCTGCTCGACCTGCACGTCGGCGGTGAGCGCCTTGAGGTCGGCTTTGAGCACGTCGAGCGCTTCCTCCTTGCTCTGCGCGCGGCCCTCGCGCAGAATGCGGATCATGCGGTCGAGCACGATGGGATGCGCGTAGCGGGCGGGGAGGGGAAAGTCCTCGGGCAGGACATTCGCCATGGCGGCCTGCGCCTCGTCCCAGGCACGCTCGACCGCCCTGCGGTTATTCTTTGCCGTGGGCAGAACGTGCGCTCCCGAGAAGAAAAACACGGCGGCAAAGCCGAAGAGCGCGAAGTAGACGCCGAAATCGCTGCCGCCGCGCCACGAGATGATGCCGTACACCAATGCCGCCGCACCCGCGAGGACGATCGCCAGCGCGACCCAACGGTAGGCGGGATTCGTATGCTCGTTGATGCGCTTGGCCTTGGCGGCTGCGGCAAGCTGAGCGGTCAGCTCGGGATAGCCGGAGAGAAATTTACGCGCGCGCTCCAGCTCCTCGCGGTTCTTCGCGCGGGAAACGCCGATGGAGGAACCGAGCGCCGCCGGTTTGATAAACGCCGGGTACTTGATCTCCTTCTCGACGCGCTCGATGACGGCCTGACGCTCCTTCTTGAGCTGCTCGCGGGTGAACCATACAAAATCCAGCACCGGGAAGCCCGCGCCGCGCAGAATCTGCTTCATCGCGATCTTATCCATGCCGATGGCCGAGCCCAGCACGCCAGAGGACGCATACGGGATGTTCGCCATCTCCAGCAGACCCTGAATCGTGCCGTCCTCGCCGTGCCAGCCGTGGAACACGGGGATCACGCAGTCGATATGGCACAGCGGCGCCGGCACCTTGGCAAACAGCCCCGCGCGCTGCGGCGGCCATGCCCACAGGTCGCCCGCGTTCGCCGTCACATCCAGCGTCACGCGGGTGATTCCCTTGGTCATCGGGTTAAACTCGCGGAAGGTTTCAATGTTTTCCAGCGGCTCGCCCGTGTACCACAGGCCGTCGCGGGAGATATACACCGGCGTCACGTTAAAGCCAGCCGCCTTCGTCGCCTCGATGCATTGCAGCGCGGAAACGATCGACTATGCCAAGCCGGAGATGCCGGACGCTTATCTGATCGACGACACGATGCTG
>ERZ826016.2165-NODE-2165-length-15924-cov-3.046821_pt1 | contig 15924 bp, 13 predicted proteins | sample MGYA00519872_ERZ826016 | MGnify/ENA primary metagenome ERZ826016 (study PRJEB31778, sample SAMEA3449218) | human gut metagenome | biome: human gut; feature: human-associated habitat; material: faeces | place: United Kingdom | collected 2010/2012 ... | reverse complement strand
TATATTTAGTCAAAATGCACAGCAACCTTATAACGTAGATTTAATGGAAACAATTAAAACTTTCGGAGAAAAAGGGAAAATTATGATTGGGCATTGTGCCGGTGCAATGATGTTTGATTTTGCAGGAGTAACGAAAGGAAAAAAAGTAGCCGTTCATCCGTTAGCTAAACTGGCTATTCAAAATGGTACAGCTACTGATAAAAAAACTGAAATAGATGGAAACCTCTTCACAGCACAAGATGAAAATACAATTTGGAGCATGATGCCGCAAATTATAGAAGCATTAAAATGAAAAATTGACTAATCTGAAAAAACGAATATTTTAATTCTTCTGATTACGATATCCCAAGACATTTTACACTATGTAAGAAAAAGTCTTGGGATTTTTTATTCATACAAATCCAATGTGATTAAATTAACATTTTAATTCAATCACATTGCTACAATTAAACAAATAAATATATTCATTATATCTTTCTTTTTCAACAAAAACGGATTTTTGATTATTTCAGAACAACTAAAAAAAGATAAACTAGAGCTAAATTCCCCTTCTCAAAGCTTCATTTTTTTGTTCCTTTAAAAGGAAAGAAAGGTTGGTTTAAAACCAACGATTAGTTTCATAACGCTAAACTAGCTATATGATGATATCCCAAAGCGTATATTTCAAGCAAGAAAATACAAGATCCACTCACAAACTGCATATTATTGCAAATCTTTAGGCTATTTTTCTCCTATTTTCTTCTTTTCAACTTTCCCACATTCGATTAAAATCTTAAAAAGAGAACATTCCTTGTCTATAAATTAATTTCAAGTATTATTAGCTTTTTATCATTAAAAGACATTTAACTCATTTATCACTAGTTCTTTTGCTAAATACAAAAACAAAGTTGTAAGATTGCTTGAATTAATTTATGACAGGAATCGCTTTTCACAAAGATTTTTATGTAACCGATACTGGATGTGGTATCCCTAAAGAGAAACAAAAAAGTGTTTTCGGTCGTTTTGTCAAATTGAACAATTTTGCACAAAGTACAGGTTTAGGGTTATCAATCTGTCAGACTCTGGTAGAACATATGGGAGGTAGTATCGGAGTGGAATCGGAAGAAGGTAAAGGCTCTACATTCTGGTTTACTCTTCCTTATAAACCTGCAAACTCCACCGACGATAATAAAAAGAAACCCGATATTCAACCGATCACTATTGAAAAAAATAAATTTACTATTCTGATTGCAGAAGATAACGAAAGTAATTATAAATTATTCGCTTCTATACTCAAAGGAGAGTATCAGTTGATTCATGCTTGGGACGGAGAAGAAGCAGTAGAAATGTTCAAGAAATATAATCCGCAAATTATATTAATGGATATCAATATGCCTGTAATGGACGGATATGAAACAACCCGGCAAATCCGCAAATATTCGGCAAAGGTACCGATTATCGCAGTCACAGCTTTTGCATATGCTTCTGACGAACAGAAAGTCATGGAAAGCGGTTTCGACGGCTATATGCCCAAACCAATTAACGCGCGTCAGCTGAAAGCTCAATTGACAGACATTATGCAAAAACGTATCATCCTGTTGTAATGATTAAGTTAATAATTCAACCAGACTTTGAATGCTGAAATTTTGTCTTTGCTCACAATAATTTTATCTTTAAAGGGCGGTATCACATGTACTACCGCCTTTCCCAGAAAATAAGGTTCAATTCGCTGAATCGCATCCACACAAACTAATGTTTGGCGATTAGTCCGGAAGAAAATATCCGGATCTAATTGCTCACTAAGTTTATCCAAGGCAAAGTCCAGAACATATTCTTTATTATTCTTAGTCACTACAAAAGTAAGCTTGTTTTCCGAATAGAAATAGGCAACCTCATTTACTGCCAATGTAAAAAGCTTATTGCTGGAAGAGATAAGAAAGCGGGTACGATATCTTTTATTTTCTGCAGTCGAGAGTCCTTGAGCATCAGTTAAACTTTCCAGAACCTCCAGTATTCGGTTCTCACGATTAAAATCTCGTATATATCTCTCTGACAGGTTCTCAAAACGTTCAATCGTTTGTAATAAACGCTCCTGATGAATAGGTTTCAATAAATAATCAATGCTATTTACAGTGAACGCCCGAACGGCATATTCATCATAAGCCGTTGTAAAAACAATCATGTTATCCGGACGTGCCTGTTCAATAAACATAAATGAATTACCGTCCGTCAATTGAATATCCAGAAACAAAATGTCAGGATGTGGATTAGAACGGAACCATTCAACAGATTCTTCAATAGTACCCGGCAGAATCATTACTTCCCAATCCGGACGCAATGACTGTATCATCTCGTGTAACAGACGTGCTGCCGGAACTTCATCTTCTATTATAGCAGCTTTTATTTTACTCATTGAAGCAAAGGTATTTTTACAATGAACTTATCTGAATCATTTTCTATCACAATATCCTGATTACAAAGGAGCTTATAACGAGCAGAAAGATTTTTCAATCCCATTCCCGATGTGCTTCCGCACTTTTTAGGACGGACAACATTACTGATAATCAGTCCCGGAGGCTCCTCAATGGCAGTTAGTTCTATAACCATCGGCTTTCCCGAATGAATCACATTATGCTTGATAACATTCTCCACCAATAATTGAAGAGTTAATGGAGGTAACTTCATTTCTTTCCATTCGCATGGAATACAGTTGTGAACATGAATACAGTCTCCCAGACGAACTTGATGAAGGAATATATAAGAATCAAGAAACCCCAATTCGTCATGCAATGTAGCCAAACGTTGATTCTGACATTGAAGAATATAACGATACACATCGGAAAGATGCTGCGTGAAAAGTTCCGCATTCTTCGGATTGTATCTAATTTCAGAAATCAACGTATTCAAGCTATTGAACAAGAAATGAGGATTCAATTGATTTTGCAGAGCCGTATATCGAGCCGTATTGTTTTCTTCCTGCAATGCTGCCGCCTGCTTTTGCAGCTTGAGTGTATGTTGCATAGACCGGTTGGCTAATAGTAATCCCAAAATAACAAGTTCTACCAGCCAAACGATTATTAATATACGCCATCCCCCATGAGGAAATACAAACGGCCGGGAAACTCCTACCAAAAATTTAGCAGTAACCAGTAAACCGTAATTGAGCAGGAAAAACATCGACATGACCATCGTATAAATGGAAATCAGCTTCCAACGACGATGAAGATTTACCGAATATTGATTATCAACCCACGTACTTAAACGAATTGTAGAATACCCCAGTAAATTGAAGGCTATGATAAAAAACAGTAATGTTCCTACCGAATAGAGCGCATCCGACACTTTATCAGAGAACCCTGCATAGTTGGCGAGCAGAAAAAAGGAGAACACGCCCAATCCTGAAAACAAGCTACTATATAATATGTGGTTCTGTTTTAAACTCATACAGTTCTTTTCAGACAAAGTTACTGTTTTTTATCGACTTTCATAGCTGTGAAGAGCTTTTATTAATTCCGAATAATGCCCCTGCGCCGCAGCTTTAGCTTGTACATAATTTACTTGTGATGTTTGCCTGTAAGTCTGCGCTTCAATTACTTCTACCACAGATACCTTTCCTTCATCGTAACGTTCCACTGCTTTTGCCTCGTTTTCTTCCGCTTTCGCTAACGAACTTTCACTCAATCGTACCCGTTCGATGGCCTGCGACAAAGCTTTACGCGCCACACTGACTTCCAGTTCCACCTGATCTGCCACCTTATTCAAATTATCTTCCGCTATACCTATGCGAAGCGAAGAAGCACGCTTCTCACTTCGCCGTTTTCCCCATTCGAAAATAGGTACGGAAACTTTGGCATATACTGCATAATTAGGATCCAGATCTTTTTTAAAGTTATATCCGGGAGATGAATAACTTCCATCTATTCCCACATAAAACTGGGGTTTGAATTGCGAATCATTCAATCTCTTTGTACTCTCGGCTATACGAATACGATCATAAGCCATGCCAATCTCGGGACGCGTCATGCCTGTAGCGAGCCAGAGTGAATCATTAACCACCACCATCGGTATTTGCGAATCCAGTTCGGTGGAGTGTTCCAACTGAATTCCGATCATAGAGTTCAATGCCATCCTTCCTGTCTCAAAATTGCTTTGTGCCTGTAGTAATTGATATTCCGCCTCATTCAATTTCACTTCTGCCATTAACAAGTCTTGCGGATCGACAAAACCGACCTCTACCCGCTCCTTAATTGTTTTTACTAAAGCAGCTATCGAATTCCGAAAATCTTCTGCTACTGAAACTATTTCCAAACGGGCTACAGCACTCCAATATTGAATATCTGTCTGGAAGCAAACAGCATCATTCAGAACTTTCGACTGGTTACTAGCCAAAGATTGCTGATGTTGTGCCATCCGAATGGATTCCAACAGACGACCTCCCGTATAAACCGGTTGCAACAGAGAGAGAGAACCTCCATAGTTTAATTGTTTTCCCTCTATCGTCTTCGACAATCCAAGAGAAGGAACATCTAACGAAAGCTCTAATGGATTCTCGGTATATTGGAAATTAGCTGCACCGGAAAGTTTCGGTTTCAAATCCGCACGTGCAGACTTCTCAACTTCCATACTAGCGGCAATATTCTTTTCAGCAGCTTTCAGATCATGATTGTAATCCAATGCCATTGCCCGGTATTTCTCTAACAAAGGACTCTGCTGAGCTAAAACCGGCACAGACAAACAAACACTTCCGAAAAAGAATAAACAAACTATTATTTTTTTCATCTTTATCTTCCTTTTACTTTATAAAACATAGAATACAATGCAGGGGTCACAAATAATGTCAGCCCTGTGGCAAAGGTCAGTCCGAAGATAATGGTAGCAGCCATACCTCCGAATGCTACATCGAATAATAACGGTACCATACCGAAGATAGTAGTGGTAGCTGCCATCAGTACCGGGCGAGTACGGGAGACTGTTGCCTCGATAATTGATGTGTACAAGTCAATCCCGCTTCGATGTTGGACGTTAATCTCATCAATCAATACAATTACGTTCTTTATAATCATGCCTAGCAGCCCCAACCAACCGGCTATCGGGAAGAAACCAAAATCAAAGCCTGTCAATAACATACCAACTGCAATACCTATCAGCGACAGAGGCAAGACACATATAATAATGATAGGTTCACGAAAATTACCGAATAAAGCCACCAAAATCACAACCAATGCAAGAAAAGCCAAAGGAAAATATTTAGCTACCGCCTGCATTGCTTCTCCCTGATCCTTATATTGAGCATCCCAAAAGAAGGTATATCCTTCCGGTAGTTGAATGTTTTCAATCTCTTTCCTGATTTCTCCATGTACTTCCGCCATAGTATGTCCCGACTTCACACCACACATAGCGGCCATAGACAACTGCCGATTGTAGGTTCTAATCTGTGGAAATTCCCAGGTCGTTTCAATCTGCTCAGTCACTTGCGACAACGGAGCCGATTTCTCACCATTCCAAATAGAAAAATCCCCCAGAGAATTAGCATCCATAATCTCTATATTACCTGATTTCAACAAAACAGGAACTTTCTTTTCATCATCCCGATAAATGCCGACAGGCAAACCATCGTTTATAGACTTAACCGATTCCATCATAGAGGCTTTCGTTATCCCCAACGCACCGGCTTTTACCGGATCATATATCGGACGGATCATCATCGTCATATTTCCCCATTCATTTCGGGCATCTGCCACTTTAGGATTTCGACGCATAATTTCAATAGCCTGTCCCGCCAATGAATCGAGGACTGCCGGATCGGGTCCAAGAAAACGAGCTTCAATGACGGCTTCCGTTAGCGGACTTAGCTCGAACTTATTTACTTTAACCAGCGGTTCGGGATATTTAACCGGAATTGAATCCTGCAAACGGGCATGCAACTGGCGAGACAGTTTGGAAGTTTTACACTTAACCAATATTTGCGCATAATTAGACTGAGGTCCGAAAGACACATTGGATAAGTAATAACGTGGAGGTGTACGTCCGATGTAGGTAGATACCATTTCCGTCTCTTCCTGTTCCTGAATATAGGACGCCATCTCCATAGCTATTCTGTCTGTTTCCTCTATTTGAGTTCCTTCGGGCAACCACATATCTAATGTGAAATACTGCTTATCTAATGCAGGAACAAAGACTTTCGGGATAAACTTAAAACTCCAGGCTGCCAATACAAGCATTACGACCATACAGCCGACTGTTGCATAACGGCGACGAATCACCCAACGCAAAGAAGCCCTGAACTTATCATAATACTTACCAGCGAAAAGTGTCGCCTTAAGTTCGTTGGGTCTCGGACGACGGACAAACTCCTGAATGAAGAAAGGAGTCTGCGTCAGTGCAAAGACCCAACTGAACATCAGCGAAACGCCGATCACTACAACTAAGGATGACAATAATTCACCTGTAATATGTGGCGAATAATATATCGGTAAAAAAGTTAAAATAGCAATTACTGTTGCTGCCAGCAGTGGCAATGCAGTGGAAGAACAGGCTCTCAAAATAGCCACCCGCTTACGCATTCCTCTTTGCATATTGACCAATGCCGAATCAGATACTACTATCGCATTATCTACAAGCATTCCCATCGCAATGATAATAGCTGCAAGGGACATACGTTGCAAAGCAATTCCTTGGGAAAGCATCACAATCAAGGTGGCAAAAATAGAAAATACCAAACCACTTCCAATCAGAATACCATTCTTGAATCCAATGAAGAACAATAAAATAGCAATTACCGTCACCACTGAAATAATCAGATTCCAAATAAATCCCTGATTCGCTACTGCCGATTCATAACCTTGATCGTAAATGGTTTGTAATTCATAACCTTCGGGTATTATTTCTATAAACTCATCAATCTTTACTTTTACAGCTTCTGCCATATCCACCACATTACCGGTGGGTACAGTAGAAATGGCTATACCTATTGCAGGTTTCCCGTCAATCCGCATTTTATTACTGGGAGGATTCTGATAGCTCTCTTTCACTTTAGCAATATCTGCCAAACGGAAATGTTCACCTGTGCGTGATACGATCGTCATATCCCGAATATCATCCAAAGAATAGAAGTTTCCGGTAGATTCAATACGAATTCTATTTACTCCGGCATCTATTCCTCCAGCATCTACAACTCTATTCTGAGCATCAAATGCACGAGATATATCAGCAGTAGTAATTCCGCTTCTTGCCATGACAGATGGACTGAGAATGACATCAATGGTTGGAGACTGCACTCCATAAATCTCAACCTTTGCAACATCCTTTACTTTGAGCAATTCGTTCTTGATCAGCTTTGCCTGGTCTTCCAATTCCCTGTAAGAATAGCCTTCTCCCGTAAGTCCATAGAATACCCCTAACACATCTCCAAAGTCATCGTTCACGACTGAAGGTCCTGCCCCGGCAGGAAGTTTCGATTGCACATCATTGACTTTACGGCGAAGTTTATCCCACAACTGTTGCATTTCTTCTGCACGAATTTCTTTTTTCACATAGACTGTGATTTTAGAGAGTCCGGCACGATTTTCTGTTTTTAAATAATATAGCTCACCCAAAGACTGAATAGATTCTTCCAATACATCAGTCACTTGAGACTGAACTTCGGAAGGAGAAGCTCCCGGATAAGGAGTCATTACCAATGCTTGTTTGATAGTAAACGGCGCATCTTCCAGCTTTCCCATTTTGACATAAGCCAACAACCCGCCTCCTAATATCAGTATCAACAGCAGAATGGTCACCGACCGTTTCTGCAAGAAATATTTTACAAATTTCATATTTTCAGACTTACTTTTGCGCAGTGACCGGCATGACTTGTTTTTGAGATATTACTTCTACGGACATTCCCTCGGAAAGAAAACGTAATTTGCTGACTGCTACCGTCTCACCCGCTTGTAATCCTCCTTTTACCTCTACTTTTCCATCAGGCAACAATTCTCCCAGAATAACTTTTCTTTTGGATACTTTTCCCGTAGCATGATCAACTGTCCAAACATAATCGCCTTCTGTAGGACGATGACTGAGAGCTGTTTGCGGTACTGTTACTACCTCAGCCGAAGATGAAGAAGGAAGATCGAGCAATACTTTTCCTGAAATACCAGCGGGCCACTCACCTTGTTTATTAGGCAACAGAGCAGTCATTAAAAAAGAAAGATTATTGCGAGTAGTACTTTTTGAAATGTCTACTACTTTGGCAGAATACATTGCATTCGGTCGGACATCAAAACGAACCCCCACATCTTTTATATGTCCGGCCTGAAATGCAATCTCTTGTGTGACATAGGCTTCTATTTTTAGCTGTGTAATATCAATAAAAGAAATAATAGGTTGAGTAGCTTTCACATCCTGAAATTTTTCAATGTATACTTCACCTACATATCCGCCAAAAGGAGCAACCAAGTGAGTATCTTCCAATTCGTTAGTGGCAGTTTCAAAAGCAGTTTTTGCCGCAGTATATTCAGCGTGTGCTTTCTCGTAAGCACTGGCCGACAAATTATCTTTCTCAAACAACACTTTAATACGTTCAAATTCAGCTTTTGCTTGTTTATATATGGCTTCCGCTTTTGCTTTACGAATACGAAAATCACGAGAATCTATTTCAGCAATGATATCTCCCCGGCGATAGAAATTTCCGGGATATACCTCAAAACGGTCAATCGGTCCGCCTACACGAAAAGAGAGTTCGGTTTCTTTGAAAGGTTTTGAAATAAATGAAAATTCACGATTTGAAGAAGGTACCGCGGTTTCTGCTTTCACCACTTTTATCCTTACCGATTCTTCTGACTTTTTCTCTCTTTGCCCACACGCAGTAAGTAGGCAAAGGCAGAAAATGCTCATTGAAAATTTTATCATTCTCATTCTATTATAAGTTATTATATTATCAATGGCACGAAAGTAGACGAAAAGGATAAGACCGTCTTGAATTTAATTTCTGAGACGGAAAAGAAGGAGATGAAACGGAAAAAGAGAGGTATGAAAAGAAAACAAAAAGGTTGTAATCGCCAAGCAAACTAAGAGTTCATCACTAACATCTAGGAATGGGCGAAAAAATATAAGAAATGAATAGAACAATAGAGATAAAAAGGATTTTTCCTATTTATTATGTCCCGGAGCATAATATTTGGCCGATTTACTTCCTGTCACTTTCTTAACCTGACCTGGAGGTATTTTGTTTTCCTTGTGAGGTTTGGACTTAACCCTCACATATGTAGTACATGCAGTTAATCCCAAGCACAAGAACATAGTAAAAAGAATCAAAAGCAATTTGGTTTTCATATCATCATTTTTTTTAAAAGAACAAAGAATAAAAGAAAAAGTTTATAAATGATAAAAGAAAAAGAATCCAACAAAAACTACAATTCAACAAATACAAGTTTGAGACTGTTAAAACATAAATCAGCTTACTTATTCCATTTATTAACAAAGTTTTTCGTTTTCATATCTCTATTACTTTAACTATTCTTTTTGCCACTTGTTATGAAAAGCATTACTTTTGCATCAATATTTCGAATTTGAAATAAAAATAAAAGCTACAATATACATTTATGACTGAAGAAAAAATTCATAAGAATCGTTCCGGTAGTTGGTGGGCACTCAGTCCATTGCTCGTTTTCCTCTGCCTCTATCTGGTAACTTCCATTCTGGTCAATGACTTTTATAAAGTGCCTATAACCGTAGCTTTTCTCGTTTCTTCCTGTTATGCCATCGCAATTACACCCGGACTAAAACTAGATCAACGAATTTATCAGTTTTCCGTAGGAGCGGCCAATAAGAATATTCTGCTCATGATCTGGATATTTATCCTGGCAGGAGCATTTGCTCAAAGTGCTAAACAAATGGGAGCAATTGATGCCACCGTAAATCTGACACTGCACATTCTACCGGATAATCTTTTATTGGCAGGAATATTCATTGCAGCCTGTTTCATTTCGCTGTCCATTGGAACTAGCGTAGGAACCATTGTTGCCCTTACCCCTGTGGCTGTAGGATTAGCGGAGAAAACTGAGATAGCGCTTCCTTTTATGGTAGCTGTAGTAGTTGGCGGTTCATTCTTCGGAGACAACTTATCTTTTATTTCCGATACAACCATTGCCTCAACAAAAACACAAGAATGCGTAATGCGCGATAAGTTCCGAGTAAATTCTATGATTGTAGTTCCGGCAGCAATCATTGTATTAGGTATCTATATTTTTCAAGGACTGTCCATCACCGCTCCTTCCCAAGTACAAAATATAGAATGGATAAAGGTCATTCCATATATTATAGTATTAGGAACTGCCATTGCAGGAATGAATGTTATGCTTGTATTGATTATAGGTATCCTGACGAGTGGTATTATAGGCATAACTACCGGAAGTTCCGACGTTTTCGACTGGTTCGGAGCAATGGGAACAGGTATTACCGGTATGGGAGAACTGATTATCATCACCCTGTTAGCCGGAGGTATGCTTGAAACAATCCGATACAATGGAGGTATTGATTTTATTATCCGAAAACTAACCCACCACGTCAATGGAAAAAGAGGTGCGGAACTGAGTATTGCCGCTTTGGTAAGTATTGCCAACTTATGTACAGCCAACAACACTATCGCCATCATCACAACGGGACCAATCGCCAAAGACATTGCTCAGAAATTTCATCTCGACCGTAGAAAGACAGCCAGCATTCTCGATACTTTCTCCTGTCTGATACAGGGAATCATCCCTTATGGAGCACAAATGCTGATTGCTGCCGGACTGGCTAACATCTCTCCTATCAGCATCATTGGTAACCTCTATTATCCGTTCACAATGGGGGCTTGCGCATTGCTGGCAATACTTTTCCGTTACCCAAGAAGATATTCTTAAGACAGATAAAACTTCTGATGACGTGATTGTAAACAAAGAAAAAGGACAGAAATATTTGTCAATCAAAAGAAAAGCCGTATCTTTGTGCCCGCTATTACGAGTTAATGGCATAATTCAAATCAATCATTAAAAAACAATTAGTAAAATGGCAACTAGAATCAGATTGCAAAGACACGGACGTAAAAGTTACGCGTTCTATTCAATTGTAATTGCAGACAGCAGAGCACCACGTGATGGTAAATTTATTGAGAAGATTGGTACTTACAACCCTAACACCAATCCTGCTACAGTAGATTTGAATTTCGACGCTGCATTGGCATGGGTACTGAAAGGCGCTCAACCAAGTGACACTGTACGTAATATCCTTTCTCGTGAAGGTGTTTACATGAAGAAACACCTGTTGGGCGGTGTAGCTAAAGGTGCATTCGGCGAAGCAGAAGCAGACGCTAAATTCGAAGCTTGGAAGAATAACAAACAGTCAGGTTTGGCTGCTTTGAAAGCTAAAGAAGACGAAGCTAAGAAAGCTGAAGCTAAAGCACGTATGGACGCTGAAAAGAAAATCAACGAAGAGAAAGCTAAAGCACTTGCTGAAAAGAAAGCTGCTGAAGAAGCTGCTAAGGTTGCTGCTGAAGCACCTGCAGAAGAAGCTGCTCCGGCTGAAGAAGCTCCTGCAACAGACGCTGCTGCTGAATAAATTTTGGCAAATTCCTAATAAGAAATTTGGAAAAGCAATAAATCCTCTCCGGTTCACTCGGAGGGGATTTTTGTTTTATGCTACAAAACATAGGGTAAGACTTTCCTCTTTCAGAATAAATTGCTTTTCTTTACACTTATATAACTCAGTATAAATGTCATATGGAAACACCTCAAACCGGTTATAAAGTAAAGTCATACCATACTCCCGTCAAACGATATTGCCAGACTCTTGACTTACGTGATTCTCCCGAACTGATTGCCGAGTACAGAAAAAGACATAGTCAAAAAGAAATATGGACTGAAGTCCTTACAGGAATTCGTGAAGTTGGAATTCTGGAAATGGAGATTTATATTCTCGGTACCCGACTGTTTATGATTGTGGAGACTCCTATTGATTTTGACTGGGAGACAGCAATGGCACGTCTGAATACTCTCCCTCGCCAACAGGAATGGGAAGAATATATGTCTATTTTTCAACAAGTAATTCCCGGTATGAGCTCAGCTGAGAAATGGAAACCTATGGAAAGAATGTTTCATCTATATAATATCTAATTCACTTCAAACAACTATGAAACACAATAAACAGTCTATCTTGTCAAAAGATGGGATCAGTTATCTTATCCCTTTCATCCTGATCACTTCTTGCTTTGCTCTATGGGGATTCGCAAACGACATTACTAATCCGATGGTGAAAGCATTTTCCAAAATATTCAGAATGAGTGCTACAGATGGAGCATTAGTACAAGTAGCTTTTTATGGAGGATATTTCGCCATGGCTTTTCCTGCTGCTATCTTTATCCGAAAATATTCTTATAAAGCAGGCATATTGTTAGGTCTCGGCCTATATGCTTTCGGCGCTTTTCTGTTCTTCCCGGCTAAACTGACAGGAGAATATTATCCGTTTCTGATAGCTTATTTTATATTAACTTGTGGGCTTTCTTTTTTGGAAACAAGCTGTAATCCGTATATTCTCTCTATGGGAACGGAGGAAACAGCCACGCGAAGATTAAATCTTGCCCAATCTTTCAATCCGATGGGCTCACTGCTCGGAATGTATGTAGCCATGAACTTTATTCAAGCTAAGCTGAATCCAATGTCGAGCATAGACCGTTCACAACTCTGTGAAAGTGAATTTCAAGCAATTAAAGAAAGTGACCTCAGTGTACTGATTGCTCCTTACCTTGCTATTGGAGGACTTATTTTAATCATGCTAATACTGATTCGCTTAGTGAAAATGCCTAAGAAAGGAGAGGAAAACCATTACATCGACTTTTTCCCTACATTAAAACGTATCTTCTCTCAGGCTCGTTATCGGGAAGGGGTGATAGCACAATTTTTCTATGTAGGAGTGCAGATTATGTGTTGGACATTTATTATTCAATATGGCACACACATATTTATGACACAAGGTATGGATGAGAAAAGCGCAGAGATTTTATCTCAACAATACAACATTATAGCAATGGTTATTTTCTGTATCAGTCGTTTTATCTGTACTTTCATCCTTCGTTATCTGAGTGCCGGAAAACTTCTAATGATTTTGGCAGTATCGGGAGCATTGTTTACATTAGGAACTATATTATTCCATAATATATATGGATTGTATTGCTTAGTTGCGACTTCCGCTTGTATGTCACTCATGTTCCCTACTATTTATGGCATCGCCTTGAAAGGTTTGGGAGACGATGCCAAGTTTGGAGCCGCAGGATTAATTATGGCTATCTTAGGAGGCTCTGTACTTCCTCCATTGCAAGCAAGTATTATTGACCTGAAAGAAATAGGTACTTTCCCTGCTGTGAATATATCTTTTATTCTACCTTTTATCTGTTTTCTGGTAATTGTCAGTTATGGGTATCGGACTGTTAAAAAAGAATGGTAGATTTGCCACTCAAAAGGATTACATCATTGCAATAGGATGATATCACCCTATTGATATATATATTTATATTTTTGCCAATCATTAATTATAAAAACCACCATGGTAACATCAGAAAATATCCGCAAAGAGCTGAAAACTTTAGCTGACGCTAAATATAAAGAATTCCATTCTTCCCTACTTCCAGGCACTGATAATGTGTTAGGAGTACGCATTCCTCAATTACGTACAATGGCAAAAAGAATTGCCAAGGAAAACGATTGGCATCTTTTTATAAACGCAACAGAGTCTAATTATTATGAAGAGACTATGCTGCAAGGAATGATTATCGGATTGGCTAAAATAAATTTTGAGGAACAAATGAACTATGTAAAGATGTTTATTCCCCGTATTGACAATTGGGCAGTTTGTGACATTTTTTGTGGCGAACTAAAGGCTTTCGTAAAAAAAGGAAAAGGGGAAGTCTGGCTATTTATTCAACCTTATCTATATTCTGACAAGGAATTTGAAAAACGTTTCGGAATTGTTATGCTTTTACATTATATTGATGAAGAATATATTGATAGATTATTAAAATATGCAGATCAATTTGAACATGAAGCATACTATGCACGTATGGCTATGGCATGGGTGATATCTACTTGTTTTGTGAAATTCCCGGATAAAACAATGGAATATCTGAAACAAAGTAAATTAGATACTTGGACCTATAACAAAGCATTACAGAAAACAGTAGAATCCCTACGCGTCAATAAGGAAACCAAACTACTGATTAAAAGCATGAAGCGAAAACTATAAAAAATGAACTATACAAAAGGACAGAAAAAACATCCTAATGTTTTTTTAAATCACCACAATGTTTAAAATCAATCATTGAGAAGATTGATTTCAAACATTGAGATGTTTTTAGATATCAAAAACTGTTTCCAGAGACATCAAAAAGGTTCTTATTTTGCGATTTGTCAAGCATTAATAGTTCATTCCTCAGCTATTAATATCCTAGATCTCACTATTGATACTCCATTTTCAGCCATTAATACTCTAAAAGCGGGTCAATATATGGACAAAAATCATTTGTAGAAGTTGAAACTATTATTGTTTTATTCGCTTATTCTTCCTCCGACTCCTACGCCTTTGTTGTTTCTGTCGATTATAGCGTTGCCATCTTTTATAAATCATCCAGCCACTCATCAGTCCCACTACAACTAAAATCAAAATAGTAATACCAACTCCTAAATTATCACCTTTAATACGAGACCAAATATCCAACACTTCTTTTGTTTGATCTCCGAAATCTCGAATCATTGCACAGCGTTCTACTACTTTATGATCTGGATATTGTATCTTATCAATCTGAATACTATCAGCTCCGGGACCAAAGAAATAGCTTAAATCCGCAAAATAGTTAAGTGTACTATCTATCTTCTCCTCCATAATTTCAGGAGTAGCAATTGAACTAACATATCCACAAAAATCCATATTACGCAAAGCAATATCCGGACGACACATAAAATTTATAAAGTAGCTGGCAGCCTTCGGATTCTTTGCATATTTAGGAATAACCCAACCATCATACCAAATATTACTTCCTTCTTTAGGCACTACATAATCAAGGTCTACTCCCACAGCACTCGCCTCCTCAATTGCCCAAATAGCATCACCACTCCAGGTCATATTCAGATAAGCCTTGTTTTTCGTCATCATCTCCTTCCCGAAATCAGCTTCCCAACCAGCAATATTCGGTTTCAAAGCTTTCAGATACTTCTCCACTAATTCCATGGCACTCGGAGAATAATCATTCATCAATTCTTCTACAGTAACCTTCCCTTCTTCCAAATCCTTAGCATGAGCATAAATGATAGCTGTACCATAAGCATCACGATAGCTATCTTTCATCAATATCTTACCAGCATATTTCTTATTCCACAGGCAATCCCATGATAACGCATCCGAATCGGGAACATAAGCACGATTATAAAGTATACCGGCTGTTCCCCACATATAACAAACTGCATAACGACTAGCCAGTTCACCCGGCTGGCTCAATTTATCAATTTGTTCACGAATAAAAGGGGATACATTCTTCATATAATTTGGCGAATGTGCAAAACTAGTATCAATAGGCAACAACAAATGTTTCTTCAACATTCGTTCGATGATATATTCTGAAGGACAAACAACATCAAAATCCTCATGCCCTTTTTCTATTTTTGTCAGCATGATTTCATTGATGTCAAACGTCTGATAAACGATACGGATATTTTCGCCGGTCTGCTCTTTATAATAAGCCTGGAAATCTTCAAGCACACTATCACCTATATAATCTGCCCAATTATAGATTTTAAGGACCCTTTCACGCGGTTCTCCTGAGTTATAGCAACCAGCCAAAGACAGTAATAACAAAATAACAGGTATTATTCTTTTCATTTTATTCTTCACCTAGAGCACATTAAATAATCTATTCATATTTCTTCTTTGCTTTATCAACCC
>ERZ826016.2162-NODE-2162-length-15942-cov-19.729338_pt1 | contig 15942 bp, 26 predicted proteins | sample MGYA00519872_ERZ826016 | MGnify/ENA primary metagenome ERZ826016 (study PRJEB31778, sample SAMEA3449218) | human gut metagenome | biome: human gut; feature: human-associated habitat; material: faeces | place: United Kingdom | collected 2010/2012 ... | reverse complement strand
ATTTCAATTTATTTATTATTTAATGATTATATAGTCCCCGCAATCTTCAATATACTTTATTCCGGCACTATCAAGAGTATTCTCTATGTCCACTTGGCACAGGCAAGATTCCGGTATGATATTGTCATACCCTTCCGCTGGGATCATTTTCGTGATTTGCGGGAAATGATCCTCTAGTTGTTTAGGGGATTGTATTTCTACATCCCCGTCGTAAATAAGTACGCACATGTTATTAGAGGTTAAATTATAGCTGTTTGAAAATCCGGAGTATCATTTATATTGAGGCTATTCACGATATCTACTCCGCACCAGTCTTCTGGATCACCATTCTTTTCACCATCCACAGATACATAACCGATACCCTCTATCATGTTTTCTGTGCCGAATGCTGTGATGTACCATGCTATCTGCCGGAGCATATCTTCTTCGCTGGCACCGTCCTCTATCGCATCCCGATAACTTTCAAGTGAATCCTTAAATTCTTCTGATTCCGGATCGTAATTCATGCTAATGGTCGCACTGACCTCTACATCTATTTGTTTCATATTTCTTAAATTAAATTCAATAGATTTTATTTATTCCTGCCATTTTTCTCTTTTTTAGCCATTAAGGAATGTTTCTATCTTGCTGGCCAGTTTGATGAGCATATCCGATTGGAGCTCATTGAACTCCTTGCAGTGCCTCATGTCATCTTTATGCTTCTCTTCCGGAGACCGATCATCGCTTACGCTGCAATGTCCGGCGAAAGAGTTTACCGGTAAGGGCCTCATAGCTTCTATAGCTAGTTTGATCGATTTTTCTTTGATGTTTTCTTCCATGATTCGTTGTTTTTTAATTATGAGCCTTCCCATGAAGGCTCGGTTAATACTATTCCTCTAGATCGGGTATAGGCATCCACATATCACATTCATAATCTCCGTAATCTTCAAACTCAAAATTACCGGATGTTGCGACACGTGGAGGTTTCCCGGCTTCAACAACTATATAACCACTAACTATTGCCCCATTTGATACCATTCTACAAAGAACCATCTCATTTTCTTTAGGTAATCTTTCTTTAACGCTTATCCACGGGGATTGCTTTGCCTGCCATTCGGCACCGGCTTTGAAAGCTTTAAAGCTGGCGCTTCTTGCAGGTAAGCCTATTGTTATATCACTTAGCGCAAATTCCTTTGCCGCTACTTCTACTGCTTGTTCCATTTCAATATCTCTTTCCATTAAAAACTTATTGTTTAAATTCCCAAAACGAAAGCTTGCCTTTCACGCCTGTTATCGGCTTGTCAAACATTACAGGGTTTGCAAGTACCCAATTCCAAACATCCTTTTCTGCCCATGGCGATGGGTGGTTACGAACACAATCTACAATCTCAACGCTACCAATGATTGCGCTAAAATGATAATTGCTCCAATCTGTACCACTTTTTGAAATTTCTCTAAGAAACTCATCTACCTTATTACATATGGTCATAGATGCAGACCAATGATTATCGGCTTTCATTCCAGCGTGTATTAGGACACGCCCTCGGTAGCTTGTTTTCCAATTCCTATTTTCTATGTCTTTCAGTCCATAAACGATAAGGCTTGCCCAAGGCTGTTTAATAGTTATTGCTTTCATTTTTCACCTCCTTTCAGCAATTCGAGATTGTCATAAACATTACCTATTACTTTAATTTCTCTTTTATAATCAGTCCACCAGCAAGGACTAACTTGATGCCAATAACGAGTTTTAAGATCACAGTCCAAATCTGTAAGATTAGCCAAGCAATAACTCGCCCATTCATCTATGTACCTAATCAATTTAGGATATTTGCCATTCACGCTGATAATGTCCTCCTCGTAAATCTCCTTTCCGCTCTTGTCTTTTAGGCCTGTGAACTGGCCTACGGTGTCAGGATCCACGTCATAGTTTAGCTCGTTCCCTAACTTGTCAAACTCTATTATCGAGGTGCATCCGCTCGGATAGGTTATCAATGACCCGTAACGCCACGGATTATCGTTCTCAATGTCTTTCCCCCTGAATTTAATCTCACGCATTTAATCCTCCTTTCTCTGTTAAATATTTCTTATTCAAGTGACCTCTCTTGATAAGCCATTATATAGCGTCAACCACATTGTCCATCAGATTCTCTTTATCGAAGGATTTTGCGCAATTGTAAGTATTGTCACCTTCCCCGTCCTCCTGATCATATAATCAACAACGTCCTTTACGGTAAGGCATCGTCCGGGATCATCATCAGGGATCGATATGCCAAACTCTCTCTCTAAATCCATAAGTAGCTCTACCTCGTCAAGACTGTCCATCCATAGATCATCCTCCAGCTTGGATTCCATCGTAAGTGGCGTATCTTTGTGAAAAAGTCTACTCTCTATGATCTCAAATACTTTGTTCTTTATAGTTTCTTTTTCCATTTTCATGATCGTTTTATTTATTATTGAAACATTGATGTCTGTATTATCTTTTTACCACTAGGTAATATGATTTCACCGAGGCATTCTTCCTTAAACCTTTTATCTTGGGCATTGAAATATTCCTTGTCTATCTCGGTTGCGTAAAAATCAAAACCCATTTTGTAGGCGGCTATACGGCTGCTTCCGCTCCCCAAATGAGAGTCATAAATTTTGTCACCGGGATTGGCGTAATTTTTCAAAATCCATAAATACAATGAGAGCGGTTTTTGGTGTGGATGTATCTTTCTCTTTCCGGTCTCATGTCCCATCCTATATCCATCCCACGGAATGGAGACAAGATTGCATGGGATTTTTTTTGACACGTAGGCTATCTCACATTTCGAGTATTTAAACACATCGTTATTGTTGCTCATCTTATCCCAAACAATCAAATAGTTGGTATTTCCTAGATATTGGGTGTAATAATTATATCCCCATATGATCTGATCCTTGCTAATTCTTTTTAACTCATCGAAGTATGACGCATCCTTGATAGGGCTATTCTTATAGGATGTATCCTTGAATTTATACCCATTATTCCTTTTCTTCCAGTCCTCTCCTATACCATACGGTGGATCAACGATAGCTAGATCAAAGAATTTATCAGGAATGCTTCTCATAAAGTCCATACAATCCTCGTTGTAAACTTCGCTTATAGCCATAATATTTGATTTTTATTTGCTCTCATCATAGATGAGGATTGATCATTCTTTGGTAATAAGTCATCTATGTATGCCCATCTCTTTACGGGCATCTTTCCACACAGATCGTTATAGCCCTTTTCACTCATGCATGGTCCGCCGATAAGTATAGCTCCACTCTCAAACTCGATCAATATGATATTCCCTTTGGCGGGGAATACTTTTCCCTCATTCCATGCAGAGTCTATACGCCAATTAGCGCCATTCTTAAACGCTTCGTGCATAGCGATTACATGAGGCCCATTATATCCTAATGCTTTACATGAGTATTTTGCCGCTGCTTTTTCGATATCTTCTTCCTTCATGTGTTAATTATTTTGAGTTTTTTATTACGATCGCTCGTGTTTCTATAGATGTGCCACTTTCTTTAAATTCTCCACCATTGATTACATATACATTTGCATTCAAATCTTTCAGCCATTGACGGAAATCGGCACAAACTGTTTCTTTTGCTATTTCCCAATGAACACTTGTGATGGATGCGAGTGTACCGCCATTCTCAAGCAAATCAAACATCATGCGTACATGTTTAATGTCTTGGTTTCCACTGAACGGAGGGTTCGCTATAATCTTTGTGTACTTCTTGTTATCGCCTTTCGTGAAATCATCGCCAATAATATTGGTATTTTCCATACTAGATAGAAATTGCTTGTTCTCTGGCATCAACTCATAACAATCTACCATGACAGATGGACACGATCGATGTATGGCTTTTACCAAAGCGCCACGTCCTGCGCTTGGCTCCAATACGGTGTCCGTCTCTTCAATGCCTCCAGCGATCATGACCAGCCAGTCGGCGACATCTTTTGGGGTCTCAAAGAATTGATAGTCCTGTTTGAGATTACATCGCTTGCCTTCATGAAGGACTGAGAATACACGAGTCGCGTCAAACGGAAAAGTGAATCCTTGCACTTTTCCGCCGGTCCATGTCCCCCCAGCCTCTTCTATCCATTTCTTTGCCTCAAAATAGGATTTCTTGTTGAATTGGACGGAAGGAAGCTTCAGTACGTTATCTTCGAGCGTACAGTGTCTTAGTATTTCCTCTACGTTCCATTTGCTTCCATTGTCGGCTTTCTTCGCTTTCCGGTCGGCAAGTTCTTCGCAACCCAATAACCTATTTAGTGACGTCTGTACCTTTACCGATATGTCAGCCATGTGCGACATCCATTGAAGGATGGCTGTCATAAATTCTAAATCAACGTGGCCGGTTTCGTCATAGATAGTTTCCTTGTCTATGAGTTCTGGTAAATTGTCCAAGAACATGAAACTACCATGTAACGCTTCTATTAAACTCTTTTTTCTGTTCCTCATAACTCTTTTGTAAATAAATTCGTGTAGTATCTATATTCTCATGTCCCATTAGGTCCGCAAGTTGAATCACGTCTTTGTTCTTTTCTAGAAACATTTTTGCGAAGAAATGCCGAAAGGCATGTGCGTGCATCTTTTTCTTGTCGATTCCACATTTCTTTCCCCATGCTTTCAACTTTTGGTCAAACCCCCTTGTCGAGATACGACCATATTTTCCAATGGCGATATATCCGTTTTTCCCGGTATCTTTTACATATGCCTTTACTTCTTCTCGCAATTGCTTGCTAAAAAAGAACCGCCTGTATTTATTCCCTTTCCCTTTGAGAGTGACCTCCCCATTAAGTATATCCTCCCATTTGAGTTGAAGGAACTCAGATATACGAGCACCTGTAGATGCGAGTATCCTGATGAAATAATATCCATCCTTGTTCGGTTGCGCTTTCAAGTATTCCAAGAGTCTTTCGTATTCCCCTTTGGTAGGGATGTTATCAGTTTCCAATTTGCGGCTGAATTTAGGCCGCTTCAGCTCAATTGGTTTCTTTACGAATTTTGCGAACCTCTCAAGGGCGGTGATGCGCAACCTGATGGTTTGTGGAGCAAGACCTTCCTCCTCAAGCAAACGGACGAACCGCTTATAGTTGTCAACTGAGACCTCATTTGCATATTCGAAATACTTCCTGACCGCAAACACGTACGTGTCTAGAGTATGCGAGGAATAATCTTCCTCTTGTGTGAGATAGTATATGAAATCGTTTATCAGCTTTTTATTCCTCTCACTTATCTTACTCAGCTTTTCCAGCGGTTTGACTGTTTCCATTCTCTTTTTTCTTGAGGTGTTTTTCCCTATAGCCCACAAGAAGTCGCACAGAGCCTCCTTTGTTAATGGATCGTCAATTACCAGTATTGCGTTTTTCCTCATATACTGTTTATACCCTGTTACGCTTACAGGATATTCACTGTCAAGGAATCTTTTTACGATCTTTATATATCTCCCTATGTAATCATAGCTCTTATTCGTAGAAGGAGAGTACAAGTAATCTAGATACGATTGGAATGCCTGTTGTTTATCCATTATTATTTTTTTATCTTACCCATCATAGATGAATGCAGCATTCAACTATGATGAATGAATTGATGCCTCTATCGCCTTGAATATCTCAAATGCTACTTGTGGAACTATCGCGTTTCCATAGGCTTTTATTGACTCTTGTCTCCATTTTGTGAAAGGAATGGCAAGGTAGTCCACATCAAAGGGTAACCCATCATTTCTTCTACAAACAGGGGGTTGAGTTGGGAAGTCTTTCCATCGTTCTGCTGACAATGCTGGCCAATCATTACCGGTATATTGCATAAGGCATCGTCTCTTCTTTTCCCGTTCTTCCGAACTAATCCTGTCGGTGATACCGATGGTTGATAGTCTCTCATTGTCGGAGTCGGCAAAAGTCTTGATACAGCAAGATCGTTCAACTCCATTGTCCAGCCTTGCGATATTTTCCTCCTCGATCTCCCGTCCGTTATTTTTGAGCCATGTTTGTAGCTTCTCGCCGTAGGTGTCGGTAGCATCTTTTTGTAGGCCGCCTCCGGTAATCCCTGTTGTTTGCTGTTCGGTCCCCTTCGCTTGAAATCTTGGGCTGTCGGAGTCGGATATAACATATGCTTCACCGCTCCCTCCAAACCTAGACGGCTGCTCGTGCCGTTCTGGTTCCTTATCCGGATCGTATTGTTCCTTGTCATGAATATCTCTCCTTTCCCCGAATTGAAGCCCTCTTGTGCCGTTGGAGTGGGAAGTAGACTCAAATTCATGAATTTCGTTTTTCCGTTCTTGTCGCAAACCTTCAATCCTTGTGTCTGGACGGTCGGAAGCAATGAACCATACCCTGTCCCTCCTGTGCGGGGCTCCGACACCGCAAGCTGGAATAAGAATCGGCTGGACGGAATATCCCTCACGCTCAAGATTTCGGCAGACGGTCTTGATAACGTATTCTTGCTCGAGTATCGTTTCCTTGTCAGCCTCGTCGAAAAGAGAGGCTTGACTTTCCACCGTAACCTCACTGCCGGGTTGTACCATCGATAGGATTCCAGCAACGTTCTCACCAATGACCCAAGTGGGTCGTATCTCTCGTATAGCACGGAGCATTTCCGGCCAGAGGTAACGGTCATCCTCCTGTCCTTTTCGTTGTCCTGCGACTGAAAACGGTTGACAGGGGAATCCTCCTGTGAGTACGTCAACCTTCCCTCTCCACGGAGTGAAATCAGTTCTTGTAATATCGTCATATTGAATGCTTTTTGGGAAATGAAACCTCAGTACCTTTTGGCACCACTCGTTAATCTCGCAATGGAACAGGTTCTCCCATCCCATCCATTCAGCGGCAAGGTCAAAGCCGCCAACCTAAATGCCAGAGAACAGAGATCCGTGAGTTAACCGGCCTCCTTCTCTGGCAAATATTCCTTTCTTATTTTTTTCGTTTAACATTATTCTTTACTCCTTCTTTTGATTTGTCAAATTTTCTATGGCAGCTACAGCACATTCTCCTATATCCATGTTCTACATCAGCGTAATCTCCGGTAACATTGGCCCATTCATATCTTTTAGAAGGGTCTACTGTTCCACACACCTCGCAATGCATTGGCCTGCCATACAACGATTCTACTCTTTTATGGAATGTTGCGTATGTTGCATTATCTCCAACCCATGAATTATTGTTCTTTCCTAACTGATTCCTTTTCGCAGCTTTTCTACATTTATATCCATTCCTTCGAAATGAATTGTAGATAACTTTTTGAGTAGTGCCAAGCTCATTAGCTATTTCTGTTTGCGTCATTCCTCTTTCATACATCTCTACTATCTTTTGAAAATCAATGCGATAAGTTTGAGATTTAGCCTTGCAACCAATTGAGCAATATTTAGAATTGCTAATGTAAGCCTTGTATGATTTGCCGCATACCTTACACCTTAATATCTCCATTGGTAAATATGTTTATTATTCAATGATCCATGTGTCATGTCTCTCTCGTTTCAGCAAAAACTACGCTTTCATGATCCGGCCTCAGATGGGCCATGCAAGCAGATGAGTATTCGCAGAATCTCGCTCCCTCGTCCCGGAAGACGCATCCCCTGCACGGGATCTTGTTCTGGCCGTTGTAGTACGGCCTGTACTTTTCCACGATAATTTTCATGTCTCCTACCAACACGATCAAACCGGTAGGGGTGTTCTTCAGTCTGTTTATTATTTCCATTTTCACTTGTTTAAGTATTCAAACAGGCAAAAGTCTAAAAGCTGTTTGTCCCAGTTTATCCCCTTGCCGGAATATGTCTTCTTGATTATAGTCTTATACTCATCGGCCTTTAATCCGGAATCCAAGCACGATATGTAGTCATTTACCTTGTCTATCGTGAAACTGTTTATCTTGATAATCTTAGCCTTTCCCCGTGGTTGCTGCTTGACCGAAACCGTGAGGACGTTCCCCACGCAATACTTTATCGGATCGTGCAACCTCAATGCGGTGAAATACGTGCCGTTCAACTTGTTATTCGAGTTAACGGCGAAATCTATGTTCTGATCCATGATTCTTATGTGTTTTCCGGTCTGTTGCTTGCAAGCGAAGCAATAGACCGCTACGTTACTAGTCTTCCTGTATAAGGTCATCACCTGATAGGGATGGCCGCAAGGACAGATATATGCGTATCTGCCCGGATAGAGAGTTACGGTCTTAACCATTTTTCCGCAATCTTGAAAGAATGAATTTCCCCGGCTGGGTAATCTTGCCGTTGCTTGATCTTATATCCTCCAAGGATTGCCATACAGGACTGCCTATCTCCCCATAGTTTGAGAGATCGCAAATCTTGTTGTATTCCTCCGGGGATATCTGTAATCCCGTAAGATTCCGTACCAATGCCTCATAATTCCTTTTCACGCCGTCCGAAGGCGGCGGGTCATTCCTAGAAAGATTAAAAAAACTTCCTCCTCCGCTTCCCCCCGTGGGGGATAGAGGGGGTATTTCTTTTCTATTCTTTTCTTTATTATTCTTTTCTTTGTCGGAAACTTTCGGAATTTTTGCTATTTCTTCTGGAAGTTTTGGCATTTCTTCCGGAATAAGACATATATCTTTCGGAATATCAAAGTTTGTTCGCTTGGCAATCTTGTTCATTTCAATGTATCTTATCTGAATCGCCCGTGAAGTAATTACTCTCCCGCTTGTGAACAGTCCCTTATCAAAGAGCCCGATTGCACAGCAGTATTTCACTATCTCTTCCACTTGGCTCTCTTTCAGATCCCAGTATTCGGATACGTCAAAGGCGGTACTCTCGTCCCATTCCATGTAGCAACCTTTTACTCGGTAGATCTCATTGAGGATATATGAATAAACAGCGTAGCCATTACATTTCAATTCCTTTTTCAATCGCTTAATCCGGATATCTTGGAACCTGTCTGTATCTGCCCGATAGAAGGAGAATCCGGTTTTTGCCATACTACTCTTTTATTAAAAATCAAAATCCGGAGACTCGCCGCCCTGCAAGGACTTTAGTTTCTGGTCTACAAGGTGGTTTACATCCCATATGTTTACAGGTTGTATTTGCAGGTTCTCCGCCATTTGCCTTGCTACTTCCTCGGAGACAGGATTTATAGCGTATATGGCCCCCGATGAGAGAAAGCGGGTGAAACCGGGCTGGTTACTTGTATCTGGAACGTCTACCCGAAGCATATTGGTACCGGCCACGTTCTGTTCCGTACATCTTCCCGCTATCCTTGAATGGCCGAATAACTCGACCACGCACCATAAATCAAATTTCTCTTGTTCCATATTATCTTCTCTTTTTAAAAGTGTTACAAAATCTCGTGGAGTTAGCTACCCGTCCTGCATCATGTATGATGCACCAAACGCATAGCCCCTTGTGAGGATGTCCGTTGGCGCAATCGCCACATTTCACCTTTTCTTGCTCGTCTTTCTTCTTCGCCATATCACCAAGTCTTTATTTTTATTGGTAGATCGGCGTACCACCAAGCCAGAATCGTAGCGTCACGTTGGTCTTGGTTCGTTCTCTTAGGCAAGGGACCGACTATGTAGGAGAGTTCCTCATGGGTTATCTTGCCCTCGTCCCCTTTCCAATGCTTGGTCAAAGGCTTTACCTCCTCGCAGGGAATCCCTATGTGCTCGCACATCTGGAGAAGCAATATCCCGGTTTGCTGGTTACGACCTACATACTTGGCTATCCTCTCGCCGGATTTACCCCTAGCCTTATGGTAGTTGCTTTTTTCGTTAAGCCATCCGGCCTCGACAATGACCACTATGTCTACCCCCTTGTATCTCTCTCTTGCCTCCTTTATGAAATCGACCAACACAGGGAAGGGGAGGCTCTTTAGAATTAGCTGTCTCGTTGAAGGAGACAGTACGCATATACCGGATTTATCTATGTCCGGGTCAACGGCTATCACTAAATCATGTTTTTTCTTTCCCACGAATTCCTCCTTTCTTTATCGTTTATTAGTAAGAATACGGCCAATATCAATGCGATCAGTCCTAGTATTGCGGTGATAAGGTATATGGCCATTGTCAAGTGATCTAAATTCTGTATTGTTTCCATAATTATATGTTTGTTATTCGTGGACGGTGCCGGGATCGAACCGGCCTCTTTACGTCATGCGCACTCCGTAACGTTTCATCCCGGAATACTTACCGCCCGAAATCCCCGCATATCCTCACGGACGGCGGGGATAATCATTCTAACCCAAATCTAATACCATGAAAAACACGAAACTTGCGTTATTATATCTCTATTATTACGATATCTGGAGCGATCTTTCTGATGGCATCCAGTTGCTCGTCAATCACTTTATTCTTGTATTCCTCAATGGCTTCATTTGCCCCAGCTGACACAAGGGATAGCGAAACGTCTCTTCCGTCCACATCAGCGTAAATCTCAACCTCGATTTCCTCACACGCAAAACCCTTGAAAAGTGGGATGTTCAACTTGAACGACCCCGGGAGATTGGAATCAACCACCTGCGAATAGTTATCGGTTCTGCTGCCATTCTCTTCCTTGCTTCGCTCTATGTCTTGGTTTACCTTTGCCTTGAAGTTTTTCAAGGCAGATACCAGCGTCATGTTTTCTGATTTGTCCTTGAAGAAGGCACGATGCATCTTGAAGAACTTGGATAACTTGATAGGTTCCCACTTCTTTTCCGCATTGATACCAAACTCAACCATTTCTTTGGACGGCTGTAATACTCCAGTAATACGGTTTCTATAGTAATCAGTCTCTTTGTCCACTAAAGATATTTCCATATCATCACGGTTTATCGTTATATTTGCCCGCTTTTGATCGATAAGCCCCACTCGTTTTTCGAGCCAACGCAAAGGGCTGTCAATCGTTCCTTCAATACCAACGGGAGTTGGTTCTTTCGGGTCGAGCGCTACGGGTGCTTTTCCTTCTCTCAATACTACTTCGATTGGTGCACCACTATAATCTTTCGGTACAACCACATTTAATTTGTTCTCACTCATGATTCTGTTCCTGTTTTACGATTAATATTAAAAATTGATTTCTGCATTTCTTGGGGTTGCATCCTCCGGAAATAGACAAGTTCGCCAGCACCATTATAATAATTGGCTTCCTTGTTCTCGTGATCAAGGAACTTATAGCACTTGTCCTTGATATCCTCGGATTTACGCTTGATCTGGTCAAGATATTTTGCTTTGGCCGTATTAAGCGGTTTTAGCCGTGATTTGTACGACTCCATCCAGTCCGCTTTCTCCAGTTCCAATTCGGCTATATCAATTGACGTGTCCGCTAGCTTGGTCTTGATCTCATTCAACTCGTCCTCGGTAAAAGGATGATTGTACCAGATCTCCTCGACGGCGTCGCATGAGTCCTCTAGGATTTGCGGCCTGTTTGATAAAGGCTCGTTTTGAGCGATGAATTTTTCCATATACTTTAATAATTAATGTTATACTTTTTTCTGTCATATTGTGGGATATATCCTTTGCAAGGGGTATTCCCGTCAAGTAAGGCCGATTCCGGCCTCACAGTTTCCCCATCTTTTTTAGACGGGTCTGTCCAATGCCTCTGCCGTTGATGACAGAGGCAATGCTTTTTAGAGCAAGCCTCATTGAGGCATAATATCAGTTCTTTCATCTTGGATTATTTTCTCGAGTTTCTTTAGATCCTTTTTGGCCAATCTTACGGTATCGACTATCCTTGGTCTTCCCTTGGAATCCACGCGTTCTAGGATAACCGATAGATGGCGGGACAGTGTTTTAATGAAAGACTCGGATAGCTGGTACCTTTTAGCCATGGCCGTTATTTTTTATAAAAGCCTTGAAACCTCACGATACCTAGATACTCGGGAGATTTCATCAGTCCGTCCCCCATGCCGCCCAACGTCTCGGCTCCCGGCTCGTCAAGAACAACCTTGGAGTCAATCTCCTTGGGTACACGGAAGCAAATCTGTACGGGGAAATTCACCTTAGCGTCTCCCGTGATCACGTTAACCGACGCTCTTTGCGTAGCCGCCATGATCCGGAACCCAAGCGATCGTCCCTTTTGTAGCAACATCTTCAGATTCTCCTCCAATGACTTTTCACGGCCAACCGTACGTAGTTCCATTTTAGGCTCGAGGAAACCGAAAGCGTTCTTTCGCTGGCCAACCTCGACCATTTCCTTTATGTCAAGTTCCGTTCCCGAACGGGAGGACGCTACTGCGTCGGCGAACTCATCGAACACCACCAGCGTTTTCCATGATGCCCTCGATTTAGCCCTTTCCTGCATATCCTGTACGAGCTCTTTCATCTTGGCCTCTATTTCTTCTATATCATTATAGACCTTTATGTATTTCTCGGAGGAATAATTACAGAACTCGTATTTCGGATCGAAAATTACGATGTCCCGGATACCGGCTAAGCGGGCGTATTCTATCGTGGATATGATACACACGGATTTACCGCTACCGGTAGCTCCGCAAATCAAGGCGTGAGGCGTGGAGTTGTTATCGAGATCCCACACCACGAGCCTTCCGAAGTTATCCGTTCCTATGGGAATCCTCATGCCGTCGATATACTTCTTGTCCCAGTACAAGGACTTGGTTCTTTTCTTCGGTGATTCTATGGAGAGGTAGGATTTTCCCTCATACACCATAAGCTCGTTACCCATCCTTATGGATGGCACGTCCAGCGCGTTCGCTATGTCTAGCTTGTATTTCATCACTGTCGTGATCTTTGTCCCAGCGGATACCTCTAGCAGATACGTGTCTGACGAGTACCCGTTAATCTCCTTGGCCACGTTCACGATCACCCCGAATGTCCGTAGGATATGCTCTATTTTCTCGCTGTTTGTCATATTACTATTGGATAAATCATATTGAATGAATGAGGAAGCGTTCCTCTTGAACTCGGATATTACCTTGGGGTTTACCGATCCAAGGGAAGCGTCCCGTATTTTTTTCTGTCTCTTCGATATCAATTCCTTCTTTGACTCGGGCACGTTGAAATCATCAACCTCCGCTATCAGCGTCTTGGCCCAGAAATTATAAAGCTCGGCCCTGTCCACGAAGTTGTCGCTATCGTTGATCATGTACACGTAATCCGGATCGGACACGGCCTCTATCATCCTTTTTAGCGGCTCGTACAATATGGCCTCGTAAAGCTTCCTCGTGTCGTTATCGAGATTGATCACGAATTTCTTCAACTGGGAGGAGCCGTCCTTGTTTTTCGAGATCTTGTTCTCCACGAACCATACCTCGTCAACATTCTCCCCGAAGCGGGACTCATAGCACTTGACGTAGGTCATCGCCTGTTTCCCGCAGATAAACGTTAGCTCCTCGTCATCGGTGAACTTGGCCCTTGACTTATGGTCTATGATGACCGTACGACCGCTTTCCGTCCTTATCGCCAAGTCTAGCCTAGCGTGGCAGGGCAGGGGGATGTCCACCCCGTTTACCGTTACCCATTCCTCGCACCTTAATTCCACGGCGATTATCTCCTTGATACCGGAAAGATAGATATCCTTCTCCCCGTAGAAGTTATTGATAAGCCTCGTGGCGTTCTTGGTGGCCTCGATCTTGCATTCCTCTACGGTAGGTGTCGTTTTCTGTATCTTCCAATCATTCGGGTGTACCTCCTCTATGTGTGAGAACGCTACCCTCTCCATTTCCGTGATCGGTATTATCTGCCCCTTGCGCTGTAGCTCCATGAAGAAATACTCCAAGGCCGAATGATAGGCGTTACCCGCTACCGTGCTGGAGGATGATCTGGATCTTTCCCGGTAAATCTCCCGTTTCTCGAACTCCTTCTCGTTCCGGGAGAAAGAGGCTACCTTGCTGTAACTCCAAGAGTCGATAAGGTAGTTTGATAAATGCTCCTCCAGCTCGGCGTTGGTATAGGATGAGTACTTGTTCATGGCATGTCCTCTTTGTTTTTGCCCTTAGACTGTCTCATCGCCTCCTTTTTTTGATCGACATCTTTCTTTGTCTCACGAATTGGAAGGATTAGATCGTTTACCGTGGTATCCCCGTCCTTTAACGCTTGTATGATCCCGATCAGCATGGCGATCTCGTCGGGGCCTATCTGATTGCTGGTCTGTTTGCCGCATAGCTTAATGACCTCCTCTTCCGTTATGGCGTATTCGTTCTTGAACTTGTTGATGATATTAGTTCTCGTTTTTAATATCTTGTCAGCGTCGGATAGATCCCCCGTGATGAATTTTTGGGCGGCTTGATAGACCCTGTCCACTATGGCCTTGGGGATAACGGCGAATACGGAATTGCGATAAGCTATGGAGTTGGCGGCGTTTCCCGTTACGGTAATCATGTCGTCTGAGTAACGTTTCCCCTTGCTATCCACTATGCTCCTGCGAACCTCGAACGCGGACGCTACGTTTGTCTCCAGATCCCAGCATGTACCCCTGCTGATGATCTGCTTGTCCGTTATCTGGATAACCTTGGCCTCAGTCCTGATATTACCCCAATTGGATACGATTATCTTGGCGAGGTGTACGGATGGCCCAGTAATAGGTTTCCCTCCTCTTGGCAAGGCATAACTGCATGACCTTGCCGTGTCTTGATTCATCGTGACCATTACCACGGAATTATCAATACTCCTTCTGATATCCCTAGGATATCTTTTCGCGGTCGCAACTTGTGAGTCCACGTTTGCTCTCTCAACCGCATCTACCTGTAAAATTTGTACTTCATGGCTTTCTACTGGAAGTACCTCGTAACTGCTTGATTCCATGATTATTTATTTTGAATGATTTTCTTTACCAATATAAAGTGCTGGTTTCCCAATCTCGTTGATACCGATCGTCCTCGGATTCTGTTTCCTCCTCCCCGTCGTACTCCGGTTCGCCGTCGGGGTCTTTGATGTAGATGTCTCTCATGCGATCCTCCGATAAGCAATGCCTTGGGACTATTGTATTTCTTTAAATACCCCTCCAGCTAATTTGTAATATGTATCCGCCTTTATCTTCTCCCCATCAACAAATTCCGTTTTTACGCAAACGGGGATATATCTTTGCTTTTTATCAGAATAAGACCATTCGGATAATGTTATCCATGATCCTTTTGAGGCTTTTGCTACAGAGTTAATACCTGCGCACATGATGACACAGCCTTCGCCTGTGCTGTCTATCTTGGCACCGTTGCCGGATGATCCTATCTTGGCACCGTTGCCGGATGATCCTATCTGGGCATAGTTGCCGGATGATCCTATCTGGGCATCGTCGCCGGATGATCCTATCTGGGCATCGTAGCCGGATGAATTATCCTTTATGCTCGTTTTTATTTTTTCAGGTGATGTGATCTCTTTTAGCCACTCAACTCCAAGATTGATCATGTCAGCCAATTTTAACTCTGCTTTTATCTTTATTTTCGAGGAGCAAATCTTTGTCTCTCTATCTTCTTTGGATATATTTCCGTCTTGTTCTACCTCGCAGAACCTAGATCCTATCATGGAATAATGATCAAAGACTTCTAATGGGCTTTCGCAAGCGTGAAATCCCCTGCTACATACCTTGATTTCTCCATCCATCTCATATTCCTTACCTATTTCATATTGAAAATCCCGGCATTTTAAATTTTTGTCAAATCCCTTGTAAGATTTTATAGCAGCCATTTTATTTATCGTTTATTAGTTTAATGATATCTTTTCTTATCTCTATCAATTCTTCCTTGCTAAATCCCTTTAGCTCTTCTAGTATATCATCCTTTCTCGATCGGTTAGGTCTTGAAGGGGCTTGTACCATGTATAGTACTCCGAAATCATTTTTCTGACTCATAAGTCATTATAACTATTTGGTGTACCACAATAAAGATTGATATGATCGATAGGATCAAGAGGTGAATATTGAGAGGTTTTTCGTACCACTCAAATATTGACACTATTGATATCAGCCCTAGTACGGTGGCCGCGATCATCCTTAACGAGAAGATGATAATGCTCTTTATGGCCCGGAATATCTTCCAGAACCATGCTTGGTTTCTCTTTATCATAT
>ERZ826016.2161-NODE-2161-length-15943-cov-2.558724_pt1 | contig 15943 bp, 10 predicted proteins | sample MGYA00519872_ERZ826016 | MGnify/ENA primary metagenome ERZ826016 (study PRJEB31778, sample SAMEA3449218) | human gut metagenome | biome: human gut; feature: human-associated habitat; material: faeces | place: United Kingdom | collected 2010/2012 ... | reverse complement strand
CACTGTGACTGGCAGGCCAAGAATATTCATGTGCCCGGCGGGTTCCACTCCGATTACGATGTGTACCACAATGGGCAATTCCTTTGCCACGCAGAGATTTGCGTGCCCGGCGCACACAATATTCTCAATTCTCTGGCTGCCTTTGCCGCTGCCTATGAAAGCGGCGCCAAGCCGGAGGATATTTGCCGGGGGCTAAAGGACTTTCACGGTGCCCACCGGCGGTTTGAGCTCACCGGCACCTACTACGGCGTAACCTTTGCCGACGATTACGGTCACCACCCCACCGAGTTGCAGGCCACCCTGCGCGCGGCTATGCAAATGGGCTACAAGCGGGTATGGGCGGTGCACCAGCCCTTTACCTTCAGCCGCACCAGCGAGTTGCTGGACGACTTTGCCCGGGTGCTGCAAATTCCGGACAAGTGCGTGATCTCTGCCATTATGGGCAGCCGCGAGGTTAACACCATCGGCATTCACGCCAAGGACTTGGCAGATAAGATCCCCGGTGCCGTGCAGCTGGATACTTTTCCGGAGATTGCCAAGTATGTGACCGACCACGTGGAGCCGGGTGACTTGGTACTGACCCTGGGCTGCGGCGATGTGTATAAGGTCAATCAAATGATGGTCAAGATCATGAAAGACAAAGAAGCCAACGCAGAATCATAGCATAAAGGAACAGCCTTTCCGAAAATGAACGGAAAGGCTGCTTTTTTACATCTTTTTATTTGTCCAGCGGTTCGATATGTACCGGGTGATCCTTGTCGTCGATCTCAATATCCCCGCCGCCTTTGCTCCAAAGCGCGTAGCCATCGGTAAGGGTGATCTCATTCTCAAAAATACGAATACCGCTGTGAACGGGCGCGGTGATCTTGCCGCCCAGCGTGATCGGCTCCACCAGCACCGCCGCCAGCGTGGGCCAAAACCGCTTTTGCCGTAGCGGCGGCAGATGGAATACATTGTGATGAATTTGCATATCCCGCACCGGACCGGACTCATACCAGTCGTTGGCGTCATTGCTGACAAACACATTGGCCATAAACACATGCGCAAAGGTGTTGTGATGAATATCTACATGACCACCGGAGGTACAGAGAATGCCCCGGGTGGGAATGCCGTGAATGGAACAACCGCTGATTTCCACATTCGGGCAGTAGCTGGCATTTTCAATCACTACATTCTGCTGTCCTCGGAACTTGGCGTCTATATCCTCCGGCAAAGGCCAATCAAAGGTTAAGGTGCAGGTTTTGGCATCTATATCGTCCTCCACCGCAGCCACGGTATTTTCTTCTCCACAGGGCTGCAAAGAACTGCGATAATAAAAGCGCACCGTATCGCCGGGGAAGAACGCCCGGTAGCCACCCTGCTGTCTGTGCACGAACTGAAATACCGCCGTATGGTCATCAACGCGGCGCACAAAGCGCAGGAACGCACCGTGAATGTTGATGGCGTCGTCATGCGCCTGGGTAAAGGAGCAATCCTTTATGGTTACCGTGCCCTTGCAGCCGCACACATGGATACAGTCCGCAAAAGACGACACATGATGCCGCGAATCCGGGTGAAAGTGCACCCCGGTAAAGGACACATCCCGGCACATTTGGGTCAGCCAACCAAAGCCATGCAGGTAATTCACCGTCACCTGTGCCACGGCAAGGTCGCTGCTCTCGGAAAAAAAGGCGCCTGCCGTCTCTCGGCAGTTGTTCATAGAGAGAGCGACCGTCTCCCCGATCTGATATTTCTTCTTCCGCAGGGACCACACATCAAAGGTGCGCGCCCCGGTACGGCGAGTGCGGTGCAGTCCAGAAAACGGCTGGTCCACCTCACGGAACACCGTCTCCCCCCGGTGACGCACGGCGCAGCTGCTGTTCTCGTTGTTGCGCATTTGCCAGTAATTCTTCTTGGTAAAGGGACTTTGTTCAAAAAAGACCACACTGCCGCCGTCCATATAAAAGGGTTGATTCTCCGGCACTCGATAGCTGACCGTGTGGCCTTGCTTGGCGGTCACCTCCAGCTCCACATTGGTGGGGCAGGCGTAACGAATGGTAAAATTCCGCAGCGTGATCTGCCGACACCGCAGTACGCCCAAAGCGCTGATGTTGCCGTGGAACACAAAAACGGAGCCGTCCCCGTCCAGGGTCAGCTGCTTTTTATCCTGCAACAAAATGCCAAAGGTCTTTTTCGGCCGCTGAAAGCTGTCTGTATTGCTGGTGTGCACCACCAAACTTTGGCAATAGTCTTTGTAAAAATGGTACTCCCCCTTGGGAAAGTGCAGGGTATCCCCCGGCTGCATTTGGCGCAGGGCTTCCGTCACCCCGGCGGCAATATTCTTAGGCAGGCCAAACTGCGTCACTTCATAGATCATAATGAACCTCACAAATAGTACAGATTACCTTCATCATACAAAAAACGGCACGCAAATGCAAGAATTCATTGACAAACAGCGCGCCTAATACTATACTAAATCCTAAAGAATTGGCGCTTATTCGTCATTTTTGTGATTTTGTCTATTACTGTGCTGTGCACAGGATTTTGGAGAGCCTATGGACTGGAAAAGCATATATCAGTCAAAGCGAATGACCGTAAACGAAGCCATTGCCCTGATCCATAACGGAGACAAGGTAGTCACCGGCTTTGCCTGCGGCGAGCCGCTGGGCATTGAACGGGCGCTGGTGGAGCAGTACCGGAACTTTCAGGATGTGGAGATCATCTCCATGCTCACCTTAGGAGATTGCCCCTGGACGGCGCCGGAAATGGCCGGGCACTTTCACCTGAACTGTCTGTTTGCCTCTGCCGGTAACCGGAACGCCATTGCCAACGGCACTTGCGACTTTACCACCTGCCATTTTTATGAGATTCCGGACCTGCTGGAGAATTATGTATGCCCGGATGTGGCGGTGGTGATGGTATCGCCGCCGGACGAGCACGGCTATGTATCCTTTGGCACCACCGTGGACTACACCAAGGGTGTGTGCGGCGTGGCCAAAACCGTAATTGCCCAGGTCAACAGCTATATGCCCCGCACCTTTGGCAACAGCATTCGCCATGTACGGGAATTTGACGCCTTTGTAGAGATCAACGAGCCTCTGCCCCAGGTGCCCTCCGCAGAGATCAGCCAGGTGGAGCTGCAGATCGGCAAAAACTGCGCCGACCTGATCCACGACGGCGACTGCCTGCAACTGGGTATCGGCGGTATTCCCAACGCCGTGTGCGCCCAACTGTGGAACAAAAAGGATTTAGGCCTACACAGTGAACTGGTAGGCGACGGCGTGGTGAACCTGCTTGAGGCAGGTGTCATCAACAATACGAAAAAGCAAATACACCGAGGCCGCACCGTCATTGGCGCCGCCTTGGGTACGGATAAGCTGAACGCTTATATCAACAACAATCCATCCGTAGAGATGCACCCCATCAATTATGTAAACAATCCGGCGGTGATCGCCAAGAACGACAATGTGGTCTCCATTAACTCCTGCCTGCAAGTGGACTTGCTGGGGCAGGTGGTCGCAGACACCGTGGGGCTGAACCAATTTAGCGCCGTAGGCGGTCAGGTGGACTTTGTGCGAGGCGCCACCATGAGTCGTGGCGGCCGCTCCATTATTGCCATGCCCTCAACCGCCAAGCGGGGTCACCTTTCCCGCATTGTACCCATTATCACCGAGGGCAGCGCCATCACCACCCCGCGTAACGATGTGAACTATGTGGTCACCGAGTACGGCGTGGCACAGTTAAAAGGCAAGACGCTCAAGGAACGGGCGCGGGCACTGATCAAAATTTGCCACCCAAAATTCCGACCCAAGCTGGCGTTGGAATACCGTCACAGGTTCAAGGAGGACCCGTTCCCCCGGGAGGAGATCGGCGACTACATCAAAGAAGTACGAGAAGAAGTATACAAAACAGCCGTATCCATCATCGGCGGCTAACCATACAATACCCAAGCAAAAGGAGAAACAATGGCACTGATTAAAGAAGAACACTTTGGCATTGCACGCAAAATCGTATCCAACATGACCACAGAGAGCTGGCGAGAGATCCCCCACGCCATCGTGATGTACGAGGCAGATGTAACAGATATTTTGCCGGTAGTCAAAGCGTTAAATGCCAACTGCAAAAGCCGGGAGGAAAAGATCACTCTGAATACCGTGATGATGAAGATCATCTGCGAGGGGTTGAAGGCAGCGCCGTCCATGAACACACACCTGCTGTTTAATCGCCGCCTGGTGCGCGGGTGCCTGAAATATTTTGACCACATTGATGTGTCCATGCCCATGCTGCTGCCGGACGGACAGATGATGACCGTCAACATGCGCGATATGGGCAATAAGACCCTCAGCGAAATGACCGCCGCCATTGTGGACACCGAGCGCCGGGCGCGCAATTCCAACATGGACGAGGTCATGTACGAGGTATCGCTGGACAACACCTTACAGCGACTGAAACAGGGCAAGGTAGCACAGACGGTGATGCGGCTGATCGGCTCCAAGACCGGCGCCCACAAGGTCACCACGCTCCACGGTGCAGAGAAGAAAAAATATTATTCCATTCCCACCAAGGATCGCCTGACTAAGAAAGATATTGAGCAGGGCACCACCACCATCTCCAACATAGGCTCTATTTACAGAGAGCACAAGGGCAGCTGTGCCCTCTTGGAGATCATTCCGCCCCAAACCACTGCCTTTGCCATTGACTCCATCCAAAAGCGTCCTCGCGTAATCACAGACGCCCAGGGCAACGACACCATTGCGGTGCGCCAAATCCTGCCCATCACCATCGCCATGGATCATCGTGCGCTGGATTACAGCGATCTCGTCCCCTTTATGCGCAAGCTGGACGAGATCTTTGCCAATGCAGAAGTGCTCAAGCAGTGGAAATAATCCGCCCCCTTCATACATGCCATACCCCCTATGGCGCGTATGCCAAAGCGGCAGCCTTACGGCTGCCGCTCTTTTTTATATTTGGTATTTGGTTTTACTTTTTGCTCAGCTCCACGGTGGCCCGGTAAGTGCCGTAGGCCCAGGTGCCGTCCGCCTTTGCAATGCTGACGGTCACCGGCAGTTGGCGGGTGCCGGTCTTAATGCTCTCGCCCTTCTTGGCGGTCAGATCGCAAGAGAGCATCACATTCTTGGCCTTTAGTCCGCGAATGGCGCTTTTCGGTCCGATGATGGTCACCGAGTCGCTGTTCAGCGCCGTTACCTTGGCAGTGTAGCCCGCCGGCACATTGTTCAGCTTAACCCCGGCGGCAGACACATCAATGTCCTTGCTGGTGTAATCCGAGGGCACCACCACCCGTACGGTGACTTTCTCTGTATCGTCCAATACGGTGATTCCCTCCAGCTGGGTGGCGTTAAAGGTAAAGGTGTTTTCCCCTACCCGCAGGTCGCTAAAGTGCACCTCGCCCAGCTCGGCCGCCTTAATATCCGTTCCGGCCAGTACGCCGGCGCGAATGCTGTCTGTACTGTAATAAATCTTGATCTTAGACAGATCCACCGACTCCGGCGCGTCTGTTAAGGTCACATGAGTACCCAACTGCTTCACCTTGAGTACCGGTATGGTCAAGGTCAACTTCTCTGCTCCGTAATTCAGGGAAATGTAGTCCACCTTGTTACCGTACACATCCACGGCCTTTGGCTCAATATTGATGGTGGCAGTCTCCGACAGCTTGTCGTTTAAATTCACATCGGCTACCACCTTGCTGACCCGTGCAACATAGGTCTTGGGACCGCTAACCACCACATTCGGCTCGTTGAGCAGGCTCTCCCCTGCCACAAAGCCGTCTGCCACATAGTCCTTCGTGTTGTAATTCAGCTTAATTTCCATCTCCTGCTCCTCCGGTACATCAAAGTATCCGGTATACACAGTAGGATAATAGCTCTCAACGGTAAAATCGCCACTGTCCCCGGCGCTGACACTGATGGGAACCTCGTGGATGCCGGTGGTGGTCACCGAACTGGTTTGCAGCTTCACATCCAAATCGTCGGCAGAAATATCCTTAGCCAGGTACTTCTTGGCTCGCACGGTCACATTCACCGTCATACTGCTCTCGCCGTAGCACTTAAATCCTAACTCCTCCGTCACCGTGTCGGAAAAGTCGATCTTCAGCGGAACAGAAATATTCTTGGTGGTCTCCGGTGACAAATTCATTGAGGTGGCAATCCAAATGCACACCGCCGCCAGCAGAGAAATAATAATTAAGTTCTTGTCATTATAGATCAGCTTGCGCAAAGAAAAGCGCTTTTTTGGCTTTTGCTGTTCGCTCATTTTTTCATCCTCCTTACCAGACGGGAGATAATTTTATCGTCTGAGGAGGAACCGCTGGGCAGAAACTCCGTTGTTAAAATATCGCGCAGATCGCCGTCAGACACATCGTGGTTCAGCACACCGCCTATAGCAACGGAAATGGCACCGGTTTCCTCGCTGACGATCACCACCACAGCGTCGGACTGCTCCGTCAGACCGATACCCGCACGGTGGCGGGTGCCCAGGGCGGAGGACACACTCTTTTTGGTCAAAGGCAGAATACAACCGGCTGCATACAGCCGCCCGTCCCGAATCACAACCGCGCCGTCATGGAGCGGTGATTTGGGAAAAAACACATTCTCAATCAACTGGCGAGAGGCCTTGGCGTGCAGTTCCGTGCCGCTGGCAATAATATCGCCCAGCATCGTCTCGTTCTCAAACACGATGAGGGCGCCCACATGCTGGTCGCTCATATCCGAGCAGGCCTTACAAGTGGCCTCAATACAGTCGCCGATCTCCGCCACATCAATGGCAACTCCCGGGTGAATAATCGTCTTTAGGCTCTTACCGGTGGCGCCTTTACCCACCTGCTCCAAAATATTCCGCAGCTCCGGGCTGAATAAAATAGCCGCCAGCAGCAAAATATTAGAAAAAATGCTCTTAAAGATAAAGCTGGAAGCCTCCATGTGCAGCAAATTAACAATGCCATACATCACCAGCAGCAGCAAGATTCCCTTAGCCAGCTGCATCGCCCGCGTTTCACGAATAATGCGGATGCAGCCATAAATGATTACGGCCACAAACAGAATATCCAGTGCGTCGCTAATGCCAAAGGTGGAAAACACGCTGAGTATCTTATTAAAGAAGTCGCCGATGGCACTCATACATTCACATCCTCACTTATACAATTCCTTATACTGATTGTAACATACTTTGAAAGTCAAATAAAGGGTTATTCCCGGAATTTTACAGAATTCAGGAAATATTCACATTCGTTCATCCCGGTAAACACGCCGGGACTGACCCGCACAGTGCCCCGCTTATCCGTACCAAAAAACCGATGGGCGCAAGGGGCGCAGTGATACCCACCACGCACGGCGATCTGCCGGGCAGCCAAATAAGCTGCTGTCTCCTCCGAGGTGCGGTCGTCCACATTAAAGCTGAGCACCGGCACGCCAATATGCTCCGGGGGCGTGTACAGCTTTATCCCCGGACAGGCGGCCAACTCCTCATACAACCATCGGGTCAGGCGCATTTCGTACTCGTGTATTTCTGCCCGACCGGTCTTTTCAATAAACCGCACACCGGCACCCAGAGAGAGAATACCCGGGTTGTTCAGCGTCCCTGCCTCCAGCCGATCCGGCAGATCCGGCGGCATTTGCGGGTCAAAGGAGTGGCTGCCGGTCCCCCCTTCGGTCAGGCTGTCCGGTGATATGCCGTCCGCCAATGCCAGCACGCCGGTGCCCATGGTACCGAACAGACTTTTATGCCCGGGGGCGCACAGCGCAGAAATAAGCATTGCCTGCATGTCAATAGGCAAAATGCCTGCGCTTTGGGCGGCGTCTACCACAAAGAGCCAGCCCTTTCGGCGACAGTAGTCGCCGACAAGCCCCAGCGGGTGCACCACCCCAAACACATTGGAAGCATGGAGCATGGCCACCATCGCCGTATTGGGCTGCTCCAGTGCCCGGATATTCTGTAAAAATCGGTCCGGGTCCGGGTGATATGGCACTTGATCGAAGGTGATACGCCCCTCCCGGGCCAGCTTGTAGATGGGTCGAAACACCGCATTATGCTCCAAGGCGGAGATCAGCACATGATCCCCAGGCTTCAGCAGTCCTTTTAGTGCTGTATTCACTGCAGTCGTGCAATTGTTGGTAAACACAATATTCTGCTCCGGGCAATGAAAAAAGCGGCCCAGGCAGTCCCGCACAGCAAAAATCTTTTCTGCCGTCTGCACAGACTCCCGATAGCCGCCACGCCCACTGTTATACGCATACTTACGATTGGCCCGGTACACCGTCTCCAGCACGGAAAACGGCTTGGGATAGGTGGTGGCCGCATTGTCTAAATAAATCATAGCTGCTCCACCCCGGTGATCCGCACCCCATGCTGCCGTAGCAACGCCAGCGCCTCCCCATCGCCGTCCTCCAGCCGTAACAGATACCCGCATCCGTCCGCCGGGCTGGGGCGCAGCTGCTTGTGTACAAACACACGGTAACCCGCGTTTTTCAGCAGCTTGGCCCCCCTTTGTGCGTTGGTCACAGAACCAACCTTGATCTCATAAATCATCATAAAAACCCCATTTCCTGTCATAGTCTATCCTATGCGGAAATGGGGTTTTCGTTATGTAGGGTTTACTTTTTGATTACTTACGCTTCTTGGCAGCCTTCTCGGCCTTGCGGCGAGCCAGTTCTGCCTCTTCCTCTGCACGCTTCTCAGCTAAGCGAGCTTCCTTCTGCTTGTCTTCCTCAGCAGCGGCAGCCTTTGCTTCATCATACAAAGCGGCAATTTCGTCAAAGTGCTTGTAATTCTCTTCCTGTACCAGCAGCTTCTGTGCGTCATTGTAGGGCTTCGCCGCACGGTTAAAGCGTGCAAACTCGTCCTGCAAAGCCTTAGATTTTGCCAATACAGACTTACGCTGTGCCTGTACATTCTTAATTTCAGCACGCAACTCACGAACCTTATCCAAGTCCCTCGCCTTGCGGGCAACTTCCTTGGCCTCAACCAATTCAGCAATACGCGCGTCCAGGTCGTCCTCACGATTGAACAGCTCGGTCAGTGCCTCCATATCCGGAGAAACGAATTCTTTTACGGTGCCGTAATACTTATCGTGTGCCTTCTTGGCAGAAATCTTTTTCTTAGCAATTTCAATAGAGAAACTACGGATTTCTTTCTCATCTTCCGTATCCTTCGGCATAGCCTTCGCAGCAGCCAGCTCCCGACGCAGCTCTGCCAAATCAGCAGACTTAATGCCGTCCAGACCCAGCGCATATACCTTAGAATACTCCGCAACCTGATGCTGCGTTACAGGCAGGCCGAACTTATCCAGCTCTTTGCAGACGAACTGAGAAATCTCAATTTCCTCATTGTATTCCAAATCAGCACGATACTGCTTTTTGGCAGCCTTACGCTCTGCCTTATCGCTGATATTGCGATAGCTGCTCTTATCTACGGTCTTAGGTGTAGCAACAGCCATTTCACGGGCGTTGTTTACCATATCAATGGCTTCAACAATCTGGTGATTATTCAGCGCCTTGTTGCCAAAGTCCTCAAACAGAGAACGCACCTGCAACACGCGGATTACGCTCTTTTGCTTCTTCTCATTAAAATCATAGAAGAAGTAAGGCGCCATATTCAGGAATGCACCCACGGCAGCCATAATAATCAGCACGCTCATCAGCTTGTACAGCAAGTCCGGGTCGCCGTTGTTTACATCCAAAATATCAAAGGAGTTTTTGTAGCCGTTGCCCTCATACACGCCGTATCTCTGATACACAGCAGGCAGAACGGCAGAGGTCAGCAACGTTACGATATTACCAATGGTCAGCACGGTTGCAAACATACCGTCAATACGCTCACCGGAACGATACTGCTGATAGTCACGAATATCTGCCTGAATGGCAGGTGTGGTAATCTGTTCAAATGCACCAACTAACCAGTTAAAGTACACGCAGATAAACAGCCACCAAATGCTGCGCATATTGATAATCATAGAAAGAATACAAACAATGTTTGCAAAGTTTACGGCAATCAGTACCTTCTTCTTGCCCCACTTGCGAATACAAATGGGGGCCAATAACATACCCCACAAAGAAGCGTTACCGGTCAAGGTTTGAATCAAGGCGAATGTACCGCCGCTGCAGGTATGACCGTAGTTATAAGACCAGGTCAAAATATTGCCGTATGCACTCTCCAAGAAGCCAATCCATCCGGCCAAAGCAATAATCCAGAAATACTTATTCTTGGCAACTGCCTTAAAGGAGTCAATAAAGCTAATCTGAATGGTATGGGTCTTAGCCTGTACGATTTTTTCCTGTGTGTTGGCATAAACCATAATGGTCAGAACCATACCGAGAACGGCAAACACCGGGTAAGAAATCCGATACACACGAATATCATACAAGTCGTTGTTGGTGGCAAACTGCGCAACCAACGGCAGCACGATATTGATGATAGACGGTGCTAAGGAATACACAACGCTCTTGATTGCCAAAACATCCGTTCTCTCCTGCGTATTGGGAGAAAGCACGTGAATCAAGTTGGTATATGCATCCTGGAAGAAGTTAAAGAAGAACTGCAGCAACAAGTTAAAGATCAATACCATGACGCACTTAGCTATGTAGCCGCCCTCGTACCCCATAATCTTACCGGAGAATAAGGAATACATAGAATCATACGGGAACCACACATACGCCAAGGAAATCACGGCGGTAGGAATACCCATAGAAATCAGGTAGGGACGATATTTACCGCCCTTACCGCGTGTATTATCTACCATGTTGGCACGCACCGCCGTCAGCGGAATGTTTGCCAAGGTAGAAATCAGGTAAAGCACATACATATCCATAGGTGCAACGCCGATTGCGCCGCCTACGATCATATTTGTGGTAGAGACGACTAGCGCAGCGCCCATAGAAATCAAGAAGTATGCGCCGATACCGCCTACGGAATAAGCAGCCACCTCTTTGAAAGACATATACTTGCCTTTCGGCGGTTCTGTCCAGTAGTACTTAATGTTGTCGATGAGGCCTGTGGCTTTTGCTTTCAGGCCGGTTTGTTCTGCCATTGGATCTCCCCCTGTGTCATATTTCTGCAATATTATAACAAATCAGTTTATCAATTACAACCAAAAAAGAAATTTGTCCGCAGAAATTTTCTGTGCAACTTGTAATGCCCAAAATATTTATAGACAGCGTTCTGTGTTTTTGTCTATTATTTTCTAAAATGTGCAGAATTCATAGACAAATGATACAAAAAAACCGCCGAAAGTTTTTCGGCGGTTCCAATGCGGCGGTGTCAGATTACACATCACTTTCACTCGGTTGTTCAATTATCTCCTTATAGGGTAAAGGTGGCGGTCTTGCCGTTGTATAATGCGGCGGTCAGGGTGTTGCCCTCCAGGGTAAAGTACGCACATGAGCGCAGAGCGGCATAGGGGTTCTTTTTCATCTTCACTGCCGGCGCCTTTTCATTATCCGAGTAGGTAAAACCCTTTTGCAGTCCGCCGGTTTGCAGTTCCTTATCCGTCATGGCAAAACAGGTCAGCCCCTCCCCTTTGCGCACAGACAGCTCCGTTGCCACATCAAAGTTATACACCGTGTCACCCAGGGTACAACGGGTAAAGTACCAGGGGTTACCGGCGGCGTCCTTGCCGTCGATATGCCCGGCGTCCACCCCACCCTGTTGCAGCAGGAACTCAAACATACCGCTGATGGCAGCACTCATGCCCTTGCCTTGCAAAATGGCGGTGTAAGTGTCGGTCACACTGTCGTCATAAGTCGTGTGGGTTGCCACATAGTGGTACACATTGAGGAGATACACATGATTGCTCACCGTGCCCTTGCCGCAGGCTTTCAGAATGGTATTGACCTTTTGGGAAAAGGCGCCCACCAGCTGGCGATGCGTATCCGCATCGTTTTTATATTTGATGGTCACGCCGGAATTGTCGCTGTTCACCGAAACCGTATCTACCAGCGCCATCAACGGAAAGCCGGTGTACAGCAGCCGGTTCACATCGTCCATCATATCCGTATTCACCCGCACGGCCACACCGCCCTCTGCAATGGCTTTGGCGATCTTCTCATACGCCCGCACGGCACTGGGGTCCGTCTGCGCATAATGGCTGTCATACGTATAGGCCAGGGTGTAGGCAGCAGGCGCAGCCGTGGTCGTCTCCTCCTTGCCATCCTTCGAGCAGGCAGAGAACAGTCCCACCGTCAGTACCAGTGCCAGCAGTACAGAAATCGTCTTTTTCATAAAACACCTCAACGCAGTTGAGCAAACAAATGCTCCGTATTTGCAAAAAAAGTTTGGTAAGCCCGGCAATAATCCGTGCCCACTCGGTTGCGCTTGCAGCCGCCGCCCCGACAAAGCGTGAACCAGCAGCAGGTCTTGCACGCCGGGGGCAACTGAAAAGAATTCTTTAAGAATTCCACCATCTTTTCACTATGGAAAAAGCCGTCAAAATCCCCGGCACAGATATTGCCCAGGTACCAATCATCGGTACAGTAAAAGTCACAGGGGTAGGTACTGCCGTCCGCCTCCACCACAAACTGGGTAGCGCAGGTGCCGTTCATACCGCACTGCTCTGCATTCTGCCCCCGCGCCAGCAGCAAGTAATTGTCAAACATACGCACGGACACCGGGTTACCCCGCAGGGCATCGTTGGCATACAGCTTAAATCCCTGCTGCAAAAAGGCGGCGTAATCGTCATCGGTCATAAACAGATCCTCCGGCGCATCCATGGCAAAGGGGCGCAGGCAGGGTATGTACTGCAAGTGGCGCAGTCCCTGCTGCTTAAAGAAGCGATAGGACGATCGCACATGGGTAGCGCCGTAAGCGGTGAGCACCGAGAGAATATTAAAAGGCACCCTGCGCCGGGTCAGCAGCTGCACACCGCGAAACACATCATCAAAGGAGCTGCGTCCGTCCGGGTACACCCGGTAACGGTTGCCCTCCCGGTCGCCGTCCAGCGACACGCCCACCAAACAGCCATATTCCAAAAACAGGTCGCACCATTCGTCGTCCAGCAAAGTACCGTTGGTCTGCACGCAGAACTGGACGGTCACGCCGGGGCGCTGCCGTTCCTTGCAAGAGGAGAAGAAAAAGCGAAAAAAGTCTTTCCCCGCCAGCAGCGGTTCCCCGCCCTGAAAGGTAAAATATACCGGTCCGTCCCCGGCAAAAGCCAGGGCCTTGTCCATCACCTGCAAGGCGGTGTCCCGGGTCATATAGCCCTTGTTCTCCGTCTGCCGGGTAGCGGCCAGGTCGTGGTAAAAGCAGTATTCACACCGCAGATTGCAGTTGCCGGAAGCCGGCTTGAGCATCACTGAAATGGGCATAAGTGCCTCCGTTAGCGTACTTGAATTTGGGACAGCACCTGCCCCACCTTTTGGTGCAGCACCAGGTCTGCCAGCTTGTCCGCCGGGGTTGGATCCCGGTTAATGAGCACAAAGTGCTCCTCCTGAAAGTAGCGGATAAAGCCCGCCGCTGGGTACACAGAAAGAGATGTACCCGCCACGATCATGCAGTCCGCCCGGGCAATGGCATGTACGGCGCCCTCTACGGTCTGTTGGTCAAGTCCTTCCTCATACAGCACCACATCCGGCTTGATGATCCCACCGCAAGCGCACCGGGGTATATCGGCAGCCTCTGCCACCGCCTCCACACCGTAGGCTCTGCCGCAGCGCATACAGTGATTGCGCAGCACGGAGCCGTGGAGCTCATATACCGTGCGGCTGCCCGCTGCCTGGTGCAGGCCGTCAATATTCTGAGTCACCACAGCGGTGCACTTGCCTGCTTGCTCCAGCTCTGCCAATTTGTAATGGGCAGCGTTGGGCCTGGCATTCGGACACAGCATTTTGCTGCGGTAAAAGCGGTAGAATTCCGCCGGGTTCTCGTCAAAAAAGCTGCGAGAAAGGATCTGCTCCGGCGGATAGTCGTATTGCTGATGATACAAGCCGTCCACACTGCGAAAGTCCGGAATACCGCTCTCGGTAGACACCCCGGCACCGCCAAAAAAGACAATGCGCCGAGAACGATCTACAATTTCCTGTAAAGTCATCCTTTGATCCTCACTGCGGCGCGCGCCACGGGACTTTCCGCAGTCACGCCGTTTGTTTTAGTTTGCGCCACCAGACGATAGGCGGCGGTTTTGCCCCGCTTGGGGGCTGTGTCGATATAGCGGGTGCCGGTGTGCATTGCCACCCGGCGGTATTTGCCGCGGATGCTGCCGTCTCTACGATAAAGCACATATTGCTTGGCGCCGGGCACCGCTTTCCATTGCAGGGCGATCTTGCCCTTATATTTGCCGCTGCGGATCCGGCCGCCTACCAGGCGGGTACTGCCTATGGTTGAGAACTTCATATTCTTGCTGCCCTGAGCAATCCCCTGCCCCTTGGTGTTGCCGGTAAGCCGATCGCCCACGGTGGTCAGGGCAGTTCCCGGCTGGGAACTCATCCCATAGCGACGGCAGCCGCTGATCCGATTGCTGCCGGTGGCGGCAGTGCTCTTCTCCGCCAGGCAAATGCCGTTATGACCCATTGCCTGAATGGTATTGCGCAGCAGGCGCGCCTTTTTGCTTCGCTGCACAAAAATGCCGTTGGTGGCCCCGGTGCGAATGGTGTTTTCCGTCACCTCTACCCCGTTGCTGTCCACAATGCAAACGGCGCTGGAGCGGCTGTTCGTTACCGTGTTGCTCCGCAGCTCGTTGCTGTGGGAGGCGTCCATACACTTCAGCCCGTTGTAGGGCGGTGCAAGTATTTTTCTCGATCAAATTACCACTGCTGCCGTGAAGGAGAATTCCAACAGTGGTCTCCGCCGCCGCACCGGTATGGGTAATGCGGTTGTCTGCAAGCGTGCAGTTTTGCAGATCGGTGCCGGTGATCCCGCCGCCGGTGGTGGTAATGGTGTTACCACTGACCGTCAGGTTATAGACCGCATAATTTCCGGCAGGCATTTTGCCGGTGGCCTTGCCGCCGTACAGAAACATACCCCTGGGCTTGTCCATCTCCGCTGTTTGACAAACGGAGATGGTATTGTCGGTAATGCGGCTGCCGCAGTCTGTATTGCGCTTACCCAGCACCTTGCCGCTGCCGTCGGTGAACACATCGGTCACGCCGCTGTTTTTGCACATATAATATGCCACGCCTCGACCGCAGTCGGTGATGGTGTTCTTCTCGATCACTGCGTCCACATAATTGGTGCACACAATAGCCGTGCCTTGCAGGCGCCGAAAGGTGTTGCCACGAATGGTAACGCCCTTCTGATACCGCCCGGCAAAGGCGTTGCGGGTGCCTACCCCGCAAATCAGGTCCTGAAACGTGCAGTCCTCTACGGTGATCTTTTGGTTCATCGTGCCGTCATAGGCCGGAAAGTTGGCGAAGTGCCGATTTTTCTCTAAAATATCAATTTGCAGCGCCTCCGCACTGCTCTCCGTTTGATTGGTCTGACCGGAGAACAGGCAGTTTACGAACCGCACATTGTACCCGGCGGCCAATTCTGCGTGGTGGGAGTCTTTGTTGTTGAGAAATGCCGTGCCGTCCACGGTCACATTCTTGCAATGCGCCAGGCGCAGCAGGCAGGAGCCGTTGGTGTTGCCAGGCGCATAATCCAGCGTGCCGCCCCGCAGCGTGCAGTTTTCCAACGCAGAATATCCGGTGTAGTCCTTGCCGGTACGGTCCCGATTGGGTGAGATAAAGATGTTGCCCTTGCCTGCATTGTCATTGAGCAGGGTTACCCCTGTCAGGTTCAGGGTCATATCAGACGCCAGCACAGCGCTCTTTGTCATTCGATATTCCCCGGGAGTCACGGTAACCGTGCAGGTGCCGTAGGCGCCGCTGCGCACCGTGTCCAGCGCCGATTGCAGCGCCGGGCAAGCGTTCTCCGGATCCATGGGCGCAGCATAGCACACCTGCCCGCTGCTGTCCCGCACAGTCACGCTCTCCCCTGCATAAGCAGCAAAGGGCGCACCCGCCACTGCCAGTAGCAGCCAAAA
>ERZ826016.2160-NODE-2160-length-15943-cov-8.261203_pt1 | contig 15943 bp, 12 predicted proteins | sample MGYA00519872_ERZ826016 | MGnify/ENA primary metagenome ERZ826016 (study PRJEB31778, sample SAMEA3449218) | human gut metagenome | biome: human gut; feature: human-associated habitat; material: faeces | place: United Kingdom | collected 2010/2012 ... | reverse complement strand
TCGGGTGGCACACACCCGGAATGGTATCCGAAATTTTACCGTTCGGCACGGCTGCCGGGCTGCCCCGGCCCATGGGTTTCACATTCAGGTTTTATGTTCAATACTGATAAAACGTGATAAAGATGCGGTCCTTGCGGCTTTTGCCGCCGATTGCCACCAGACGGTAGCGCCCAACGCCCCGCACGGTGAAGATATCGCCTTCAAACACATCCTCATGGGCGGTGCGCAGCGGAACGTGGTTCACTTCCACCCTGCCGCTTTGGATTGCCTGCGCCGCAATGGAGCGGGAGGTGCGCATCATGGCTGCCAATACGGTATCTGCCCGCAAAGATGGCACCGTTGCATCCTGCGTCTGGCGTTCCGGCCCGCGCAGGACTTCTTCCGGCACGGCATCGCAGCGCTCGACATGCACCGGGCTGCGGCCAGCTTCCGTCAGGTTGGAAGCAATAAAATCCGCCTTATCTTCCAGCACAAAGGCATACACACTGCGGGCATCGGCCGGATCCGGCAGGATATCCCCCAAACAGGCACGATCCAAGCCAAGACCCAGGATTGCCCCCAGATAGTCACGGTGGCCCGGCACAGCGCTGCCGCCCTGCTGCGGCGCTGTGAAATGCAGCACCGCAACTGGCTCTTCCGGCCAGGAATCCGGTGGTTCAATGCAGAGCACTTTGCGTTCCGCATCCGGCCAGCCGCCCTGAAAGCGGGCAAAATTGCAGCCCTCACGGTTGAGCGCGGCCTGCGCAAGGGCCTGTTCGCGATCCGAAAGGAAGCCCGTTGCCCGCGGGATGCCACGCTGCATGGCGGTACGGCAGAGTTCTTCCACCCGGCGCATCAAAAAGCGTTCATCCTCGTTCTGCGGCGGCACAAAGCCGCGGGTCCTTGTATCAGAAGAAGACGCCATTGTTCTCCAGCTCGTCCAGCAGGTCGCCCATAATATCAACGTTATACGGGGTAATGATGAATGTACTGGTTGCTACACGCTTGATCTGGCCGTTATTGGCGTAAGCCACGCCGGACAAAAAGTCGATCAAACGGCGGGAGACTTCTTTGTTGGTGGATTCAAGGTTCAGCACAACGGTGCGCTTTGCGTTCAGCTGGTCTGCAATGGCAGCAGCATCGTCAAAACGTTCCGGCTTGACCAGTACAACCTGCAGCTGGGTGGTAGCATTGATGTTGACCACCTTGTTGCTGTGCTGCTTAGCAGTTTCCTGCGTGGGGTAGGCTTCTTCCGGGGCTGGCGAACCGCCCTGACCACCGCCAGGGAAGATATCATCCTCTTCGTTATCATCCACATAGGAATCTGCTTCGGGATCCTGGTTGATTCCGAGGACGTTTCTCAAACCATCTATCATGGACATGGCAGTTACTCCTTACGTTTGCTTAGTTGTATAAATTGCACAAAAAAAGCCCCGATCGGCTTTTGTCACAACTATACAGTATTTATTATCTTCCATTTTTGCTTCGTTGTCAATACAAATATAACAGAATGTGGGGCAAAACGCCCGTTTTCTGTCCTTACAGCAGCTTGCCGTCCTGCAGGTTGCTGCCTTCCACGATCACCTCATCGTACAGGCGCAGCTCGTTATCCTCCCCCACTTTGCCGCCTTCCGGTACAAGGATGTAGGTATCGTCCTCATATAAAATGGTAATGCGGCGGAAGCGCTGCAAATCGCCGTATTTGACATATACGCCGCGCTGGCCGTTCACGATATGCAGGGCCCTGCGGTCAATGCGGATGCCCTGGTAGGTGTGCAGGCTGATTTCGGCTTCCTCATAATTCAGGCAGAGCACCTGAGCATTGATGCTGCGGCATTCCAGCGCCACTTTGGCAAGGCCGGTTTCTTCGTCGGTGGTCACATCCACCACGGTGGCAGCCAAAGGCTCTTCCTGTTTGCCCGGAACGCTGATGCTCACGCGGGACAGGCCGTTCAACCGCTCGGCAAGGTCTGCCGAACACACGGCATAAAACCGCCAGGAAAACCCGGTTACAATATGCCCGGCAAGGTCGGCATTGGACGGAGTCTCCCCTGCGTTGATCATCTTTTGCAGATCAGCCGGGCTCATGGCATCCAGCTCCGTGGGATCCCGCACCACCGGGGCGGCGCTTTCGGATGAGACAAAATACCCGTTGGTATCCGCTTCGATCGTCTGCAGGCCGTTCAGCTGGGCAGCGGCCGCATGATCCCCGGCTTTGAGGAGGGCATTCTGGGCCACAAGGCAGGCGAGGAGTTCGAGATCTTTGTCACCTTCCCCAACCGCTACCACGCAAAGGATCTGGCCGGCAAGCCGGTGGTGTTCAAGGTCAAGCTGATCGACGTCTGCGTGCGCCAGATCCCGGCCCTGAACAGCGATTTTGCCAAGAAGGCCGGCAATGTGGACACGATGGACGAGTTCCGCGCCCAGATCCGTCAGCAACTCCACGACGGCAAGCACGCCAGCGCCCTGAACCGCGCCAAGGATCAGATCCTGACCCAGCTGGCCGATGCCTCCGAGGGCGAACTGCCCAGCGTGCTGGTGGAGACCACTTACCAGCAGCAGATGGAGCAGATCCAGCAGCAGCTGCAGATGCAGCGCCTGAGTCTGGACCGCTACCTGAGCCAGATCCACGAGACCCGCGAGAGCTTTACCGCCAAGGTTCGTTCTTCTGCCGAAAAGACCTCCCGCGTGCACATGGCTCTGCTGCAGATCGCACAGCAGGAGACCCTGCTGCCCACCGATGAGGAGATCGACAAGCAGCTGGCTGAGCGCGCTGAAAAGACCAAAAAGACGGTCGAGGAGATCAAGGCCAGCACCGACGTTGCCGCCCTGCGCCGCAACGAGGGCATCCGCAAGGCTGCCGATTGGGTGATCGAGCACTCCACCATCGAGGACAAGGCAGAGAACCAGTAAGCGCTGACGATCTGGAATGCGCGCCGCTTCGCTCTGCGCATATTCAGTGGAAAAATCATTTATAACAGAGCAATGCCGGGCGGTCTGCGGACCGCCCGGCATTGCGTTTTCACGGGAAAGGTCGTGGAGGAAAACAGCATTTGCTGGTCAGGACGAACTTCTTCCGTCAAACCCTGCGGGTTTGCCACCTTCCTCAATGAGGGAGGCTCTGGCGAAACCGAAAGTTTTGCACCTGAGCCGAAAGCTTTTCCGACGCGAAAGGCTCCCTCTTTGAGGGGGCTGTCGCCGTAGGCGACTGGAGGAGTTTTTTCAGGTCAGCAGGTTGAAGCCCATGATGACCACACCCAGCACCACCAGCACGACACCGGTGGCGCGGTTCAGGGTCTTGGGTTCAGCCTTATTGGCAAACACCGCCGCAATGCGTGCCCACAGCAGGGTGAACACCACGCACAGGATCCACACCAGCCAGTCGGGCGTGCCGCCGATCATGAAGTGGGAGACCGCACCGGTCAGGGCCGTGAAGGTCATGATGAACACGCTGGTGCCCACAGCTGTCTTCAGCTCGTAGCCCAGCACGCTGGTGAGGATGAGCAGCATCATCATGCCGCCGCCCGCGCCGATAAAGCCGCAGATGAAACCGATGAGCATTCCGCACACCACCGACTGGACCGCACGCTTTTTTGCGCTGACGCCCTGCATGGCTTCCTTGGTGGTCATCACCGGGCGCACAATAAACTTGACGCCCAGCAGGAAGGTCATGAACACCGAGAAGCCGCCCATGGTGGCAGAGGGCACTCTGCTGGCCACCCAGCTGCCCACCACCGTGAACACCAGCACGCTGGCCATCATGATCAGGCCGTTTTTGAGATCCAGATTCTTGTTTTTGTGGTAGGTATAGGCCGAAACGGCGCTGGCCAGCACATCCGACGACAGGGCAATGCCCACCGCCATATAGGGGTCCATGTGCAGGAAGGTGATGAGCATGGGGCTGATGACCGCCGCCGCGCTCATACCGGCAAAGCCGGTGCCAAGGCCGGCACCCATGCCGGCAAAAAAGGTGACAAGCACCGTAAACAGCAAGTGCATTTTATCCATTCTCCTTTAAGATCTCGTCCAGATTTTTCCCGATGACCTCCATGGTGCGGAAAAACGCTTCCCGGGTGGGAGCGTCCGTGTTGTCCAGCAGGCGGGCAAAAAAGCGCTCCTGCACCTCGCGCCCCCGCGCGATGACCGGCTGCGCCTTTTCGGTGCACAGCAGCTGGGTCTTGCGGCGGTCGCCCGCCACGGCGCGGCGCTCCAGATACCCCTCCTGCACCAAGCGGTCCACGTTTACCGACACAAGGTTCGCTTTGATCTTGCGGATCTCCACGATATCCCGGGCGGTGGTACAGTCCGGGTTGTTGGCTAAAAACATCAGGATATCAAAGGCGGTCTGCGGCAGCTTCAGCTCGCGGCAAAGCGGCTTGCAGGCGGCGGCATAGGCGCGGGCAAATTTATGGGCAAATTCCTTACCGGCGTTCATACGCAGGACTCCTTTTCAAATAATGCAAAATTGAACAGTTCAAATTTGAATTAAAAGATAGCACACATCGGGCACCTTGTCAAGAAAAATATTGACGCCCGTTCAATTCAGGGCACGGCGGAATATCCACGGTTGCCGAACGGCGGGAATGATGGTAAAATAGAAAAAAACGACGAAAAGGAGGGCGGTATCATGCTGCGTATCCTGCTCGGCCGCGCCCGCACGGGCAAGTCCGCGCGGGTGCTGGAGGAGATCCGCGCGCTGGGCGATTCCTCGCAGCAGATCCTGCTCGTGCCGGAGCACGCTTCGCACGTCGCGGAGGTGGACGTGTGCCGCGCGTGCGGTGTGACCGCGAGCCGTCACGCGGAGGTGCTGACCTTCAAGCTGCTGGCCTCGCGCGTGCTGACGCTCACTGGCGGCGCGGCGGAGGTGACGCTCGATAACGGCGGCAAGCTCCTGCTGCTCCAGCGCGTGCTGGTGTCGCTTGCGCCGAGCCTGCGCGTCTATCGCCGACCCTCACAGCGCGCGGCGTTTCTGGAAAGTCTGCTCGCGCTCATCGAAGAATTGCAGGCCTATGCCGTCGCGCCGGAGGTGCTGGCGGAAAAGGCCGAGGCCATCGCGGGCGAGAGCGGCGAGCGGCTGCGCGATGTGGCGCTGCTCTACGGCGCGTATCTTGCCAAGCTCCACGAGGGCGGGCGCGACGCGCGCGACCGGCTGGAGAAGCTGGAGGAAAACCTTGCGGCCTCCGGCTACGCCGACAATAAGGACATTTTTCTCGACGGCTTTTCCTACTTCACGGGCCGCGAGCGGAACATCCTGCGCATTCTGCTCAAGCGGGCAAAAAGCGTCACCGTGACGCTGCTCGGCGACGGCAGCGACAGCGAGCTGTTCGCCGAGGGCCTGCGCGTACGCGAGCAGCTTTACGCTCTTGCGCGGGATGCGGGCGTTCCCTGCACGGAGGAGGTGCTGCGCGGCGGCGCGCCGCGCGATGCGCTCGGCCATGTGGAGAAGCATTTCTTCGGCGGCAATGTCCGCTGGGACGAGCCAACGGAGCAGTTGCGGCTGTATGAAGCCTCCACCGCTTACGACGAGGCGGAGCGGATCGCTGCGGAAATTCTGCGTCTGGTGCGCTGCGAGGGCTACCGCTTCCGCGATATTACGGTCACCTCGCGCGATATGGATGCCGCGGAGCCGGTGCTGCGCACCGTATTCGCGCGCTGCGGCATCCCGCTCTACTGTGCGCGGCGCAGCGATATTCTGCGCCGCGGCGTGCCCGCGCTGCTGCTCGGCGCGCTCGACGCGGTGAGCGGAGGCTTTGAGTACGAGGATGTGTTCCGCTGCCTCAAGACCGGCCTCGCGGGACTTTCGGCGGAGGAGTGCGACCTGCTGGAAAACTACGTCATCAAGTGGGACATTCGCGGCGCAATGTGGACGCGCGACGTTCCGTGGACGGCGCACCCCGAGGGCTACGGCGTGCCGTGGCGCGCAGAGCATGAGGAAATGCTCGCGCGGGTGAACGCCGCGCGGGAAAAGGTACGCGCGCCGCTGAGCCATCTCTATGAGGGCGTGCGCGGCACGGGAGACGTTGAGGGTAAAGTAACAGCACTTTACAATTATCTGACGGAGATCGCGCTGCCTGAGGAGCTGCAGCGGCAGACGGAGACGCTTTGGCAGCGCGGCGAAACGCAGCGGGCGGAGGAGCTGGCGCAGCTCTGGAACGTTCTGTGCGGCGTGCTCGACCAGTTTGTGGAGATGCTGGGCGGTACCGAGCTGGACGCGGAGGAGTTCGCGCGGCTCATGCGCCTTGTGCTCACGCAGTATTCGGTCGGCACGATTCCGGTCTCGCTTGACCGGGTGAGTCTGGCTGAAATGACGCGCAACGACCGCCACGCCGTGCGCGTGCTGTTTCTCATGGGCGCAAACGACCATGTGCTGCCCGCTGTGGGCGGCAGCGGCGGCATTTTGAAGGACGAGGACCGCGCGGCGCTCGAGGCGCTCGACGTGCGCCTTGCGCCCTACGGTATGGCGCAGTTCCGGCTGGAGCTGCAGAATCTCTATGCCGCGCTCGCCCAGCCGACCGACCGGCTCTACATCTCTTATCCGCGCTTTGATAACGCGGGCGCCGAGCTGCGCCCCAGCTTTGTCGTCGGGCGCGTGCAGACGCTTTGCCCGTCGGTAAAGGTCGAAACGGAGGATGCCGACAAGGCATACCGCCTTACAACGGAGAGCGGTGCGCTCGACTATGCGGGCGAACACGTCGGCGGGGAAGCGTGGCGTTATCTGGAGCGGCGCGGCGGCTGCGCCGAGGCGCTTGCCGCCATGCGCGACGCCTCGCACTATACGCGCGGAAGGCTCTCGCGTGAGGCCGTCCACACGCTCTACGGGCGCAGCATCACGCTCAGCGCCTCGCGCATGGACAAGGCGCGGAGCTGCCATTTCGCCTACTTCATGCAGTACGGCCTGCGCGCGAAGGAGCGCATGGCTGCGGGCTTCGACGCGCCGCAGGTCGGCACCTTTGTCCACGACGTGATGGAGCACACGCTCCGCGCGGCGAGCGAGCGCGGCGGCCTCAAGGCGCTGGAGCGTCCGGCGCTGCACGCGCTTGTGCGGCAGGCGATCGGTGCATACATCGAAAAAAATCTCCCCGACCTTGACGGGAAGAACGCGCGCTTCCGCTATCTTTTCCGCCGGCTGTGCGAGTCGGTCTACCGCATCATGGATTCGACGGTGGAGGAGCTTTCCGACTCCGATTTCGAGCCGCTGGCCTTTGAGCTGGGCTTCGGCGCGGACGGACAGCTTCCCGCCGTGACCATCCGCGAGGCGGGGGAGGAGCTGCGCGTGGTCGGCAAGGTCGACCGTGTGGACGGCTGGCTCAAGGACGGCAAGCTGTATTTGCGCGTGGTGGACTACAAGACCGGCGCGAAGCGCTTTGACCTCGCGGAGCTGCGCTACGGGCTCGGCCTGCAAATGCTGCTCTATCTCTTTACGCTGCGGGATGAAGGGGGAAAGCTCTTCGACGGCTATCCCATTGAGCCGGCGGGGGTCCTCTATCTTCCCGCACGGGAAAAGCTGCTGAATCTGCCGCGCAATGCCTCGGAGGAGGAGATCGAGCGCGCGATGCACAAGGAGCTGCAGCGCAGCGGCATGGTGCTGAACGATCCCGCGGTGCTGCGCGCGATGGAGCACAGCGCGCTGACCTCGCCCTGCTATCTGCCCATCGCGGTGAAAAAAGACGGCGCGGTGACAGGGAGCCTTGCTTCTGCCGAGCAGCTGGGCAAGCTCTCGAAATACGTCGATCGTCTGCTGCATGAGATCACGCAGGAGGTCTTTGCAGGCAACATCGACGCCGATCCCTACGCGCGCACGCCGCAGCTGTCGGCCTGCACATACTGCGAATTTGCAAGCGCATGCCACTTTGAAAACGGCTGCGGCAGCGACCGCATGGAGTATATCAAGGCGACAAAAAACGATGAATTCTGGCAGCATATCGACGAGGTGAACGGAAAGGAGGCGCGCAGCGATGGCTGAAAAATTGACGAACGAACAGCAAGCGGCGGTGAACAGCCGCGAGCGTAGCCTTCTTGTCTCCGCGGCGGCGGGTTCGGGCAAAACGAAGGTGCTCGTCGAGCGGCTCTTTTCTTATGTGGAGCGCGAGGGTGCGAACCTCGACGATTTTCTCATCATCACCTACACGCGCGCCGCGGCGAGCGAGCTGCGCGGTAAGATCGCCAAAGCGCTCAATGAGCGCATGGAGCGCGACCCCGGCAACTATCATCTGAGGCAGCAGATGCTGCGCGTTTACCGCGCGGACATCAAAACGGTGGACGCGTTCTGCACCTCGCTCCTGCGCGAAAACTGCCATCTGCTCGGAGAGGACGCACGCGGACACGCGCTGCGCCCGGATTTCCGCGTGTTGGATGAAAATGAGGCAGAGGTGCTGCGCGGGCGCGTGCTTGCGCGCACACTGGAGGACTTTTACGACCACTTGACGAGCGGCGGCACGCTGCTTGCCGACACGCTTGGCGCGGGGCGCGACGACAGCGCGCTGGAGCAACTGGTGCTGGAGCTGCACGCGAAATTGCAGGCGCAGCCGTATGAGGACAAATGGCTCGACGCGCAGCGCGCCTTCTGGCGCGCCGTGCCGGATAAGATCGAGGATACGCCATACGGTAAAATCCTGCTCAACGAGGTGCGGCGCAAGGCGCGCCACTGCAAAAACCTTTTGCAGCGCGCGGCGCAGGAGATGTGCGCGAATGACGCGCTGAACCAGAAGTATGCGCCCGCGTTCCTCGACGCGTCCTACCAGCTTGAAGCGCTGGAGGGGAAGACCGCAGAGGGCTGGGACGCCGCGCGCGGCGTGACCATCGCGTTCCCGCGCCTCGCCGCGGTGAAGGACAGCGACGGCGGCGAGATGAAAGCGCGCATGAAAAGCCTGTGGGACAACTGCAAGGAGACCGTCAAGGGCTTTGCCGAGATTTTTTCCGCCTCGTCCGACGAGGCGGTGGAGGACCTGCGCACGATGGCGAGCGCAATGCTCGCGCTCATCGACCTGACGGCGGACTTTTCCCGCCGGTACAACGAGGAAAAGCGCCGGCGGAATTCTGCCGACTTCTCCGATCAGGAGCACGAGGCCATCCGCCTTCTCATCGGAGAGGACGGCGCGCCGACAGAGCTTGCGCGCATCGTCAGCGCGCGCTACCGCGAGATCATGGTGGACGAGTATCAGGACACCAACGAGGTGCAGAACCGCATTTTTGACGCAATTTCTTGTAAAGGAGAAAACCTTTTCACTGTTGGCGATGTCAAGCAGAGCATCTATCGCTTCCGCCTAGCCGACCCGCGTATTTTTTTGCAGCATTATAACACCTGGCCGCCGCTTGAGGACGCAGAGGAGCACGACAGCGCGAAGCTGCTGCTCTCGCGCAACTTCCGTTCGCGCAAAGAAGTGCTGGACGCGACGAATTTTATCTTCTGCAATATTCTTTCCGAGGAAATGGGTGAGCTCGACTACGGCGCGGATGAAATGCTGCGCCTCGGCGCGAATTATGTCGAATCGAGCGCGTGCGGCGCGGAGTTCCACCTGCTCGACCTGCCGACGCAGACGGGCGAGCAGCGCGTGCGCGCAAGCGAGGCTGAGGCAGCGTTTGTCGCAGACTATATCAGCAATATGCTGACAAGTGAATTTCCTATACAGGATGACAAAACAAAAGAGCTGCGGCCCGTGTGCGAGGAGGACATCGTCATTCTGATGCGCTCGCCGAGCACGCGCCTTTTGGACTATCGCCGCGCGCTGGAGGCGCGCGGCCTCCACTGCGCCGCTGACGCGGGCGAGGACTTTTTTGCCTCGATGGAGATCGCAGTGCTGTTCGCGCTCTTGCAGGTCATCGACAATCCGCGGCAGGACGTGCCGCTCATTGCCGTGCTGCGCTCTCCGCTCTTCGGCTTTACACCCGATGAGCTCGCGGCGATCCGCGCGCGGCAGCGCACGGGTGACTTCTACGATGCGCTGCTTTTGAGTGAGGACATCCACAGCGTAGAATTCCTCAGTACGTTGGACGCTTTGCGCAATAGCGCGGCGCACCTGAGCGTGCGCGAGCTGCTGAGTGAAATTTACCGCCGGTGCAATGTGCTCGGCATCTTCGGCGCGATGCGCCGTGGGGCGGAGCGCAAGGAAAATCTGCTCGCGTTTTTGGAGCTCAGCGAGGACTACGCGCGCTCGGGGCGGCAGGGGCTTTTCGATTTTGTGCGCACGCTGCGCGAGCAGCTTGCCGAAGGCGAGGCGGGTTCGATGCAGACCGCGCACGCATCATCAGGCGTTCGCATCATGTCGATCCACAAGTCGAAGGGCCTTGAATTTCCGGTCGTGATCCTCTCGGACCTCGCGCGTCGCTTCAGCAATATGGACTTTTTGAGTTCGGTGCTCGTGCACCCGCAGCTCGGGCTGGGGCCGGTGTGCGTGGACACGCAAAGGCACATCCAGTACCCGACGGTCGCACGGCAGGCGCTCGAGCGCACGCTGCGGCGCGAGGCGAAGGCCGAGGAGCTGCGTGTGCTGTACGTTGCGATGACGCGCGCGAAGGAAAAGCTCGTCATGGTGCACACGCAGGCAAACGCGAAAAGCCGCGTCGCCGACCTTCTGGCGCTGAGCGATTGTCCTGTGCTGCCCGAGGCTGTGGACAGCGGCAAGTGCATGGGCGACTGGATCATGCTGCCGCTTTTGCAGCGCAGCGAAGCGGCGTCCCTGCGCGAGCTTGCGGGGCAGAATGGCGAGGGGAGCTTCTATGCTGACGAAACGCCGTGGACGGTGCGTGTGCACGACGGTTTGAGCTTTGTGACGCCGCAGCAGCGGCCCGATGACGCGCCAGTGGATGCCGCGCCGCCGAAGGATGAGCTGCCGGTGGATTTTGCTGCGCTGTCGTACCGCTACCCCTACGCGGGGCAGACGGCCTTTCCCGCCAAGCTGACGGCCACGCAGCTCAAGGGCCGCGCGCTGGACGAGGAGATATCCGAAAATACAACGCTCCCACCGCGGCTGCGCAGCCTATATAAACCAAAATTCCTTGCGGGCGAAACGACGCTCACGGGTGCGGAGCGGGGCACGGCGCTGCACCTTGTGATGCAGGACCTTGACTTTTTCTGCGAAGCAAGCGAGCAGAGCGTGCGTGAGCAGGTCGAAAAGCTCAGAGCGCAGCGCAAGCTGACCGACGAGCAGGCAAGCGCCGTCGATGTGCGCGCGATCGTCCGATTTTTGCGAAGTGATCTTGCCGCGCGCATTCGCAAGAATGCGCAGACGGTGCGGCGCGAGTACCGCTTCTCGCTGCTGCGGCCGGTGCGGGACTTTGCCACGCTGGACGCCGACGACGCGGTGCTGCTGCAGGGCGTGGTAGACTGCTTTTTTGAAGAGGACGGCGAGCTTGTGGTCGTGGACTTCAAGACTGACCGCATCGGAAGAACACAGATCGAAGAACGAGCTGAGCACTACCGCCCTCAGCTCGAGGCATACTCCATGGCCCTTATGCGCGTGATGGGCAAAAAGGTCAGGGAAAAGGTGCTGTATTTCTTCTCGGTCGGCGAAGAAAAGGTGCTGTGAATACATAAAAACACCCTCCGCGGGAAATCCGCGGAGGGTGTTTTACAAGATTTGCTCACACGATAAAATGCTCTAAGATCAGCACTGTCGCGCAGCAGACGAGCGAGACGGGGAGAAGTCCCAGTCCGCACCAGGCGGCGACGATGCCGATGACCATGGCCGCCGCGCCCGCGATGGGCGACTGCGTGGCGTTCATGATGGCGGGGAACGTCATCACCGCGAGCGTGACGTAGGGCACGTAGAAGAGAAACGAGCGCAGGAAGGGATTCTGGATCGGCTTGCGGATCAGCGTGAGCGGCAGGACGCGGATGAGATAGGTCGTGGCCGCCATGACGAAAAGATATAAATACGTTTTCATGCGACGAGATCATCCTCCTTGTGCGGGAACAGAATGGCGGCGGCAGCAGAGATCACGATGGTCAAGACCAGGATGCGCATGCCCTCGGACAGCTCGCGCGTGAACGGCAAAACGCTTGCAAGAAGCGAGCAGAGAAAGCTCACGCCGATGCAGCCGAGCACGATGCGGTTCTGCTTGCCGACGGGGATGATGATGGCGAGAAACATGCCGAACAGCATCACGGAGCAACCGCTGACGGCCCAGACGGGCATGAGATTCCCCATCAGCACGCCGAGCACGGTGCCGATGCTCCAGCCCGGCATGGCCGCGCACATGGCGCCGAAGTAATACCACACCTCAAGATACCCAGGCTGCGCGATGGCGAGGCCGAAGATCTCATCCGTCAGGTCATAGGCGATGAGGAGCCGCCAGGGAAGCGGCGTATCGGGCGAGAGACGCTGGCTGAGCGCACAGCTCATCAGAAGATAGCGCGCGTTGACGACCAGCATCATCAGCGCCATGGCCCAGAGGCCGGAGTCGGCGGCGATGATGGTGATGCCGCCGTATTCGCCCGACGAGGCGTTGTTCAAAAAGCTCAGCAAAAAACCCTGAAAAATGCTCAGGTGCGCGTTGTGCGCGCTGATGCCGATGCCGAAGCTGACAGCAAAATAACCAAGCCCAATGGGGATGCCGTCGCGCAGTCCCCGCAGGAAATGTTTTTTCGACATAATTCTGATGTTCCTTTACTTCCAATCATCCGTGCGCAAGGCGCGCAAGTGCCATTATACGACTGAAAACGGCAGAAGTAAAGAGAAATTGCATAACGAGCGTTGAAAAATTGACGATGAAATTAGGAAAAAGTGCTAAGGAAGAGAAAAGCACGGAGAGGATCAAAAATTTCTCTTGCAATTTGACACAAAGCGTGGTAATATCCTATATGGCTTTTTTAGAAAAGTACATTTGGATCAGAAAGAGGTGAACACGAGCAATGAAGGAAGGAATCCATCCCAATTATCAGCAGACTACTATTACTTGCGCCTGCGGTAATGTGATTGAGACAGGTTCCACCAAGCAGAATATCAAGGTGGAAGTGTGCTCTAAGTGTCACCCCTTCTTCACTGGTAAGCAGAAGCTGGTCGATACCGGCGGCCGCGTTGCCAAGTTCAACAAGAAGTTCGGCCTGAACTAATTCAATCACAAAAGCAGCTCTGCTACGGCAGAGCTGCTTTTTTCTGCTTTTTTGGAACGCTCAGTTTTGCCCGTCGGGATATTCGACGATGAAGGGGAGCGGCTCACTGAGACTTTGGTCGAGGTAGTTTATCTCCTCGTAGCTGTCGCCGCCTGCAATGGCGCGCACCTGGAAGAGGCGGACGCGCAGTACTGTGTCGTCCGCAAGGTTGACGACAAGCTCGCAGACGAGCGGCGTTGCCCCGAGCGGGAGCGTGAAAGCCTCCGATTCGCTGCTGGAGGCATAGGCGAGGTCATAGTACGACACGCCCTCTATGACGGATGCGCCCACGGCTTCGGCGCTGTCATCGCCGACATAGGTGACGGCGCTGCCATCGCTGTACGATGCTTCGAGCGGCACGCGCCTGAGCAGCTGATTGGCGCACGTGTATTCAAGACACGCGCTGCGGATGGACACATCGGACAGCGCGCCGAGCGAGATGGTGCCGAGCGGGATGCCGGCATTGCCCGGCGTGAACTGGTACTGCCATTTGCTGCCGGCCTGACGCTCGTAGGAGATAGGGGATAGAAAGCTTTTGAGCTGCGGCTGATACTGGGATTTGAGATTGCTGATCGTATCGAGCTCCTGCGACTGCGTTTCGCCGTTCGTCATGAAGTTGACATTGACGCCGAGCTCGTCGCTCAGAGGGACGGTTACACTACCGTGCAGATACCCGAAGCCATCCTGCGTAAGGTCGGCAGAGTAGCCCGGCCGATAGCTGTCCAGCGGCGAGGAATTGCCATGGTCGATCACGCCGATGTTGACGATCGTGTTCTCACTGATCGTCTTCGGCAGAAGAGAAAAGGCAAGCGTGCACTCCTGCTTTTTGAGGTTGACGCTTTTGACCTCGTAGCTGTATTGCGAGATCAGGCTCGACTCGCGCGCCAAAATGTCCGAGACATTATTGCTGATGCCCGCGATCTGGTTTGAGAGGTTATTCTGCACGTTGTAGAGCTGGCTGCGAAGGTCATTTACTTGCGTGCTGAGCGTGTTGATGCGGTTGTTGTAATGCACGCCGACGGCGATGAGCGCGGCGAGCGCCACGGCCGCACCGCCGATGATCTTCTTGTGCTGTATGCAGAAATCGCGGAAGCTCAGCTTTTCCGCGGGAGCTTTTTCGGCGTTGCTTTGAACCGGCGATTCGGCGGCATCCTGCTCGGGTTTGGCATGCTCCAGACTGAGCAGCTCGTCGACGGAAACGGAGTAGAGCTTAGAGAGTTCGATGAGCTTGCTAAGCTCCGGCTGCGTGGCGCCGCTCTCCCATTTGGAGACGGCTTGGCGCGAGACACCGAGCTTCTCCGCCAGCTCCTCCTGCGACATGCCGCTCGCGCGGCGCAGTTCGTAGAGCTTTTCATATAGTTCCATGAAAGGTTCCTCCTTGGGGAAATGTTGCTGCGTTCGACGCCGTGCACTGCGCCTTTGCAGGAAAAGCATAGCAGGAAAACGGGAGAAAACACCACCAACCGGGCGTTTCTTTTTGTCAACCTGAGGTTGCGTCCACCCTATTTTCACATGAAAGGGGCGGAAATGTCAATGAAAAGCGTTTTTGCCTTTTCTTTTGGCGGAAAATACACTATAATAAAAATGATTTGTACAGCGCAGATTTCGGCGCGATAAGGAGAATCTATGGAAGAATTGAAAGAGAACAACGCGCCGCGCGACAGGGCGATTTTAGTCGGCCTTTCGTCGCCGCGGCTCGATCGAAAAGAGAATGCCGACGAGGAGAGCCTTGAAGAGCTCGGTGCGCTCGTCGAAACGGCGGGCGGCGTCAGCGTCGGCGTGGTTTTACAAACGCTGCCGTCGCCGAACCCGCACACATTCATCGGCGAGGGCAAGGTGGACGAGATCCGCGAGCTGGTAAAGTCGCAGGAGGCGACAATGGTCATCTTCGACAATGACCTCTCGCCCTCGCAGATGCGCGTTCTGTGCGAAGAATTCGGCGTGCAGGTGCTCGACCGCAGCGGCCTCATTCTCGATATCTTCGCCCAGCGGGCGAAGACAAAAGAGGGCCGGCTTCAGGTCGAGCTTGCGCAGTATCAATACCTGCTGCCGCGCCTGACGGGCATGTGGACTCACCTTGTGCGCCAGACAGCCTCCGGCGGCTCGTCGCCTATCGGAACGCGCGGCCCCGGCGAAACTCAGCTTGAAACAGACCGCCGGCATATCCGCAGGAAGATACAGAAGCTCGAGGAGGAGCTTGCCGCCGTGCGCAAGGTGCGCTCGACACAGCGCCGCAAGCGCGAGAAAAACGACGTCCCCGTCGTTGCGCTCGTCGGCTACACAAACGCCGGAAAGTCAACGCTTTTAAACTGCCTGACCGATGCCGGCATACCGGCAAACGACCGCCTTTTCGACACGCTTGACACCACAACGCGCAAGCTGCGCATCGACGAAGTGACCGAGGTTCTCATATCCGACACCGTTGGCTTTATCCGCAAGCTTCCGCACCATCTGGTCGAGGCGTTCAAGGCAACGCTCGAGGAGCTGAGCTACGCCGACGTTCTACTGCATGTCATAGACATTTCAAACCCCGACTGGGAGGAGCAGGCGCGCGTCGTCGACGAGCTTATCTGCCAGCTCGGAGCCGAGCAGACGCCGTGCATCCGCGTTTTCAACAAGTGCGACGCATACCTCGGCATACTGCCGCACGGCGAGGACGTCATCTGCCTTTCGGCAAAAAGCGGTGAGGGTGTGCAGGAGCTGGTGCAGCGCCGGACGGGACAAGTGCTCAGTTACCGTATGGTGGGAGAAAGCGGTCCGGATCACGCCAAAACATTTACTGTGGAAGTCCTGCTCAACGGCGTAGCGGTTGGCGCAGGTCATGGCCACAGCAAAAAGGAGGCCGAGCAGGCGGCGGCTCATGCGGCTATTGCG
>ERZ826016.2159-NODE-2159-length-15950-cov-22.882982_pt1 | contig 15950 bp, 15 predicted proteins | sample MGYA00519872_ERZ826016 | MGnify/ENA primary metagenome ERZ826016 (study PRJEB31778, sample SAMEA3449218) | human gut metagenome | biome: human gut; feature: human-associated habitat; material: faeces | place: United Kingdom | collected 2010/2012 ... | reverse complement strand
TGGATGCCATCAGGAGCGGAATCACCATTTCCATGGCTACTTCCAGGATCATGAATATGGGAGTGACGATCGAAGCACTCTTATATTCCTTGATCTGTCTGACTAATGTTTTAATCATAGCTGATTTCCTTTCTGCTTTTCTTCTTAAATTATTTCTATGTAATTTCCTCGTTATTTCTTTACTGCTTCTTTTTTATTTCTTGGCTGCTTCTTTGCTGTTTCTGATTTTTCTACTCTGATAAATACTCGGTGATCTGCCTGTTGGGAGCATCCGTTAACGTCACGCTCTCCGTCCATTCCCAGATTCTGCATCATTTTATCCAGAATACACAAAAATGTTGCCTTTTCCTCTTCTGTCAGCCCTGCTTCCAGTTCCCGGTTAAAAATCCGGATCTGCTCTTCGATCAGATTATGATGCTCGATCGCTTTCTCTGTCAGAAGAATCCTTTTTAATCTGGCATCCTCCGTCGACGCTACCCGGATGAGATATCCCTTCTGCTCCAGGCTCTGAAGCATCACCGTCGCCGTGGATCTACGGATTCTGAATTCCTTCTCCACATCCTTTTGATAGACATCTCCCTGTCTGCTTTTATGGTACAAATATCCCAGAAACGGTCCCTGCATTCCGTTCAGTTCATGACCATCCTGCTGAGCAAAAATTGCTTCCATCTTCCGACGGATCATATTGTTGGCGGCCTTGATCTCGAATCCAAGCTGACGATTCGTCAGTACATCTTTCTCGTCCATTCTGCCTCCTTTTTTTCTATATACTTCAAACCATAAACTGCTAAAATCAGATTCTGCATTTTAGCATAGCATGAAAAGACGTACATTCAATGTTATTTTGCAAAAAAATGTTAGATAACTAACTTTTTTGTTAGCCATCTAACATTATAACGCAATCTATTATCTTTGCAAGAAAAAAAATATAAACTTTATATAAATTGCTGTTAGTCCTTTACAATTCTCGCTTTATCTGTTTTAATCTGATTATGTATCTGTCTTCTATAACTATTTCTTTTATTTTCTATATTTTCTCAAAGGAGGAGTTTCTTATGTCTTTATTTTTTTCCGATTTTATTCATACCAGAACTGATCTTAAACAGAAAATCTCTGATATCCAACAGCAGTTGAATCAATTACCTCATGGGAAACTGATCATTTCACATAATGGAGAAAATATCAAATGGTATTCCAGTGATGGTCATTCTAAAAAATATATTCCTAAATCTGATCGTGCACTTGCTGAGCAATTGGCGCTACGCAAATATCTCACTTTCCTGCTGGAAGAATTACTTCAGGAGAAAAAAGCTATCGCCTTCTATGACAGACATCGCCCAAAGGCAATAAAAAGTTCCATATTATTACAGGATGCTTCTCTCGGATATAGCGAATTGTTAGCTTCCTATTTCCAATTATCCCCCTCACACACGGCCTGGATGCAGGAGACTTACGACCGCAATTCCAAAAATCCTGAAAATCTCATCTATAAAGCTGTCAACGGTATCAGCGTACGTTCAAAATCAGAAGCTATCATTGCCATGCTTCTTTATACAAACAAAATTCCTTTTCGTTATGAATGTGCCCTTAATCTCGGCGATATTAAATTTTATCCTGATTTCACAATTCTTCATCCCAAAACGGAACAATTGTATTATTGGGAACACTTTGGTCTGATGGATTCCCCCGGATATCGTCAAAATGCCTTTTCCAAACAGCAGCTTTATGCTGCACATGGCATTCTTCCTTCCGTTCACTTGCTTACAACCTATGAAAGTCAGGCATATCCGTTGAATACGGAGCTTGTGGAAAAAATGATCTATTACTATTTCCTGCGCTAACTTCCTTACATGTTTTGTTCAAATGTCATTGTTTCAATTTTCGTGGGTCTATACAGATTTTTTCTCTTCTGAGTTCCATTTTTTTCACTTTTTAATCGTCTTATTTTGTTAAATGGGTCTATACAGAAAAAATACTCCTCCAGATACTCATTTTTACAAAATCAAGTATCCCTGACTATATTTTTTCTGCATAGACCCATATGCTTCAAATTATAAAATTTGTTTGCCCTCTTGAGTATCTCAGAACAACATTTTTCTGTATAGACCCATAATAATTATCTGCCGGGCTATCATGCCGCTCGTATTTCTAGGGGTTCTATTACTGGAAATCATTTTAACAACGGTCCCTGTCATCCTGGAATTCACACTTAGTCTTCCAATACCCGGCTTAAAATTTCATCCTCCAACACCAGTTTTTTCGCGGCTTCGCGGTACTTTTCCTCATGGAGATAGGTATGGCGGTGCGGTTTGATGGAGGGTGCCATGTCGATGGCTTTGAGGAAATCGGATCTCTTCATATGTAAAGTTGCCACATAGTCCCAGAAGCCGGTATCCTGAAGCACTGTGCTGACACGGATATAGCGGTGATCCTGTACCTTTGCCATAATGTAGGTGGCAATGCCTACCTGGATACCATGTAACTGCGGTACTTCCAGAATCTTATCCAGTGCATGGGAGATCAGATGCTCACTGCCGCTGGTGGGAGCACTGCTACCGGCGATCTCATTGGCAATACCGCTCATGGCCAGAGAATCCAGTAGTTCCTTCAGGAACAGCTCATCCTTGATGCTCTCGTAAGGGGTACGGACAAAGCTGTTCACCGCTTTCTTCGCAATCATGACTGCAAAATCATTCACTTCGCCACAGCCTGCCTTCTCTTCAAAGATCCAGTCGTAGAGTGCTGTGATCTTGGAGATCATATCGCCGATGCCGGAGTAGATGAACTTCTCAGGAGCGGTACGGATCACCTGAGTGTCCACGATGATACCATATGCCAGTCTGGCGGGGACGCTGGTTCTCTTCCCCTGCACCAGAAGGGATGCACTGGCGCTGGAAAAGCCGTCACTGGAGCTGGAGGTCGGCACACTGATGAACGGGAGATTCCGCAAAAACGCCGCATATTTCCCGGCATCAATGACCTTGCCGCCGCCGATGGAGATCACCGCCTTCGCCTTATTCGGAATGGCAAACGCCAGCGTGATGATGTCGTCAATATCCACCGTATCCAGTTCATTATATTCTAAGACATTCACCTTAGCTTCCCTCAGGGAATTCATCACCAGTTCCCCGAACATGTCAATCAATCCGTTGCCGAAAAATAATACGACCTGGTCCAGATTCTCCGCCTTCAAATAACCGCCGATTTTGCCTAATGTCCCGTTTCCGATCTTTAAAATGGACGGAATCGCCATCTCTTTTCCTATCTGCATGGTAACCTCTCCTTATGAATGGTGTATTTATATGATGCCAGGTTCAAAAGTTCTAAGCCCATATGAGCTTGCTCACAAGTGGGGGAAAGACCTTAGGACCCGCCCCGACATCATTTATATTCTTTCACATAGAAACATTGACTTACTGATAATTTCTTTTTTAATATAACATTGCAATGTCAGATTGTAAATAAAATGTCAGAAACATGCACCATCTGGCGCACTTACAAAAAAGCAGACATTTCCACATAGAAATGACTGCTTCTATATCTTTCTCTCTCAGCCGGCACTGATTCCGAACATCTGCAACACCCATAAAAAAAGTCCCAACACCCAGCTGGAAAAAATTCCATACAATATTACCGGTCCGGCGATAGTGAAGATCTTGCAGCCGATACCGAATACCTGTCCTTCCTTCCGGTATTCCACCGCTGGCGCCGTCACGGAATTGGCGAATCCGGTGATTGGCACCAGAGCTCCGGCACCTCCCCATTTGGCAATCTTGGGATAAATGTGAAGTGCAGTGAGCACCACCGATACGAACACCAGGATCAAGGAGCACCAGCTGCCGGAGGTCTGCGGATCCATCCCCAGCACATTTCCGGTATAATTCAGGATCCCCTGCCCGATGCAGCAGATGATACCTCCGGTCAGGAACGCTTTGCCCATCTGTGCCCACAGATTATGGGTGGGGGTGACGCTTTTGACATACTGCTCGTACTCCTGCTTCTCTTGTGCATCCGGTTGTACCGAATCTTTCGACATATGCAGCGTTTCCATTCTGTTCCTCCTGATCTGTCCTCATTTATGATCCTGATAACAGAATACCCTGATCTTGTATTTTTATGCTGATTTTCATTTATTTTTCCGATACTTTTTTCCGACACCTGCGTAATTGTCGAAAATGGTGCGCATATCCTCCGGATCACCTTCTGCATATAAGGGAAGTCGATCACTTCCATCCAATACGCCGTGCTTCCTGGAATTTTTCTCGGATGTAAACAGTTACAGTATTTGACTGCTCTGTTTTTTCATGTGATAATAAAATCTGTAAGTACATTATGCACTCTGCGCTCTATGAGGGAGGTCTTTATGAAAAAAAATACAAAACAAAAATGGCGGACACTACTGTGTCTGTTAATGATTCCCGTATTCCTTACGGGGTGCCGCGTCCGGACGACTCCGATAGGAGTATTTGCACAGCTTCTGTCCTATGCGGAAAATGCCGGAAGCAGTTCATCACAATCGTCTCATCACGGCACTTATCATCAGGAGCCGGATGCCACTCCGATGCCCCAGGTAGATTATGGCAGTCTGGATTCTGTGGGGACAGTGGAAACGGTCATGATCTATATGGTAGGCTCCGATCTGGAATCTTATTACGGCAATGCCAGCCTGGACATGAATGAAATGGAAGCCGCCGGTGTGGACACGGCTCACAATAATGTCATCGTCTATGCGGGCGGTGCCTCTAAGTGGCAGGACCGGGGATTATCCGGCGATGACTGTACAACACTTTTGCTAAAGGAGGAGGGATTTGTCCCTCTGGATACCTATCCGGCGGAAAATATGGGGAATCCCCTGACATTGAGCAGTTTTGTAAATTACTGCTTTGATTTCTTCCCCGCAGATTCCTACAGTCTGATCCTTTGGGATCATGGCGGCGGACCGGTCCTTGGTTATGGTGTGGATGAGAACTATAATGATCTGCTGACACTGGACGAGCTGGCGGAAGCCCTGGGAGATTCCATAGGTGCCCATCAGACGAAATTAGAATGGATCGGTTTCGATGCCTGCCTGATGAGTTCTCTGGAAGTAGCTTCCGTGTTAGCACCTTATGCCAATTATATGGTTGCTTCCCAGGAGACGGAGCCCGGCTGGGGCTGGAATTATTCCTTCCTGTCTGAACTGTCCGGTGATCCGGTTCCCGGAGATCAGATGGGGGAAGCTATCATAGATGCCTACATGGATTACGGCGAGTATGTCTTTGATGTATATCCCAATCTGTACTCCGATCTGACCCTGTCCTGCATTGACCTGAACGCCTATGCGAAAGCAGAGGATGCCCTGAACACTTATTTTGCAGAGTTGGATACTTCTCTGGATGTGAAAAGTTTCCCCAGGCTGGTGCGTAAACGTGCCAGGGTAAGAGACTTCGGAAGTTACTCTTCCGATATGAATTACGGCATGGTAGATATTCTACATCTGTTAGAGCTTCTCGGAGATAATTCACAGGCTGCGCGGGATGCTGTCTCTGCTGTGGAGCGCTGCATCGTCTGTTCCGACACCAATATGGAAAATGCCGGCGGTATCTCTATCTGTTATCCTTATCAGACGGATGAGGACTATCGGGATGCCTGCATTGAAATGCTTAACTATCTTGAATTTGCTCCGGATTACACCAGATTTTTGCAGGATTTCTATGCGATTCAGAATGGTGACACGCTGTTAGCCGACCGCCAGATCTCCAGTGCTGCCACCACGGTAACTACTGAAAATGACGGTACTTATGATGAGTCGGATATCACTCTGCAGCTGACTCCAGAGCAACAGGAGAACTTCGCTTCCGGCGGATATTATATTCTCTGTAAGGCGAAGGAAGAAGGTTATGTCACTGCAGAGGAAGATCCCAGGGCAGACGATATGTATCTGTTCATTCAAGGCAGTAAGCGCGTGACTTTGGATGAAAATGGGGTTCTGCATGCGGCATATAAAAACAATGCACTGTATATGGAAGATGACGAGGGGATATCCGATATTCCTATGATCCTGACGGAATCGGATATCAGTGATGTGGAGAATCGTTATCTGTCATTTGTGGTACTGATGAATTTCGACAATTGGGAATCCCAGGCTGTGCAACTGCAGATTGCGGTAAATGAAGAGTATCCGGATGGTATTATCCGAAATGCGATTCCTTTAAGCGATGATGACGACGATGTGCAAAGCGCCAGCAAGCAGCTGATCCATCTGGATGATTATGCGAATATGTCCGTGGCAGCACGTTGCAGTTACGTGACCCGGGATGAGAATGGGGAGTTGTTGGATTTCTTCGACTGGGAGAAATCGAAATGGATGATGGGGTTTGAGGTGGATCTGACCTCCGACTATCGGACCGTGGTGCAACCGCTGGATCATCCGGAGAATTACGTGTGCATCTTCTTCATGAAGGATTCCCAAGGGAATGTGTCCTATTCGGATATGATACCGTTGAAATAATGTAAATCTTCCGTAGCCCTTGGCAGGGTATAAGAAACGGTCTGCTTATTCTTATACCCAGCCGGGGCTACTGGTTTTTCACAGGCTTCCAGGACGCAGAACGCCCACGACGAATGAAATGTCATGCCGCGATGTCTGTCGGAGGGTGTTGATATTTTCTTGAAAAGTGTTGAAAGACAGGGGAAAAGCGGACACCACTTTATCACTTTTCGTAGAAAATTCACACCCGGAGACGCGACATCAAGGCGTGATGTTCCATTCGCCGTGGGCGTTCGTGGATTCACTCAACTATCTGCAGGCTATCACGACCAACGAGGCACGGGAGAAAAAGCATCTGCACTCCGGCGTCCACTGCCTGCTGCCATGCCACGCCGAACTCAGGCTGCATGGCGGTGTAGGGACGGACCTCGGTGATGCCCTGCATCTGAATGACGAAAGCGACCATGCAGGTATATCCCGCTTCTACTGCCTGTGTCAGTTCCCGCAGGTGTTTCACACCGCGTTCAGTAGGTGCATCCGGGAAATAGCCGATCCCGTCGATTTCCAGGGTGCAGCCCTTCACTTCCAGAAGGTATTTCCTCTCCCCTTTTTCCATATAGAAGTCGATACGGGAATTGCCATAGGTATACTCCGGTCTGACCAAATCATAATCCTGCTTCTTCAGCCATTCTTTCACCACTTTATTCGGTGCCTGGCTGTCGATATTGATCCAGCCGATATTTTCCTTATAGACCGCCACCAGATCATACAACGTTTTCCTGGAAGGATTATCCGAGACCTCCAGCCGTACTGCCGCTCCCGGAAGGAGCAATTCCCTGCATCTCCCCGTATTTTTCACATGTACCGTCTCCGGTCTGCCCTGCATCTCCACATGGGCAATAAACCGGTTGGGGCGGTCAATAAATTTCCCTTCTACTATTTTTCCATACTTCATTACTACCTCTTCTAGCCGCACTCGCCGCCGCGGATGGACTTTACTAATAACGGTACTTCAAACAATAGCATCACGATCCAGCCGATCATATTCGCCCACGCTAAGCTTTCGAAGTCCATATGCAGCAGGCGGATCATTACAAATACTGCCACCACTCTGCCCAACATATTCATAAAGGTACTGTACAGTGTCACCTTCAGATCGCCGATACCGCGGAAGAATCCCTGAATTCCGTTGGTCATTCCCGGCAGGATATACATCCAGGAGATCAGGTGCAGATAACTGATTCCGAGAGATACCACCTGCGCATCCCCGTCCTCGGCGAACAGAGTCATGATCTGCGGGGCCAGACCCCAGATCACTGCAAACAAACCGATGGAATAGAACAGCTCGATCAACAATCCTGTCTGAAAGCCTTTCTTCATGCGTTCTTTATGTCCGGCGCCCTTGTTCTGCGCCAGGAAAGTCGTCATGGCATGTCCGATGTTCTGCTGCGGTGTATAGGCGAAATCATCCACGCGGTTCACTGCGGTAAATGCTGCCATAACCGCCACACCCTGCGTATTGACTACTGACTGAATGATGAGCTTGCCCAGCTGTAAGCATACCTGTTGCATGGCACTGGTGCTGCCGTAGCTGACAGTCTTACCAAGCAGGCTCTTATCGAAGACACACCACTTTTTCCCAAGGCATAACAGTGGAATCTTTTTCTTGATATAAATGCCGCACAGTAGGCAGCACAGGCCCTCGCTGCACACTGTGGCAATGGCACTTCCCGCCACGCCCCATCGTAATACCACCACGAAGAACAGATCTCCGAAAATGTTTAAAAAAGCACTGGTTACCAGAAAATATAACGGTGTCTTACTGTCTCCCAGCGCCCGCATGGTGTTCGCCAGGAAATTATAGATAAATGTAAATATCAGTCCCAGGAAAATGATCCGAAGATATACCGCAGCTTCCGGAATCGCAGTCTCCGGTACCCGGATCAGTCGAAGCACCGGTGTCGCCAATAGCAGCATGAGCAATGAAAATATAACGGAGAATCCGCAGCCTGCCAGCATGGTGGTGCTGATCTGCTTCGAAAGGGTATCATAATCCCTGGCACCATACTGGGAGCTCATTAAGACGCTGGCTCCCATGCACATTCCGCTGATCAGCAGAATCGCTATATTCATAATCGGCGTGGAAGTTCCCACTGCTGCCAGTGCCTGCTCTCCCACGTATTTTCCTACGATCACGGAGTCCGCAGCGTTGTAGGTCAGCTGAAACAGATTGCCCAGTACCAGGGGAATCGTAAACGATACTAAAGGCAACAGTATCTTGCCCTGAGTCATGTCATGTTTCTCTATCGTACTCATTGCTTATTGTTGTCCTTTCTTTTTCATTTTCTCTAAGGAGGGGCTCTTCTGTTTTTCTATAAGTGTCTCTTCCTGATCTTGTTCTGCTTCTTCCGTGCTGTCCTCTGCACCGGACGCCTCATTGCCGCTTACAGCGGGCTAGCTTCTCTGCTTCTCATCCATGCTGTCATTGTTTTGTGCCGCCTGCAGATTCCCTGTAACAGCGCCATCCGTGCCTGCCGTCACCTCTGCCACGGCACCTTCCGGCATATCTGCGACAGTTTCTGCCATTTCCGCTTCTATTGTGGTATTCTCTGCCTGCGCCATTGCAAAATCTTCCGCCGGTGCCGCACCATCTGCGCCTGCACTGTATGCTGACTGCGGTGCTGCTGTATCCGTACCGGTGCTGTCTGCCATTTTGGTACTGCTCATTGTCACGTACAACACTCCCGCCACCACGAAGCAAAGACAGGCTGCCGCAATGCGGGACACATAGTATAGCGGAAATCTGCGTATTTTTCCATTTGCTTTCCGCTTTTCCACACCTTCATTCTGTTCACTCCGATGCAATAATTCCTCCTCCACACCGGACAGGGCACGGAACAATTTTTCTTCTTTTTCTCTGTTTTGCTCGCTCATCTTCTCTTCCTCTTACAAGACAATCCCCTGCTGCTCCAGATATTTCTGCAGCTTTTTCCTCGTGCGGAACAGGGATGTCTTCACCGTATTCAGATTCATGCCATAACGCTCTGCGATCTGGGCATACTCCTCCACGAACCAGTACCTTCGTAAAAAAACATTACATTCCTGTTCGGAGAGCGTATGCAGGAAAGCATTGATGCTCCGCTCTAACTCCGCTGCTTCCACAATACTTTCCGTATCGTGAGCTGCGGGAATGCATTCCGCCAGTTCATCCAGTGCCATATCCATCGTGCCGTTTCCCCGCTTCTGTGCATGACGCCCCTTCCATCTATCAAACGACAGATTGCGGATAATTGTTCCCAGAAAAAGCTCCAGACGGTTCGGTTTTTTCGGTGGAATGGCATTCCACGCCCGCATCCACGTATCGTTTAAGCACTCCTCCGTGTCTTCCCTGTCATGTAAAATATGGTAAGCGATGCTGTAACAGTATTTTCCATAGGATTTCTGTGTCTCTGTAATAGCGCGCTCGTCCCGCGCCCAGTAGAGATCCAGTATGGCTGTATCTTCCACAGGTCTCTCCTTTCCAGAAAAGGCACTGCCGCAAATATCTGCAGCAGTGCCCCCATATTCTTCGTGTATCCCGTAATGTCCCCGGCTTCCTAGATCTGGAACTTCTTTGCATTCGCATTGAGCTCGTCTGCGATCACATTCAGCTGTACGGTGGCCTTCCGGCAATCCTCCACGATCTCTGACAGCTGATCCATCGTCGCCGCCGTCTCCTCGGTGCTGGCTGCATTATTCTGGGAGATCTCGGTCAGACTGTCGATCTTGTCCGCTACATCTGTCCGGTATGCTTCGATATGATCCAGCTCTTCGGAGATCACGTTAATCTCACCGACGACATTCTGAACCTCCTGATTCAGGGTGTCGAATACCTCCAGTGTATTGCCCAGCTTCTCATTCTGCTGGTGGATCTCGCCGACTACGCCATTCATAATCTCTACGCTCTGGTTGGAATTGCTGATCAGGTTCTCCACGATGCCGCGGATCTTGTCTGCGGATTCCTTGGACTGGTCTGCCAGACCACGGATCTCTTCCGCTACGACTGCGAAGCCTCTGCCCATCTCACCGGCTCTCGCTGCCTCAATGCTGGCATTTAATGACAGCAGGTTGGTCTGGTTCGCAATACCTGCGATGATATCGGTAGCTGCCTGAATCGCCTGTGCGGACTCGTTGGTGATATTGGTCTGCTCCTGCACCTGATCCACCGACTGCTGTGTATGAGAGCTGATCTTCAACAGTTCCTTCAGGGTGCTGTCCACGGTGGCATTGCTTTCCTTCATGTTGGCTGCGCTGCTACTCAGTACGTTCACACTGTCTGCTGTGCGGTTCAGCGCATTGCTCATATCGTTCATGCTCTCGCTGACCTTCTGGGTGTCTGCCGCCTGAGTGGTAGCGCCCTGCGCAATCTCGTTGACCGCGGTATTGACTGCGGAAATAGACTGTCCGATACTGTCAAAATTGCTCGAAAAAGTTCCGGTGAATTCATCCATCTCTTGCATGGAACTGTGGATATTGGTAATGATCCGGGAGAAGCCTACCACAACGGAATGCACCGCTCTGGCAATTTTGCCGACTTCATCGGTTCTGTTTACCAGCTTCGTGGAGATATCAAAATTCAGCCTGCCTTCAGCCACCTGATCCAGATTGCTGACCACACCAAGCAGTGCTCTGGAAATCAGACGTACGACTAAAATCGTACTGATACAGAAGATCAGTGCCAGCACATACATAAAGATCGTATTGGATCTCACAATGCCGGAATACAGTTCTTTCACGTGCTCCACCGGGATCGCCACTGCCAGAGCCCCCGCTGTCTTGCCGTCGGTTCCGGTAATCGGTGTCAGATATGCATAATATCTGGTATCCCCCAGCTTCAGGGAAGTGTCAAAATATTCCGATCCTGCCAGTACTTTGGATGCCACAGAATCACTCAGTACGATGCCGGAATAGTCAAAGCTTGCTGCTGCCGCTTCCTTGTCCCAGAACAGTACCACATCTACGTTGGTATTGCTCGTGAAATTCTGGAAAAAGCTCTGATTCTCTGTAAAATTGATCTCGCCCTTGCAGAGACTGCCGTTCTCATAACGGAAGCCCTCCCCAGAAGCGCTGTCCAGATTCAGCCGCATCGCATATTCCGTAGCAGCCAGCTCTTCCTTCACAAGCGTTTCCGCGGTGTTGTTGCCGACTGCCTTCAATGCCAGCATCGCAAAAAATATGATGACCAGCATCGGCATCAGTACCATCGCGAGGATCTTGACGATCAGATTTGCTCCCTTTTTCCCCTTGAGATCTTTCATGTTGTCCAGTGAGACAGTTTCCCCTTCTGTCTGTTCCTGTTTTACCGCTTCTGCCATAGATAAAATAACCTCCTTTGTACCCTTATGACCTTTGTATATTCTTTCTAAAATGGACTGCCGGGAACAGCCCCTGACAGCTTAATAGATAAAAAGATTATAACGCACTCCGGTTGAAAAAGCTATTCTTTTTGTACTTTTCCCTCCTGAATGAGGTCTTTGATCACCTCTCCACCGATGATCAGCCCCGCCACGGAAGGGACAAAGGAAATACTGCCCGGAATTGCTCTCCGGTCGGTGCATTTATGGACGGTGCCGGGAGGACAGACGCAGCCCGTCCGGCAGCTGGTTTCCATAGTTTCGAGAGGCTTCAGGGAAGCTTCGGTAGAGTAGACAACCTTCAGTTTTTTCACACCGCGTTTTTTCAGCTCTCTGCGCATGACCTTTGCCAGCGGGCACATGGTAGTCTTATAGATGTCCGCCACACGGAACTGTGTGGGGTCAAGCTTATTGCCGGCACCCATACAGCTGATGACAGGGACTCCGGCCTCCTTTGCGCGCAGGATGATCTCGATTTTTGCAGTCACAGTGTCCACGGCATCCACGACGTAATCGTACTGGGAAAAATCAAACTGATCGGCAGTCTCCGGGAGATAGAAGCATTTATGTCCTACCACCTGTGCCTCAGGATTGATCAGATGAATCCGCTCCTCCATGACATCTACTTTGTATTTGCCGATCGTCTGATGGGTAGCGATGATCTGGCGGTTGATATTCGTCAGACAGACCTTGTCATCGTCAATGAGATCAAAGGCGCCGACTCCGCTGCGGGCAAGGGCTTCGACGACATAGCCGCCGACTCCGCCGATCCCGAAGACGGCGACACGGGCGTGGTAAAGACGCTGCATGGCATCTTTGCCGAGGAGTAATTCGGTTCTGGAAAATTCGTTTAACATAGATGTAGATTCCTTTTCTTATAACTATATTTAACTATATTGCACGCAGCTGTGCTGTCCCCCTTTCATCCAGCACAGCAAACACCGCACGGTCAGGGAACCGGATCGTGAAAATTCCAAGTATAAAAAAACATGGGAACTTAAAGGTTCCCATGCTTTAGCTTATTTTTATTGTTCCTACTAGTATACTGGGAATACTCTCGTAAGAGTATATCACATCTTTAGAGATTGTCATAGAGTCCCTGAATAAAATTTTTCACCTGCACATTATTTTCCGGTGTGGTGTCTTCCAAAGTCGCATGGATAAAGGGTTTGCGCTCCTTCATGAACTTCAGCACGGATGTATAATCCATCTGTCCAAGACCGCAGCCTACGGATCTAAGCTTCCCATCCTCGGGGATAAAATCCTTGAGATGTACCATTGCTACATCCTCACCTAACAGATCGATGGCTTCGTCCACGATTGCCACCTGATCCTTATAATTACAGTAATCCAGCAGATTTACCGGATCTAAAATGATCTGAAGGTTGGGCGAATTGATCTCATCCAGAACTCTTCTCGCTCTGGCGGGATTGTAGACAATATGCTTCCATACCGGCTCGATGGCGATAACAACGCCCATCTGCTCGGCATATTTTACGACAGGACGTAAGTTCGTGATAAAGGTCTGCAAAGCCTCTTCGCCATGGCATTCGGGTACTGCGGTATAAGTAACGTTGGGAGCACCGGTCTCGGTTCCCACCACACCGCAGCCTAGCCACGAAGCAAAACGGATATGTGCCATATAGCGGTGGGTGATCTTCGCAAGCTGCTCCGGATTGGGATTTGCCAGATTCAGATAGCATCCAAGCACCGCAACATCCACCTGATTTTTCGCAAATACATTTTTCATATACATGGCAAGTCCCGGGGTCAACGCCTCATCGGTAGTGGGAAACTCGGTGATCACCTTACCGGGTGCCAGATGTCCGCAGGCAAAGCCAAGCTCATGGACATTGGCAATACGCTCCTCAAAAGGAAGCTTTTTCGTATCATGTAAACGGATTCCTAACTGCATAATTTCCTCCATTCTGATCACGGCTCTTGGACCGTATTCTCTTATGTTTGCCGTACTGTAGTGTGCGCTCGTTATATCAGCGCCGGATCAACTCATCCACGCCTTCCAGCTCGTAAGCCTCTCCAACCTGTCCTTCGATTCTCACGTTATCCAGGGTCAATTTTGCAACATTTCTTGCAAAAAGTCCTCTCTTACTACTTTTTTCTACACCATCCGACATGGCAGGTACATCACATTTTGCGTCCTCGGCATAGCTGATGGAGATGTTCTTCATATAGATTTCTTCGATCTTCTGCTCCGGAAGTCCGTCAAAATAAGCTGCTGCCACATGGCAGTTGGTGCAATCCATATTTTCAAATACCATTTTTTTCACCTGCGGTGTTCTGTCATCCACGGGGTAGACATCTCTGGACTGTACATAGGTGGTCTTGCCGTCTGGGTCGCAGAAATAGAAGCAGTTGACCACAAGCGGTGTCATCACATGATCCAGGGTCAGATTCCGGAAAATGATGTTGCTTAAAATCGCATCTTTTCCTCTGCCGCGACGGGTTTTGATACGCAGGCCTCTGTCCGTATGACGGAAAATGCAGTCCTCCACCGTCAGATTTACCACACCGCCTGCCATCTCGCTGCCCAGAGTTACGGCACCGTGGCCGTTCTCCATCAGGCACTGGCGGATGTGGATGTTCTCGGAAGGAGTCTTGTGCTTTTTGCCCATGTAGATCTTGCCGCTCTTGACTGCAATACAGTCATCTCCCAGGGAGAAACGCACGCCCAGGATCTCCACATTTTTGCAGGACTCGGGATCCAGTCCGTCGGTGTTGGGAGAATCGCTGGGATTCTGCACGGTCACACCGATGAATTTCAGATCGTTGCTGAAATAGGGATGCAATGTCCAGGAAGGTGAATTGCAGAAGGTCACTCCCTGTAAAGTCACATTTTTACATCCGCTGATGAAAAACAGTCTGGGGCGAAACGCAATGTTCATAACCTTGGGGTCTTTCCACCAGTTTTCTTTGGAAGCGTTGCCGTTGATCTTACCCTGTCCGTAGATCACCACATCCTCTGCACCGATACCACAGATAATGCCGGAGAACATAGGTAAAGGATTGCCCTCCCAAGTGCCCAGATTGTACTCGTCGGTCTCATCATAGCTCTGCAGCATTCCGGGGAACGTAGGGAATTTCTCTCTGTCGGTAAAGGCCTTCAGCTCCGCACCCTCTGCCAGCTCGATCCGGATATGGCTCTTTAAGAACAGGCTGGTTATGCGGTAGATACCCGCCGGGAAATACACTGTTCACCGGACATGCCATGATGGCAGCCTGAATAAAGTGGGTATCGTCATGTTCCCCGTCACCCTTGGCACCGAATCTGGTCACATCCAGAGTCACGTACTCATAATCCGTCTTGAAAGATATTTCGCCCTGCTTTTCTCCGTTCACATAAGCTTCCACCACATATTTCTGATCCGGCTTAAGGCTAAACAGGGAAGTTATAGTCTTCTCTGTGGTCAGTGACGGCTCACCGTTTACCCGCAGCTCCACGGGCTGTTTTGTAAAATATCTGCCGCCGTCTGCGATCTCTATGGTCGCACTGCGGGCAGTATGCATAATATGTCTGATTTCCATGCGCTGTTTCCTCTCGTTCTCTACCTAATGCACTCCTGATATTTTTCCGCTAACAATAAATACTCCGCACATGCCTTCTGTACGGCATCGCAAAATACCTTTTCCGATGTGGCATCCATGGCAAACTTATTTTCCTTTGCATCATAATACTGCTCCAGCATACGCTTTACCGCACTGCGGAAATTGTCCAGAAGCTCTCTGTAATTCTCGTAGATCTCCGGGCTGATCTGCTCTACGGTATGAAGCATGACTGCGGTATAAGCTGCACCGTTTTCAGCACTGAATTCACTTTCTGCATGCTTTTTCAGCACACGCATCTGTGCCATGATATCCGGATAGCCTTCTTTTTTATTCTCCGTGGTCTCATAGGCCGCATAGACGGGATACACCAGATCCGCCGCCTGATAAATGTTGCCCAGACCTGCACTCTGCTGCACGGCTGCCAGGTCGAAAATGCCTTCCTCCGTACGGGGAAGTGCCTTGATTTCCTGAATTGTCATAGTTTTTGTCATTCCTTTCGCTTCGCTCAAGGCACAAACAAGTTA
>ERZ826016.2156-NODE-2156-length-15960-cov-3.979315_pt1 | contig 15960 bp, 12 predicted proteins | sample MGYA00519872_ERZ826016 | MGnify/ENA primary metagenome ERZ826016 (study PRJEB31778, sample SAMEA3449218) | human gut metagenome | biome: human gut; feature: human-associated habitat; material: faeces | place: United Kingdom | collected 2010/2012 ... | reverse complement strand
GCGAAGTTCGAGGCTTACGGGACGAAAGGGGCCCAACGCAGTTGGGAATTTACACACGGGAATCTGTAAGGGAGATCCCCGGGACGCGTTGCGCCCGAGGATGACAATAAAAAAGAAAGCGCCCGAGGATGACAGAGAAGAGACCCCCGGGTCAAGCCCGAGGGTGACTGTAGTAAAAAAGAGCCCGAATATGACAGTAATAAAAAAAGAGTCCGAACATGACGATAAGGAAAAAGAAACCCAAATATGACAGAAAAGAAACAGTTTAAAAGCATCTGCCTTGCGGCAGATGCTTCGGCTTAACAGAAAGTGCTTCTGTTCACACACATACACACACACCACACCTATCTGTTTCATACACCAATATAAGTATAAGCTCAAAACGGCATAAAAGCAACTTTTTTATAAAAAACCCGGCGCAAACCTCCGCAAAACAAAGCCCTGAAAATTATAAGCTTTTGCTAATTCAATCAGAAACCGACGTCAGGTTCCAAACCGTATTCGCGCAGAGTTTGCAACAATTCGGCCAGGTAAAGCCTTTCGTTATACAAGACTGCGCCATCGGCCGCGCTGACCTTAAAAGCGTCAACAGCCAATGCAGCTGCCTCTTCCGGGGTTTTGGCCTTCAGATTGTTCAACGAACGGTAAAAATCCTCTTCATCGGGATTCAGGCTTTTGAGATACGAGTTGACATACTGCTCGCTCAAAGCCTGAGACTGAGGACGGACACGGGTAACATATTCGCGAATGGCTCGGGTTTTTATGTCGGTAAAATTCGCGTTGCATTTGGCCAGAAAGATCAGAATTATCAGGTCATCGCGAACCGCTTCAAGCTGTTTGACGTCAATAACGACCGGCGACGGCTTTTTTATCTCCTCGGCCTGTTCGGCGGCAAGACGTCGCGACTGCAGAAAATCCTGATAGAAATTTTGTGCGGAGTAATAATATTTTTCGGTATTGAGATCATACAAATCGCGCACCAGCGCAGCGTCTAACAGTTTGCCCTTTTTCGCGCGGTAAAAATACAGGTCGAAAAACAGCGTACCGTTTTTTTCCCAGGCGTTTTTGACGGCGACATTTTCTTCGGAAACCCGATTTTTGAAAACAATATGGACCAGCATATTATAAAAATCGAGACTGCAGCTGTTTTCGCTCATCTAATCTCCTTTGACCATCTCGACCAGTTTGCCGACATAGGTTTTAATCGTTTCGACCCTGACGGCATAACTTTGCAAATCGCGTTCGACAAACAACTTCTGGTCCGGGCGGATTTTGATGACGCCAAACTGTCTGGAAACCCAGTTAATCAGTTTATCCGGCGCTTTGAAAACGTTGTTATGGAAAGTTATCAGAATACCCTTGGCGCCGGCGTCGATTTTTTCGACATTTGCTTCACGGCAAAGCTGTTTGATCTCAACGGTTTTGAGCAGGTTGTCCACTTCTTCGGGAAGTTTGCCGAAACGGTCGGTCAGCTCTTCGCGCATGTCCAAAATGCCGGCTTTGTCCCTGATTTCGCCGATACGTTTATACAATCCCAGCCGCACGCCCAAATCGCGGACATAGGTTTCGGGAATCATAATCGGAATACCGGTGGTAATCTGCGGCGCCCAGTCGGCCGCCTCGTCTTCCCGGCGCTGCCGTTCGCCGCTCTTCTGCCGCATAATCTCCTCTTCCAGCATATGCTGATACAACGCGATGCCGACATCTTTGATATGTCCGGACTGTTCTTCGCCGAGAATATTGCCGGAACCCCGGATATCCATATCGTGGCTGGCCAGCGAAAAACCGGCGCCCAGCGTATCCAGCGCCTGCAGAATGTTCAGCCGACGCTCGGCTACCGGCTTAAGTTCCTTTTGCTTCGGCACCGTAAAATAGCAATAACCGCGGACTTTCGAGCGCCCTACCCGTCCCTTGAGCTGATACAGCTGTGCCAGTCCGAACATGTCGGAACGGTGGACTATCATGGTATTGACCGTCGGCATATCGATACCGGATTCGATAATCGTGGTTGAAAGCAGCATATCGGCTTTGCCGTCGGCAAAGTCGTTCATCACGTCTTCCAGCTGTTTGACCGGCATTTGCCCGTGTGCGACCAGAATCCTGATGTCCGGCACCAGCGCGCGCAGTTCCTTTTCCATGCCGAAAATGTCGGAAACGCGCGGACAGACGAAAAAGACCTGGCCGTTGCGGAATTTTTCGCGGTAAATGGCCTCTTTTATCATTACCTTGTCAAACGGCATGACAAAGGTTCGGGCCGCCAGACGGTCAACCGGCGGCGTAGCGATAATACTCAGCTGCTTGACCCCGGTCAGCGACATTTGCAGCGTGCGCGGTATCGGCGTGGCGGTCAGCGTCAGGACATGAACATTCGACTTCAATGCCTTGAGCTTTTCCTTATGCGCAACGCCGAAATGCTGTTCTTCGTCGATAATCAGCAAACCGAGATTGCAGAACTTAATGTCTTTGGACAGCAGCGCATGGGTGCCGATGACTATTTCCACGGAACCGTCTTCCAATCCCTTTTTGGTTTCGGCGGCCTCTTTGGGCGTAACCAGGCGGGAAAGCATTCTGACCCGTACCGGAAAACCTTCCATGCGTTTTTTGAAATTGTAATAATGCTGACGCGCGAGCAATGTGGTCGGCACAATCAGCGCCACCTGAGCGCCGGACATTGCCACGGCAAAAGCCGCGCGCAAAGCAACCTCGGTCTTGCCGAAGCCGACGTCGCCGCAAACCAGCCGGTCCATCGGCGAACCCTGATTCAGGTCTTTTAAAACGTCGGTAATCGCATTTAACTGATCGTCGGTTTCATTGAAAGGGAAACGGGCGCAGAACTCGTCGTACAAACCCTGCGGCGGCACAAAGCTGTCGGCTACTTTCAAGTGGCGTTCGGCGGCGATTTTAATCAGCTTTTCGGCAATATCGCGGATTTTCTCCTTAACCTTGGCCTTTTTGGCCTGCCATGCCAGCCCGCCCAGCGTATCGAGCTGAATGTTGTCGTCTTCCATGCCGTAGCGCGAAATGACGTCGATATTCTCAACCGGTACGAACAGTTTGGCATCGCCGGCATACAAAATTTTCAGGCAATCGTGCGGCGCGCCGCCTGCGGTAATGTTCTCCAGCCCCAGAAACCTGCCGATACCGTGTTCGATGTGCACAACCAGTTCGCCGACCGACAGGGACGAAACATCGGCAATAAAGTCTTTGGAAGTAACTTTTTTGGCACTTTTGCGGTTCTGCCGCTCGCCGAGAATATCCTGCTCCGAAACCAGGCACAGGCCGTCGCCGCGGAAGCCGTGCGGCAGGTTCATGACCAGCAGGGCGATTTTCTTGTGAGCGGCTTTTTTCAGGGCATCGTCCCAATCATCGGCAAAGCCCATATCCTTAATGCCGTATTCGCTCATCAGCGTAAACAGGCGTTCGCGCGAACCGGCGGAATAGCAACAGACGATGCGCGCCAATTTGGCGTTTTCGGACAAATAATCCTTAAGTTCGGCATAAACCTGCGCGGCATTGACGTTTTTGGCATGCGAAAAACTGCGGCCGGGAATGACGCCGGCGTTTATAACCCCTTCGCCTCCGGGAAAACTCATGGACGTAAACCGGAGTGCCCGGCGGGCCTTAACCTTAGCCGAAAATTCACGTGCGGTCAGAAACATCAGCTCCGGCTTGACCGGGCGATAAGTGTCGACTTCGCTGGCCGACTTTATGCCCAGCGCCTCCTGCCTGGCCAGATAATAGTCCATTATGCCGTCTTCCTTGGCCAGCAGAGCGTCGTCGACGCTGCGGTCAAGCACGACATGAGCAGCCGGCAGATAATCAAACAGGCTCGGCAGCGGCTCCTCATAGAAAAACGGCAGCCAGTTTTCCATGCCCATATATTTGCGCGAGGCGGAAATCGCCTCATAAAGCTCGTCGCTTTGCGCTGCGGCACCGAAAGCCTCGCGATAAGCGGCGCGAAAATTCTTGACGGTATTATTATCGAGCACCACTTCGCCGACCACCTGAAAACCATAACTTTTCAGTTCACCGGTCGTGCGCTGGCTGAACGCGTCAAAAGTGCGGATCTTTTCCACTTCATCGTCAAAAAGGTCTATACGCAGAGGCTCGGGCGTGCCGACCGGAAAGATGTCGAGGATGTCGCCGCGGACGGCATATTCGCCGGGTTCCATAACCTGTTCGACCCGGTTGTAGCCGTTGACGACGGCATAGTGTACAAAATCGTTGAAGTCGAGCTTGCCGCCAACCCTGATCTCGCGCATGGAATTACGAAAAATTTTGGACGGCGGGAGTTTCTGGACGACGGCGCCAATACTGGCAACGACAATCCGTTTTTTCTTCGGGTTCGGATTTAGGGTCAGAGCACCGAGAGCCGCCACCCGCTCGGCGACGATGCCGGCATTTGGCGAAACGCGGTCGTAGGGGACCGTGTCCCAGGCCGGAAACTTAAGAACCTCAACATCAGGCGCCACGTTTTTCAAAAGCTCGGCCGTACGCTCCAGACTGAGGCCGTCGCTGACAATGTAGAGAATATCCTGTTTGGACGAGCGCAGCAAATCACGGAGCAGAAAGGCGTCATACCCCTCGGCTACCGCAGAAAACGTATAATCCGCAAGTTGTTCAATGTCTGCGTGCATTTGGCAATCTTATCATTTACTATTTGAAATAAAATATATACAATATGCGCATTATAGCAACCTTTTTCTTGAGGAATAATTAAGAAACCATGCGGCCGCCGCTTTTATATCCGCTGTTTGCGGGAATCGAAAATCTGAACGGCATCGGCGAAAAAACCGCCAAACTGGTGCGCAACCTGACCGGCGACAAAATCGTCGACCTGTTGTGGCATCTGCCCTCCTCGATTATCGACCGGCGTTATTCGCCCAGACTTGCGAACGCCCGCATCGGTTCCATTGTTACGGTAAAAATCAGAGTGCTGGAGCATATTGAACCCAAGCTCAAAAAACTTCCCTACAAAATCGTCTGCACCGACGGCAGCGAAGAGATTACCCTAAGCTTTTTTCACGCTTATCCGGAAACGCTGAAACGCAATCTGCCCGAAGGCAGCGAGCGGGTCATCAGCGGCAAGCTGGAAAGCTTTAACGGCAGTTTGCAGATGAGCCACCCGGACTATGTCGGGCGTCCGGAAGAGATGGACCGGATTAAGACCGTCGAAGCCGTTTATCCGCTGACCGGCGGCATTACCAACAAAATGATAAACAAATACATCCGCCAGGCGCTGGCCCGGGTTCCGAAAATGCCGGAATGGCTGGACGAACATTACCGGCAGGCCGAAGGCCTGCCCGCTTTCAACGAAGCGCTGGCCGCCGTACACAATCCCCAATCGGATGCGGACATTCTGCCTTCGGCGCCGGCGCGCCGGCGGCTGGCCTATGACGAAATGCTGGCAAACCAGCTGGCTCTGGCACTGGTTCGCGAAAAAGTCAAAAAACAGCAGGGACGCGAAATCAGGGGCAACGGGCTTCTGCGTAAAAAAATTCTCGAAAAGCTGCCGTTTGAACTGACAGAATCTCAGGAAAAGGTTTTAAAGGAAATCTTTGCCGACCAGGCTTCGCCCTACCGCATGCTCAGGCTTTTGCAAGGCGACGTCGGCAGCGGCAAAACCATCGTAGCGCTGATGTCCATGCTGAATGCGGTTGAATGCGGCACGCAGGCCGCAATTATGGCGCCGACCGAAATTCTGGCCAAACAGCATCTGGAAACCATGCAGCCGCTTTGTGAAGAAATCGGCATCCGCGCCGAGCTGCTGACCGGGCGGATTAAAGGCAAAGCGCGCGCCAGAATTCTGGAAGACCTTGAAGCCGGAAAAATTGACATTCTTATCGGTACGCACGCGCTGTTCGTGGAGGCCGTCACTTTTAAAGACCTGGCCTGCGTCGTCGTCGACGAACAGCACCGTTTCGGCGTCCATCAGCGTCTGGCGCTTTCGGACAAGGGCAACAAACCTGACATTCTGGTCATGACGGCGACGCCGATTCCGCGGACGCTGGTGCTGACCGCTTACGGCGATATGGAATATTCCAAAATCGACCAACCGCCCAAAGGCCGCAAACCGGTAGATACCCGGGTACTGCCGATTTCCAAACTGCAGGACGTTGCCGCGGCGCTCAAGCGCAAAATCGAACAGGGCTGCCGTGCCTATTGGGTCTGTCCGCTGGTGGAAGAATCGGAAAAAGTTGATCTGGCCGCCGCCGTCGAGCGTTTTGACACGCTGCGAAAAATTTTCGGCGGCGAAGTCGGACTGGTGCACGGCAAAATGAAAGAAAAGGAAAAAGACGCGGTCATGGAGCGTTTTAAGGCCGGCGAACTCAAGGTTCTGGTTGCAACGACGGTTATTGAAGTCGGCGTCAATGTCCCCGAAGCCACGGTTATGGTTATTGAACACGCCGAGCGTTTCGGACTGGCACAGCTGCACCAGCTGCGGGGCCGCATCAAACGCGGCTTTCAGGCCTCGACCTGCATTTTGCTTTACGCCTACCCGCTGAGCGAAACTTCCCGGGAAAGGCTGAACATCATGCGCGAAACCGAAGACGGTTTTCTGATTGCCGAAAAAGATCTGGAACTGCGCGGCGGCGGTGAAATTCTCGGCACCAGGCAGTCGGGTTTCTGCGAATTTCGCATTGCCGACATGAATGAACACAAACATTTGCTTTATACCGCCAACAAAGACGCGCAGATGATTGTGGCGCAGGATGAAAAGCTGTCGACGCCGCGCGGCGAAGCCCTGCGGATTTTGCTTTATCTGTTTGAGCGCGACGAAGCCGTCAAAACTTACCAGCAATAATACTTGAGACAAAAATAAATTACGTGTCAAGAATTGTTGACTTTTGTTCTTAAAGAGATTATCATAAATACTGATAGGTGTGATGTGAACTGCGATTTGGCAGCCTGACAAGGCTGTGTCATCGCCGACGTTTTTGCACACCTCTGCCCTTGCAGGCGCTGTCTTTCGTTAACTTGTTTGAGGTGTGTCATGTCTTATTGTCGTCTCTGTTTATTTGCCGCTTTGATTGGCGGAATGTTTGTCCGAACCGATGCGGCAGTTCGGGCGGCGGAAAAGAGCATGACGCTCTCTCAACCCGTTAATGCACATTTCAACACACTATCCACACCCACGACAACGCCTGCGCCTCTTTTTGCAGACATAAACAATTCTTATCAGACCGCAAGCATTTGTTTTATCGGTTTCGGGGAATGCGGCGACAATACCGACTTCAGCAAAAGCGATGACGGATTTTCCCTGCCGGACTGCGCTTCCATCGGCTATCCGCTGACATCATGCACGCCGCCCGGATATCCCGACAAGTTCTGCCCGTACGACAGCAGCTATTTTGCCGCCTGCCGCGAAAACCGCCCCAAAGCATGTGCCGACGCGGGTTATGTTACAAATTGCAGCAAAGGCGAAATTCTCGACCCCGATGCGCTTTGCCCCCATGACGGATCCTACGGCAACTGCATATGCAACCCCTGCAGCGGTTACGACTATACCTATGAAGAAGCCACCGAAAAAGGCTACGAAGTCGACGGCGAGCCCTGCGACAGCTGCGGAACCCTGAAATATAAACGGGAACCTGCCGAATGCCGCGGATATCTGGTTTGCAACTGCGGACCCGAAATCGGTTCGCCCAGCTGTCAGAGCGGTACGCTTGAACTGTTTGAGACCTGTCAGGAATGCTGCGACAACAAATGTACGCTGGACAAATGTCCGGAAGGTGCCATCTGCACGTTGGAAGACTGTTCCGGCAAATATTGCGCAATCGGCTGCGCCACAGGTCTGGCCGACGCGGAAAACTACTGGTGCGACGGCGCGCTGTGGTACTGGCTGCCGCAGCCGGCAACCTGTCAACAAACAGAAAATTAATCAGAGAACTGAGGAGAAAAACCATGTTTAATCCAGAAAAGAAAATCGGCGCGAGCCTGCTGGTTTTGGGGATGATGATTTCCGGCCGGGCCATGGCTCAGGCCGAAACAACGCCGACCTGCGTCAAGGCGCCAACCTGTGAAGAACTCGGCTATGACAAAGTTGCTTCCGACTGCGGCGAACTGGCCAAACTTCGCTGCCCCTTTGACCCGGATAAGTATTTTTGTACTGCCTATACCGACCAAAACGGTAAAAAACTGGCGGAAATCGGCGATTTCGTATATGTTGACGCAATTTCAGCAGAACCGATTTCGGGCCGTATTCCGGTCGGTATCGTTTATGACCTCAGCGGCAAGATGATGTCCATTGCGCAATTTACCGGTTCAACATCAAGCCAATGCGCCAGTTATACGACGGACGGCACCAGCGGCTGGAGTCTGGCCAGCATGGAAGATATGGGCTTAATTAAAGCCAATGTTGACAAAATAAACGCCCAATTGGCGAAAATTCCGAATACAAAAAAAATTGAAACGGCAAAGCAATCAGGCGGAACATCATATGAAGAAGATCTTTCTTGTGTTTGGAAAACCAGTGATGGCCATGCTTGTATGAAAAAAGATACGGCCATAAACGGAAGCGCTTCTTGTTGTGATATGAGTAGTGCAAATACGTTTCCCAACTATATCAAACATGCGCTCTGTGTGCGGTCATTCGGCAGCGGTGGTGCCGGTAACGATCCGACTCCGACGACTTATGCGATTGGCGACGTTTATACCAATGACAAAGGCGTCGCGATTGGTACGGTATTTGAGGTTGAAGCCAATGGTCAGCACGGTACGATTTTATCCCGTACTTCCCGTACCGGCACACAGGCTGAAGCCATTGAGTATTGCGACAGCCTTAATTCTACGACCGGCCTTACCTGGGGATTACCGACACTCGTACAAATGGATACGGTTTGTCAGAAAAATATTTCTGGTTTTGCACATAATGTTGAGTATTGGACAAGTACGACCAATAGCACTTATGAGGCATGGTCTTCCTGCACAAACTATGGTAACAGTAATCAAACGCCAACCCAAAATCTTTCTTACTTCTGTGCTGCGGCGTTCTAAGTCGGCTGAACCAAAGCCCTCTCTTTCGAGAGGGCTTTTTTTCTTTGTCATGTTCGGCCTCTTTTTCTTTGTCCTGGTGGCCTACATCATTTTGACTTTTGCTCTGGATCCGATGCCGGACAGTGAACTGTACGGTCACAAGGCGCCGAGCAATGGCGATCTGCTGGCCGCCGTGGATGCCGAACTGGCCTCCGGTGAACAGCGCCTGCGTGAAATGGAGCGGTATGTGACCTCCGACACCTTTACGCTGCGCAGCCGCTTTCGCCAGCTGTAAATCCTGTTTTTAACGAGTGAGGCAACGCATGAATAGCAAATGGCAACGCGCCGGGCAGCAGGTGAAGCCCGGTCTGAAAATCGTCGGTAAGCTGGCGCTGCTGACCGCGCTGCGTTACGGCCCGGCGGGCGTTGCCGGCTGGGCGGTCAAATCGGTCGCGCGTCGGCCGCTGAAAATGCTGCTGGCGGTGGCGCTGGAGCCGCTGCTCAGCCGGCTGGCCAACCGCGTCACGCGCGGGATGAAATAATGCCGCCGTGGGGAAGGCGCAAAAGGATTAACGTTGTCCTGCTTATCCCCGGCAGATAGCTTATGATGACGAGACATACCTTCAGGGCATAACGGACTGGCGATGAAGCGACTGAAAACTGAATTGAATGCGCTGGTCAACCGCGGGGTTGACCGGCATTTACGTCTGGCGGTGACCGGCCTGAGCCGGAGCGGTAAAACGGCGTTTATCACCGCGCTGGTCAATCAACTATTGAATATCCACACGGGCGCCCGCCTGCCGCTGCTGAGCGCCGCACGCGAAGAGCGGCTGCTCGGCGTCAAGCGCGTGCCGCAGCGGGACTTTGGCATTCCCCGATTCACCTACGACGAAGGGCTGGCCCAGCTGTACGGCCAGCCCCCCATGTGGCCAACCCCGACGCGCGGGGTGAGCGAGATCCGTCTCGCGCTGCGCTACCGTTCGAATGACTCCCTGCTGCGCCATTTTAAAGATACCTCCACGCTGTATCTGGAGATCGTCGACTATCCGGGCGAGTGGCTGCTCGACCTGCCGATGCTGGCACAGGATTATCTGAGCTGGTCACGACAGATGACCGGGCTCCTGCAGGGACAGCGTGCGGAGTGGTCGGCCCGCTGGCGGCAGCTGTGCGCCGGGCTGGATCCGCTGGCCCCTGCCGATGAGGCCCGTCTGGCAGATATCGCTGCCGCCTGGACGGACTATCTGCACGCCTGTAAGCGCGAAGGGCTGCACTTTATCCAGCCCGGGCGCTTTGTCCTGCCCGGTGAAATGGCGGGTGCGCCGGCGCTGCAGTTTTTCCCGTGGCCCGACGTCGACGCCATCGGCGAAGCCAAGCTGGCGCAGGCCGATAAACACAGCAACGCCGGCATGCTGCGCGAACGCTACAAATACTATTGCGAAAGGGTGGTGAAGGGGTTCTACAAAGAGCACTTCCTGCGCTTCGACCGGCAGATTGTGCTGGTGGACTGTCTGCAGCCGCTCAACAGCGGGCCGCAGGCTTTTAACGATATGCGTCTGGCATTGACCCAGCTGATGCAAAGTTTCCATTACGGGCAGCGCACCTTGTTCCGCCGGTTGTTTTCGCCGGTTATCGACAAGCTGCTGTTTGCCGCCACCAAAGCTGACCACGTCACGGTCGATCAGCACAGCAATATGGTGTCGCTCCTGCAGCAACTGATTCAGGACGCGTGGCAGAACGCCGCCTTTGAGGGGATCAGTATGGATTGCCTGGGGCTGGCGTCCATTCAGGCGACCCAGAGCGGGCTGATTGAGGTGAATGGCGAGAAAATTCCCGCCCTGCGCGGCGATCGGCTGAGCGACGGCCAGCCGTTGACCATCTATCCCGGCGAGGTGCCGGCGCGTCTGCCGGGCCAGGCCTTCTGGCAGCAGCAGGGATTTCAGTTTGAAAACTTTCGTCCGCAGGTCATGGATGTCGATCGGCCTTTGCCGCACATTCGCCTCGACGCGGCGCTGGAATTTTTGATTGGAGATAAACTGCGATGAGCGAACCGTTAAAACCGCGGATTGATTTTGATGGTCCGCTGCAAGCGGAAAAAATTCCGCCGCTGAAAAGCGCGCGCGCCTTCGACACCCTGGAGGCCGACAACTTCGCGCCAGCGCGGCTGGTGACCGGCGAAGAGGAAGAGGGGGCGGCGGAAGCGGTGGTGGAGTCGGTCCTGCGACCCAAACGCAGCCTGTGGCGGCGGATGGTCAGCGCCGGACTGGCGATCTTCGGCGTCAGCGTCGTGGCGCAAGGCGTGCAGTGGACGGCTAACGCCTGGCAGACCCAGGACTGGATTGCGCTGGGCGGCTGCGTCGCCGGGGCGCTGATCGTCGGGGCCGGCGTCGGATCGGTGGCCACCGAGTGGCGCCGTCTGTGGCGACTGCGCCAGCGCGCCCACGAACGCGATGAAGCGCGCGATATGCTGCACAGTCACGCGGTCGGCAAAGCGAAAGCCTTTTGTGAGAAGCTGGCGCAGCAGGCCGGGCTGGATCAATCGCATCCGGCGCTGCAGCGCTGGTATGCCGCGATCCACGAAACGCAAAGCGATCGCGAAGTGGTGAGCCTTTATGCGCAGCTGGTGCAGCCGGTGCTCGATGCCCAGGCGCGGCGGGAAATCAGCCGTTCGGCGGCGGAGTCGACGCTGATGATTGCCGTCAGCCCGCTGGCGCTGGTGGATATGGCGTTTATCGCCTGGCGTAACCTGCGGCTGATCAACCGAATTGCCACGTTGTACGGCATTGAGCTCGGGTATTACAGTCGTCTGCGACTGTTTCGCCTGGTGTTGCTGAATATCGCTTTCGCTGGCGCCAGCGAACTGGTGCGCGAGGTGGGGATGGACTGGATGTCGCAGGATCTGGCGGCCCGGCTGTCGGCGCGCGCCGCACAGGGCATCGGTGCCGGACTGCTGACCGCCCGCCTCGGGATCAAGGCGATGGAGCTGTGCCGCCCGCTACCGTGGATTGCCGATGATAAACCGCGGCTCGGCGATTTTCGTCGCGAGCTGATTGGGCAGCTGAAAGAGACCCTGCAGAAAAGCAAAACCAGTCCGGAGAAGTAACCTCCGCTCAGAGACATTGCCGGGCGGCGGCTTCGCCTTGCCCGGCCTACCGGGCAGGTTGGATCCCGGCTCGCCCAGGCGTTCATTTAACCACTGACCGCCTGACTTTACGGCACAACGCCCATTTTTCCGCCATGCTGTCAATAATTGTTGACAGTTAGCTTCCCGAAAACTCATTCCTGTCCTATTATTCTCCCGTCATTGGCACTTTTAGGGTGAACACTCCCATGCGTCTTGAAGTCTTTTGTGAAGACCGTCTCGGTCTGACTCGTGAATTGCTCGATTTGCTGGTGCTGCGCGGCATTGATCTACGTGGTATCGATATTGACCCTATAGGCCGAATTTACCTCAATTTTGCCGAACTGGAGTTCGCCACGTTCAGCAGCCTGATGGCAGAGATCCGCCGTATCGCCGGCGTGACAGACGTGCGCACCGTGCCGTGGATGCCGTCTGAGCGTGAACACCTGGCGCTCAGCGCGCTGCTGGTGGCGATGCCGGAGCCGGTGCTGTCGCTGGATACCAAAGGCAGGGTGGAACTGGCCAACCCCGCCAGCTGCCTGCTGTTTGGCCAAAGCCAGGCGAAGCTGCGCAACCATCCGGTGGCCCAGTTGATCGCCGATTTTAACGTTCAGCGCTGGCTGGAGAGCAGCCCGCAGGAGACGCATGCGGAGCATGTGGTGGTGAATGGACAGAACTATCTGCTGGAAGTGACCCCGGTCTATCTGGAAGGGGAGCATAACGAACGGGTGCTGACCGGCGCCGTAGCGATGCTGCGCTCAACCGTGCGCATGGGACGCCAGCTGCAGACCATGACCAGCCAGGACACCAGCGCCTTCAGCCAGATCCTCGCGGTGGGGCCGAAAATGCGCCACGTGGTGGAGCAAGCGCGCAAGCTGGCGATGCTCAGCGCGCCGCTGCTGATTGTCGGCGACACAGGTACCGGCAAAGATCTGCTGGCCCATGCCTGCCATCTGGCCAGCCCGCGGGCGGGCAAACCTTATCTGGCGCTCAACTGCGGCTCCATTCCCGAGGACGCGGTCGAGAGCGAGCTGTTTGGCGACGCGCTGCAGGGTAAGAAGGGCTTCTTCGAGCAGGCCAACGGCGGCTCGGTGCTGCTGGATGAAATTGGCGAGATGTCGCCGCGAATGCAGACTAAGCTGCTGCGCTTCCTCAACGACGGCACCTTCCGCCGAGTTGGCGAGGATCATGAAGTGCACGTCGATGTGCGGGTGATCTGCGCGACGCAGAAAAACCTGGTCGAACTGGTGCAGAAAGGGCTGTTCCGCGAAGATCTCTACTATCGCCTCAACGTCCTGACGCTGTATCTGCCGCCGCTGCGCGACTGCCCGCAGGACATTATGCCGCTGACGGAGCTGTTCGTGGCCCGCTTTGCTGATGAGCAGGGCGTCCCGCGGCCGAAGCTCTCCGCCGATCTCAGTACGGTGCTCACCCGCTACAGCTGGCCCGGCAACGTTCGCCAGTTGAAGAATGCTGTCTATCGCGCGCTGACCCAACTGGAGGGATTTGAGCTGCGTCCACAGGACATTCTGCTGCCGGACCATGACGTCGCGTCGCTGCCGGTGGGCGAGGAGGCCATGGAAGGGTCGCTGGACGACATCACCCGGCGCTTTGAGCGCTCGGTGCTGACCCAGCTCTATCGCAGCTACCCCAGCACCCGTAAGCTGGCGAAGCGGCTGGGGGTGTCGCATACCGCCATCGCCAATAAACTGCGTGAATATGGTCTGAGTCAGAAAAAGGGCGACGAATAATCCCGCCAGGCCGGCGACCCACGTCGCCGGCATTCGGCCTGCAAAGCGGGCCAAACCTGTATATACTGGTTTTTTAATCCTTTTTCCGGGGTGGTGCATCTTGGCGTCGCGTCGCGCGATCGGGCACTGGCTGACATTGCTGCTGCTCTCTGTTCTCTTTTCCTCGCTGCTGTTACGCCTTCATTTGCCGGCAGCGCTACTGCTGGGGCCGCTGATCGCCGGTCTCATTTTGAGCCTGCGCGGGGTGAAGCTGAGCATCCCTCGTCCCTGTTATCTGGCGGCGCAGGCCATCGTCGGCTGCATGATCGCCCGGGCGATTAATCCCTCTGTTTTTGGCGTGCTGTTCAACAACTGGGCGCTGGTGCTGGCGATCCTGTTGACCACCCTGGCGATTAGCGGCCTCACCGGCTGGTTGCTGGTTCGCTACAGCGCGCTGCCGGGCGCCACCGGCGCCTGGGGAAGCTCTCCCGGCGGCGCGTCGGCAATGGTGGTGATGGCCCAGGAGTACGGGGCCGATGTGCGGCTGGTGGCGCTGATGCAGTATCTGCGGGTGCTGTTTGTCGTCGGCGCGGCGGCGCTGGTGGTGCGCTATGCGTTGGGCAATGAAGCGCAGGAAATGACTCAGGATATTGTCTGGTTTCCATCGTTGACCCTGAATTTCCCTTTCACGCTGCTGCTGACGGCGCTAGCCTGTTGGCTGGGCATGCGGCTGCGCATCCCCTCCGGGGCCATGCTGTTGCCGATGCTGCTCGGCGCGCTGGTCCAGGGCAGGCTGGATGATGCTGGAGCTGCCGGAGTGGCTGCTGGCGATGGCCTATGCGGTGCTGGGCTGGACGGTGGGGCTGCAGTTTAATAAAGCCATTTTTCTGCTGGCGCTGAAGACGCTGCCGCAGATTATCGCCTCTATTCTTGGGCTGCTCCTGATGTGCGCCCTGATGGCCCTTGCCCTGACCCACATTCTGCAGATGGACTTTATGACCGCCTATCTGGCCACCAGCCCTGGCGGCCTGGACACGGTGGCGATTATCGCCGCCGGCACCCGGGCGGATATGTCGTTCATTATGGCGCTACAGACGTTGCGGCTGTTTACCATTTTACTGACCGGCCCGGCGATGGCGCGGGCTATCTCCCGCTATGCGCCACGGCAATAAAAAAGCCCCCGCAGAGCGGGGGCTGAGTACATAGATTGTCCGCGGGCGTGATGCGCCCGGGCACTCTGTTATCAGGCTTTCAGGGCGGCCAGCGCGGCGTCGTAGTCCGGCTCTTCGGTGATTTCATTCACCAGCTGGCTGTAGACGACCTGATCATTTTCATCGATAACGACCACGGCGCGAGCGGCCAGGCCAGCCAGCGGACCGGCGGCGATGGCGACACCGTAGTCAGCGAGGAACGACGCACCGCGCAGCGTGGAAAGGGTCACCACGTTGCTCAGGCCTTCCGCGCCGCAGAAGCGGGACTGGGCGAACGGCAGGTCAGCGGAAATGCACAGCACCACAGTGTTGTCCAGTTCAGCGGCCAGCTGGTTGAATTTACGCACTGATGCGGCACACACGCCGGTATCAATGCTCGGGAAAATATTCAGTACTTTACGTTTGCCGGCGTACTGGCTCAGCGCGACGTCAGAGAGATCTTTGGCGACCAGCGTAAACGGCTGCGCTTTAGCGCCTGCCTGCGGAATGGTGCCCTGAACAGAAACGGGGTTGCCCTGGAAATGCACGGTTTGTGACATGGTTATCTTCCTGTTTACATATAGTTAACGTCACGAGTAGTGTATGACATCCGCCAGCTACACGGCAAACCCTATTTAACATTGACCAGAGAGGACAAGGGAATGCGCAACGTGCGAGTGTATGAGGAAGCCTGGCCGCTACATACCCCTTTTGTGATCGCCCGCGGCAGCCGCAGCGAGGCAAAAGTGGTGGTGGTGGAACTGGAGGAGGACGGTGTGAAAGGGGTGGGCGAATGCACGCCTTATCCCCGCTATGGCGAGAGCATCGCTTCGGTCATGGCCCAGGTGATGGCGATCGGCGAGCAGCTGGAAGCGGGCCTCACCCGCGAACAGCTGCAGCGGCTGCTGCCGGCAGGCGCCGCGCGCAATGCCGTTGACTGCGCGCT
>ERZ826016.2152-NODE-2152-length-16008-cov-4.073466_pt1 | contig 16008 bp, 12 predicted proteins | sample MGYA00519872_ERZ826016 | MGnify/ENA primary metagenome ERZ826016 (study PRJEB31778, sample SAMEA3449218) | human gut metagenome | biome: human gut; feature: human-associated habitat; material: faeces | place: United Kingdom | collected 2010/2012 ... | reverse complement strand
CGTTATCGAGCACATTATCCCCATAGTTCCCGACAAGGAGCATGGCTTTGCGGAAAGCGGACGAAAGGCAGACGGTAGGAACGCCGGCAGCGGCGGCTGGACGAGTGTAAAAAATTACTATTAGGGAGGGGGCATAGGATATGGGGAGATTCAGTGTACCTTCCTCGCCTGCCCGAAATGTGGTGAAGATTGAGACCTTCAAGGGGGTTGACCTCAACAGCAGCCCAAGCAACGTGGAGATTACCCGAAGCCCCAACGCGCCGAACATGATGCGAGATGTGCCGGGGAAGGTGCGCAAGCGGCAGGGCTATGAACGGATTGCACAATTTTCCGGCAAGCGCATCAACGGGGTTCACATTCTCAGAAGCGCAGAGAAGAACGAGGAGAAGGTTCTGATTCATGCAGGAGACAGCCTTTATCTGGAGGGGAAGGCGATTTACACCGCCATGGCGGACGAGAGAAGCGTAGGGCGGCAGTTCTACGGAAAGCTATTCATTTTTGACGGGAAGAAGGCACTTTGCTACGGCGAATTTGAAACAGAGGAAACAGCCGCAGCCGAGACGGAGACGGACAAGGCGGAAAAGCCGAAGGCGTTCATGGTGAAAACCTTAGAGGATGCGGCATACATCCCTACGGTGATTATCAGCCGAAAGCCGACAGGCGGCGGCACAACGCTTGAGCCACTAAACCTCATCGGGAGAAAATGGAAGGAAAGCTTTCTTTCGGACGGGACGGCGAAAGTTTACCAGCTGACGGCGAAGGATTTGGATGCAGACAAGGTGACCGCACGCATCATGACGAAGGAAGGCGAATGGACGGACAAGAAGGAAGGCACAGATTTCACGGTTGACAGAAAGAATGGAACTGTGACCTTTACGACCGCGCCGGGGGCAAGCCCTGTGACCGGATATGACAACGTGGAGATTACGGCGGCAAAGACGAGAAAGGGCTACGCCGAGAAAATCAACAAATGCAAAATTATTTCGCTTTTCGGCGTGAACGGGGCAATGGACAGGATGTTTCTTTCCGGCAACCCGGACTTTCCGAACCGAGACTGGTACTGCAAGATGGCGGACGGGTTTTTCTGGGGAGACCTCTGGTACAGCACGCTGGGGCAGGACGGCAGCGCGATTGTTGGCTACAGCATCATCAACGACAGGCTTGCGGCGCACAAGAGCGATGCAGAGGAGGGGCGAAACGTCATCCTCCGCAAGGGGGAGATGGGCGAGAAGGACGCGACCTTCCCCATCATCGGGACGCTGACAGGGCGTGGGGCTTTAGGCAGCCACACCTTCGGATACCTTGGGAGCGAGCCTTTATTCCTGACGGACATCGGCATTATGGCAATTACGGCGGCGGATTTGACGGGGGAGAAATACAGCCAATCGAGAAGCTACTACATTGACAATGCGCTGACGGCGGAAAAGGGACTTGCGGATGCGTACGCATATATCTGGCGTGATTTTTACCTCATCAGCAACGGATGGGGCAGGGTTTACCTTCTGGACGGCTTACAGAAAAGCTACGAGAGGGACAACCCCTACAGCAGCTTTCAATACGAATGCTACGTCTGGGAGAACGTGCCGGCAAGGGTTTTCTGGGAGGATGCCGAGGGGCGGCTCTGCTTTGGGGATGCAGAGGGAAACCTCTTCCGCTTTTTTGACGATGTGACGAACCAGAAAAGCTACAACGACAACGGCAGGGCGATTTCAGCCAGATGGGACACGGCGGAGCTTTCCGGAAAGCTTTTCTACAAGAACAAAAACTTCCGCCGGCTTGACTTTGTGCTTGCGCCTGCGATTGCAACGGGGGCGAAGGTTTTTGCACAGGTGAAGGGGGTCTGGAGTGAGATTTTCGACAGCGGCGCGCGGGCGATGTACTTCGATTTCACGCACATCAACTGGGAGAGAATCAACTTTTCGACAGACGACACGCCCAGAACGATTGGCGGCAAGATAAAAATCAAGAAGGTAGACAAGGTTGCATTCAGCCTGCGGAACGAGCAGCTGAACGAGCCATTCGGGATTTACTCCCTCGCAATGGAATACACAGAGAATGGAAATTACAAGGGGTAGGCGGCGTAGCCGCTAACTTGAAATCAGGATTTCAAGTTGTTAAGACAGAGGAATGAACAGATCAGTTCCGGCGCAGGCTTGAAACTGCCTGTTCTCCTCGACGGAAATCAATTCCGTCTGCGGATGAAATGCGGGGACACCCCTGCACCCCGCAGACGACAAAAGGGGGTGTTTTATTTGGCAGAGACGAAAAGAGAGGATGCGGCGGCATACGTCATTTTGGACAGCGCGCTGAACGGGAAGGGCGTTTCCGCCCAGACAAACCCCATGGAGAAGCCGGAGGACGAGGCGAAGGCGGTTTTTGACGAGCTTTCCAAGGACATCATCATTCCTGCCTTCAACCGCTTTGTGCTTTTCATGGCGGCGCAGCTGGGGATGATTGACATGACGAAGGACGCGGACAAGCCGATTTCCGCCGCGATGCAGACCGCCCTTGACGGAAAGCAGGACAGGGAGAAGCGGACGGGGAGCGAGACGCTTTACAAGGTGCTGACGGACAACAACTTTACGGACGAGGCGGCGGAGCAGCTGGCGGCAGCCTTTGCGGCACTGCACGAGCATGCAAACAAGACGCTTTTGGACGGGCTGACACAGGCGGACATTGACAACTGGAACGGGGCGAACGTGCTGACGAAGGACAACACCACGCCCTATGAGCCGAAGGGCGAATATCAGCCGGCTACGGTGCGATTTGTTCTGGACAGGGTGGTTGCGATTGGGGCGGCAGACATGCAGGCGCGGATCTACGACCCACAGAACCGGCAGGCGGACATCTTCGGGATGATGGACCTCACAGCGGCGGCACTGCGAAAGGAAATGGCAGCGGCCTGGGAAGATGCAAGATACATCATTGACGATGTGACCGGGGAGAAATACCGGCTTGGGGTTTCGGGCGGCGGTTTATATTACAGGAAGGAGGAGAAGGCATGAACGAACCGATTTTTATTGCGCGGCAGGACACGCTGGAGCAGGAGATTCTGCCGGCACAGTGGCTTTCGCATTACAAGCTTTTCGGGGAGGAAAGCTACACCTTTCAGGACAAGGAGATTTGGAAGAAACTCTGCATGAGCCGTGCTGCGGCGAATGACAGGGACATGCACGCAGAGGCATTAGAGGAAATGCTGACGACATTTTCTGCGGAGCACACAGGGAAATGGATGCTTTTAATCTACGGACTGGATGCGGCGGTACTGGAGGGGCTTGCAACCATGGCGGCGGTGGCAGGAAACGGCACAGCCATGGCGGCGGTGGCAGGCAATGCGCTTTTGATGCACGCCATCATAAACAGCGAGACAGCGATGCGCGCCATTGCGAACAGCGAGACAGCCATGCAGAGGATTGCAAACAGCACTACGGCGATGGATGCCATCGGCGGAAGCAAAATTGCGAGAGACGCAGTGCAGGCTTCGCCCTACTACGATGCAAAAATCAAGGAGAACGATATGGCGATTGCCAAGCTGGTGGTTGGCTTTGCGAACCTCGAATCTGCACGCTATTCCGGCTGCGCCGGAATGGCGGCAGATTCGACAGCCATGACCGCCGTTGCTGCCAGTGCAACTGCCATGGGAAAAATTGCGGCGGTGGATGCGGCATTGAGCAAGCTGGCGGCAAGCACTACGGCGATGGATGCGCTTTATGCAAGAAAGAAGCAGATGAAGGGCGGCAGTGCAAGCAAATCGGGGAAATTTATTATTCTTGAAATTTCTCAAAGCAATGCTTTCAACACATCCAAATACGGCTATGCGACATTATCGGACGGCAGTAAGCCTGACTGGAGCAGCTATTTAGCAAAATATGCGTTTTTCCAGAAATATCCGAAATATGCAACATACATGCTAAACGATACGGATTCTGACGATTACATCTATTACTTTGACATTGCAAGTCCTTGATAGGGGGTGAAGGAGCATGAAAGGATTTTTGAAGGAATTGCAGGAGGGCAATGCCGCAGGCGGCTTTGAGACAGTGCGCACGGGGGAGGTTGCCCTCACGCCGAACAAATGGCATACCATGGCGGTAATCAGCGGAATGGGAAAGCTGCTGCAGGCGGATTTGTTTGGGTGTATTCCATACAATTCTTCAGGTGCGAATATTGGCGAAGGTGCTTGGGGTATGCGTATTCTGATAGACGGAGAGATATTTGCCGATGTGCGGATGGCTGTAGCCAGTACTAATTATGGCATGGTTGGACATCTGCTTGCAACGGACTTTACCTACCTTTTGCCGAGCTTGGAAGGGAGAAATACGATCTACCAGCGGGATCTTTTCGGAAATTTGCAGGTAGGAAACAGTTGGGTCAATATTCTGGCGGAAAAGATTACGGAAGGAAAGGGTTTCAGCAGTTCCGCAACCGACCGGAAGGATGGTTACATGAACGTGATTCCGTTTATCGGATACCTTCCTTTTCAACGCTCTTTGGAGATACAGATGGCTTTTCTTTTTACGAATCCATCGGAGACATTGCCGGAGGGACGGCAGTGCCTTGGGAGCGTGGACATTGCCTATCAATTAGACGAGAAATGAGGTGGAGCGGATGCAGAAGGAAGAAGCGCACGCAGGCAGCGTGGAGCGGCACTATAAAAACGGTGCTACGGTACGATTTTTAAAGGGCGAGCCGCCGAAGGAACAGGAGAAAGAGGAAGATACGCTGACGGAGCAGGAGCAGGCAATTTTAGACACAGCAATCAATGTAGACTATTTGGTCTGCATGAAGGAATTAGAGATTTGAAAGGAGAGACTGCATTATGACATACGCAAGACTGAAAAAGCTGATTGAAAGAGGGGCTTACAACAAGGAAGACATGCTGAACAAGCTGGATGTATTCCTGATGGCGAACCGCATTACAGAGGAGCAGTATCAAGAGCTGATCGGCATGATGGGATGAAAGGAGACAGGCGCATGACAGGTGCATTTTGCAAGGTAAACATGATTGGCGGCGCGCTTTTGGCGGCGATGGCGGCGGCATTGGGGAAATACTGGTTTCTCTTTGCCGGCTTTCTGGCGTTCAACCTCATCGACTGGCTGACAGGCTGGGCAAAAAGCCGCATGAAGGGGGAAAGCTGCAGCAAGGTAGGCGCAATTGGCGCGATGAAGAAGGTCTGGTACTGGGTGGTTATCGCAATCGCCTTTTACATCGGCTATTCCTTTGCGCAGATGGGCGAGACCATCGGCGTGGGGCTTGGCTTCATGCAATTTATCGGGTGGTTTGTGCTGGCGAACTATCTGGTAAACGAAATCAGGAGCATTTTGGAGAACATGGTGGAAATGGGCGTAAACGTGCCGCCTATGCTGATTAAGGGACTCAAGATTGCATCTGAGCGGATTGACGCTGCGGCAAGCATCGGGGGCGAGGACGATGGCAAATGAGACGAAGGCATGCAGAGACATCGGCGCGCTTTTGCCTGCGGCGCAGGCGGCGTGCAGGGCATTTCTCGCAGAATGCGAAAAGGAGGGACTGCCCGTTTTGATCACGGAGACCTACCGCACACAGGAGCGGCAGGACTACCTTTACGCACAGGGCAGGACGAGAGCCGGCGCGATTATCACATGGACGAGAAAAAGCCGCCACACCGGACGCATGGCGTGGGATATCTGCAAGAACATAAAAGGGCAGGAATACGCCGACGCGGCATTTTTCGACAGGTGCGGAAGGATTGCGGCGCAGCTGGGGATTACATGGGGCGGCAGATGGGACACGCCCGACCGTTCCCATTTTGAGGTAGCGAGCGACTGGAAGGAAAAGAGGGAGACAGAGATGGAAAAGCGTTACGAAACGCTTGCGGAGGTGCCGACATGGGCGAAGGAGCTGGTGCAGGAGATGATTACAAGGGGATGCTTTGCAGATCCGAACCAGATGCATCTTTCCGAGGACATGCTGCGGACAATGGTTTTAATGGACAGGCTTTTAAAAGCAAGGGAGGGAAGGAAATGAAAGAACCTTTAACATTACTGAAAAGCCCCAGAGACGAGCGGGACTGGCATTACGGCAAAATCGTATGCGCGGGGGGAGAGTTGCCGGAAAGGGTGAGCCTGCGGCAGAGCTGCGGCCCGATTCGCAGACAGGGCAAGAGCGGCTTTTGCCACAGCTTTGCCGGGACTGCGCTGAAAAATTTGCAGGAAACGCAGGACTGGGGCGAGCGGAGATACAACTTTTCCCCTCTGGGGCTTGCCAAAGCGGTGAAGGCGAGGGACGGCATTGCCTACACAGAGGGCAGCACGCTTTTAGACGTTTGCAAGGCATTATGCAAGGACGGGGTTTTTGACGAGGTATTTTACCCCTTTACAAGCTACGACCAGGAGAGCTTCAAGAAAACAGGCAAGCTGCACTTTCCATCGATGGCAGTAACGGCGGAGGAGGAACAGCACATTCCGAAATACTACTGCAAAAACTACGCGAGGGTAGACACACTGGAGGAAGTGAAGCTCTCTCTCGCCAATCAGAATCCCGTGCTTTTAGGGATGACCTGTTCAGAGGAAATCTATTCGCCCACAGAGGGATGTATTGGACTTCCCTTAGGGACATTCCTCATCGGCGGACATGCCGTGCTGATTATCGGCTACGATGACACGAAGGAAAAGACGATTCACGGCAGACACTACAAGGGCTTTCTGGAGTGCCAGAACAGCTGGGGCGAGGACTGGGGCGACAAGGGCTTTTTCTGGATTCCCTACGAATACATCACCTACCGGACAAAGGACTTCGGGATGGGGTTTGTGATGGACATGTACACCGCGATTGACCTTGCAAGGGAGAACCTGCAGGGGACGGCGGTGGAGCTTTTCATCGGGAAGGACAAGGCATTTGACGACGGGAAGGAGATTACCCTTGACCAGCCGCCCATTGTGGACGAGAAAACAGGGCGCACCTTGGTGCCCCTGCGCTTTGTGGGCGAGAGCCTCGGATGCAGGGTGGAATGGCTTGCAAAGAGCCGCCGCATTATCATCCGCAGCAGGGCGCACGACATTGAGCTTTCCATCGGCAACCAGACGGCACTGGTAGACGGCGGCAAGCGGCTGATGGAGCAGGCACCCATCCTTGACGAGAGAACGGGGCGGACACTGGTGCCCCTGCGCTTTATTGCGCAGACGATGGGGCATGCGGTGCTCTGGGACGGAGAGAGAAGGAAGATTACAATTCTTAAAAACTGACATAAATAACAGCGGTTGAACTGTTACAAACATAAGGAAAAGCGACGATGCGGATCTGCAAAGTCGCTTTTTTCTTGCAAAAAAATAAGGAGGTGAGATCTTGGCAGGCTATTATAACCCGAAAAAGGACTACGCGGCAGCCATTAAAGCAGAAAAGAACCCTGCGAAGCAGGCGCAGCTAAAGGCAGAGAGACAGAACAAGATTGATGCCATGAACGCCGCAGGGACGAACACGAAGGGCTACACAAACAGCATTTACGGCGGCTCTTATAGCTCTTCCGGAAAGGGAAACTCTTCCTCCGGCGGAGACGGAAAGGGAAATAGCAGCGGCGGCTATTTTGACAAAAATCTGGACTACGCGGCAGCCATCCGGAACGAGAAAGACCCCGTGAAGCAGGCGAAGCTGATTGCGGAGCGACAGAACAAGCTGAACTGGATGAACGCGAGCGGAACGAACACAAAGGGCTACACAAACAGCATTTACGGCGGAATGCCGCAGGCAAGCGCACCGCAGGGGCAATACCGCAGCACGGAGGCGGCACTGAACAACGCGAACAAGGCGGCAATACAGCCGACAGCGACCACGCAGACCCAGACAGCGACAGCGGCAGAGGCGGAAAACCCGACCGCGCCGACCTCCTTCGGGAGCACGGACGCGGCGCAGAGGGCAGCCCTACAGGCTTACATTACAAGGCAATACGCCCACCAGAAGGCGGAGAGCGGCGAGGGAACCTACAACGGGGACGGGAGCATGAGCCTTCCCGACCAGACGCTTTTAAAAAGCTATCAGCAGAAATACAACGAGGCGAAGGCGGCAGGCGACCAAGGCGGCATGACAGCGGCGCACAGCGCGGCAGAGAAGCTGAGGGACAACTACAGATATTATCCCTTGGCGAACAGCAACGGCTACGGCTTAGGCGAGAACGACATCGGCTGGGTGCGCGATTTGGTGGTGCGCGGCGACGAGCTTGGGAACAAGATTGTAGACCAATACAACCGGGGGACGGTGACAACGACAACATACGATAAGGACGGCAATTTTGTGAACCGATACACCGGGGGGAACATTGCCGGACACGATGCACGGGTAGCAAAGGAGATGCAGAGAGTGAACGAAAAACTGGCAGGAAAGGAAAACAACACCTTCGCCTTCCGCCTTTCCGACCCGAACGATGTAAACCTTTCCAATGCGGAGCTGATGGCAAAATACGGCGGCGGCATTACGGAGGGGAACAACGGCATCGGGCTTTACACTGCGCCGAACGGGACTGTTATGAAAACGGCATCCGGCGGCGGAGACAGCGGCATGGCGGCAAGCGGCACGCCACTGACAGCGGCAGGCTACGGCACAGGGACGGACGCGGCGGCAAATTCCATTTACGGGCAATTCGGCTACTTCGACCCGAACAAGGACTATGCGGCGGCGATAAAGAACGCAAGCAGCACGCAGGAGATGGTGCAGCTGGAGAAGGAGCGGCAGAACAAGCTGAACTGGATGAACGCGAACGGAACGAACAAGGGCTACACCAACCAGATTTACAGCAATTACAACAACCTTTTCGGAGAAAAGCAGGCGCTGCCCACATACGAAGGGATGACGAAGGACGAGCTTTTCGGCGGCTACAACGAGATGGCAGAGAGCCTTGCGGAGCAGAGGAAGGCACTGCTTTCCGCCGCACTGGCGCAGAACCGGACGGAGCAGGAGAAGGCAAACAGCAATTATGACGAGCTGGCAAGGCAGGCATACATCTTAAAGCGGCAGAATGAAAACGCACTGCCGCAGCAGCTTGCGGCACTGGGCATCAGCGGGGGCGGCAGCGAGAGCGCGAACCTTGAGCTTGCGGCGAACTATGAAAACAGCCTTGCCAGCAACGAGCAGGCAAGGCAGCAGGCATTAAGAGACTATGCTTTGCAGGCATTGCAGGCGCGGACACAGGCAGACAGCGACATCAGCGGCTATTATGCGGACGCAAAGCAGCAGGCGATGAACGCATGGCAGAACGAGGCGGCGAACCGAAACAGCTGGAACCAATGGGCGGCAGGCTACGGGCAGCAGCTTAGGGAATACGGCGACAGCCTGAACAGCCAGACCTATCAGGAGAATCTGGCAAGCAAACAATATGCGGACACACTGCGCCAGCAGCAGATTGACCTTGCGCTGCAGATGGGCGATTACAAGAAGCTGGCGGCAATGGGCTATGACGTTAGCTATTTGAAGCGGATGCAGGATGCAGAGCTGGAGCAGCTTGCACTGGATGCAATGCTGACAAGGGCGAACATCGCTAAGGTGAACAGCAGTGTGACACGAGGGAGCGGCGGAGGGACAAGAAGCGGTAAAAAAAGAAGCGGAAACGGCGGCGGCGGCAACAGCAGCAGCAGTAGTAGCGGAACAGGGAAAGGGACAACGGATGTCAGTGCAGCAGGCTTGATGAAATTGCAGAACCTTGTGAATTACTACGGGACAAAAAGTAATCCGCTTGTGAATACGGCAATTCAAAATATGCTGAAAAACGGAACAATCAACGAGGCTACCTACAATGCTTTCCTGAAAACGATGAAATAACAGGCGGAGGTGCGGAGAATGGCTTGGTTATCCTTAGATGAACTGAAAAAATATGATGCGAAAAAGGAATTAAAAAAGATGGGGCAGGCGGAGAAATCCGCCGCCTCTTTGCGTTCCCGGGGGCAGCCTGTGGAGGTGGTGCGAGACACCGGAGCGAAAGACGCAGTGAAGAATCTGCTGGAACAGCGCAAAAAGAGCAGGGTAATCAGAAAAGAGATGCAGAGCATCGGGCAGGATTTGCGCAAGAACAAAAGCACAGACCTTGCGGCATACCGGAAGGCGGCACAGAAGCAGGCGGAGCTGCAGAAGAAGCTGCCAAGTGCAGCCTTTACGGCAGGACTGCTGGAAGGCATGGGCGGCAACACCAAGAACGCGGCGGTAAAGCTGATCGGAAACGATGCGCTGACGAAACAGAATGATGCGATACAGGCACTCTTTCAGCAGACACAGAACAACCACAAGGGCATGGCAACAGCAGGCAAGCTGACAGGAGAATTTGCCAAGGCAGGCGCAGGCTATATGACCATCGGCAAGGCGGCAGAGGAGGCAACCCTCAAGGGGGCAAGCGCGCTTGGCAGGAGGATGACGGCAAGCACAGCACCGGACATTGCACAGAAGGCGGCGGCGAAAATTCTGCTGAACCCGAAAAACGCTAAGGCGGCGAGAGTGGCGGCAGGACTGCTGGGACAGCAAGCGGCGGACACGATGGTAAACACGCCGATGACGATTGCGGCCGGCATGGCAGACGGAAAGAGCCGCAGGGAGATTGCAAAGGATGTTGGAAAGCAGGAGGCAACAGATGCGGCGTTTAACGTGGGGCTTGCGGCACTGGGAGCCGGGGCGAAGAAGGTTGGAGAGGTGCTTGAGCCAAAGCTTGCCACAAAACGGATTCCAAAGCAGATTGAAAAAAGCATGACGGGAAAGATGTTATCCAGTGAGCATATTAAACTTGGGAAAACACCGGAAATTCTGAAAAAATACGGCATGATTGAAGGGGAAATGCTGATGCCGCAGGGCGTTGTGCCGAAGGTTGCATATCCTGCAGGATACCGACAGGCACTTGCAAAGGGAACAGGCATGAGCGAGAACCAGATAAAAAAGATACAGGGGCATGACCTTGGATTTGAGGTGATTCGCCAGATTCCGGAAAAAATGAGAAACCCTATAGCAATTTTAAAATCGGATACGCAGGAGGGCAGTATTGTTGTATTAACAGATATGGTTGATAAATACAATCAGCCTATTATTGTTCCGATTAAAGTTGACCAAAAAGGATATAGTGAGTTTGCCTCGGTTATTCCTTCCATGTATGGAAGAAAAGGGTTTACGGAATTTATGGAAAAACAGGGGAAGAAAGGAAATATTCTTTATTGGAACAAAAAAAGAACCTGCAACATTTCCCTGGCAACGGGGTACAATTCCCCGAGCCGTACTCTGATGCAGATCCTATGCTTAGGATAGCACAGCGGAAGGGGATTGTCAATGCAGAGGAACTGAAAAACATTCAGAAAGGGCATAAGCTGCAGGCGGCGGAGGGTGCCAAGGAAGCAGATGCGGCAGGAGCGACTTTGCACACTGCCAGAGAGGAGACGATTCAGGCGGCGGCAGAGAGCATGGCGGAGAACCGAAACGTGCTGGCGGAGAGGATGACAAAGGCGGAGCGGCAGAAGATGGAGGCAGAGCTTGCACAGCTGAACAGTGCAGAATACAGAAATGCGAAGCTGAAGGAAATCGACGAGAAAACGGGCGGCGACCCGAAGGCAATCCGCGAGGCAACAAGAGCCTTTGAGGAAAGAAAGCAGGAGCTTACCAAGCTGCTGACAACACAGGAGACGCTGCGGACAGAGAAGGGGATTTTGCGCGATGTGGCAGACGAGGTGAGCAGTATTTTCAATCTGCAGGGCAAGCGCAGCAGACAGCAGATTTCGGATGCACTGCAGCAGGTGATGCTTGAGGCAAAGGAAGGGAGCATCAGCGAAAAGACAAGAAATGAGCTTTTTGAACAGCTATTCCGGATTAGCGGAGAAAGCAAAACAGGGACATACGGACTGAAAAAGAAGCTGAGAGAGAAGAAACTCCTTCTTGGGGTGGACGCTGCGGCGGACATTGCGGACATTACGACATGGAACCACAAGATGAAGGGTGTGCTGGGGAAAATCAAGATTGGCAGAGACACCAACATTACGCCCTTTTACAACGAGCTGCGGCGAGATTTTCCCGCATACTTCCCCGAAGGGATTGACAACGAGGCAGAGCAGCTCTGGCAGATTCGCAAGATTGCAGAAAAGCTCAAGGGAAACATCGGACTGGAAAAGAGCGATTATCAGGCGAACTTTAACCGCGCATTGGACAGGCTGACAGACACGATGGCCGTAAAGAAGGCTTACGGGGAAAAGGTTGCCGCAAAGGCGGACGCAGTACATTCCAACCTTTTAGGAAAGATTGACTACGGCAAGGTGACAACAGACGAGGTGCAGGGCTGGCACAAGGAGAGATACCGCCTGCAGAAGGCAGCGGAGAGACAGAAAAACGCAGATCTGAGCGAGATGGAGAAAAACGTTCTGCGAGACATGCTGGACGGCAATGTGCCGGAGGTGCAGGCACAGAAATACCTTGGGCCGAGATATGCACTGGTAAAGCAGCAATACGATATTCAGAAGCCTTTGCACGATGTTGAGGAAAAAATCATTGAGCACAAAAGATTTGTTGCTGCCAAACGGCACAAGGAGGCGGCAGAGGTTATCGGCGATATTCACTTAAAGGAAGGCGCAGAGGAAGGCTGGAAGGACAAGGCGATTGCGCTTGGCTACGGCAGGGAGACACAGGAGCGAAACCTTTACGACATTGCCCCGAACGAGAAAAAGGCAAAAGAAATCATTGACTGGGCTTTCACCCCGATTCATGAAAACGAGAGAAAGCGCGTGCTGATGATTAACGATTCTGCACAGGCACTGGAAAAGCTTAAGATTGACACGAGGAACAATCTGGACATTCAGCTGCCGGAGGTGGACAAGAAGAAGATCAGCGAGAGCGCACTGGTGCAATATTTAGGGGAAAAGGAATTCGCCCTGCGGCAGGCGCAGGCAAGCGGTGCGCCTGCGGAAAGCTATGCTGAATTGCAGAAGGAGATTGCAAACATCAGAGAGCAGCTGCGGCCGGAGCAGCAGGAGAGAATTGACAAGGGGATCGTTTTTTTACAGAAAGCCTACAAGAAGCTGCATGGGATGGTTAACGAGGTGCTGATTCGCAACGGCTTTGACCCGATTGGCTACATTGACGGCTACTTCCCACACATGAATTTTGACGACCCGAAGGATCCTCTGCTGCAGATGGCACAGGCGATGGGGATTGACGTTGCGGCAAAGGAGCTGCCGATGGACATTGCCGGAAGAACGGAAACCTTCCGACCGAGAAAAAGATGGAGCGGCAACCTACTGGAAAGAAAGGGAACACAGACAGACTATGACGCTTTGCGTGCCTTTGACCAATACATGGAGACAGTTTCTGATGTGATTTACCACACGGATGACATCGGACGGATACGGAGCATGGCAGAATATTTCCGATACAACCTTTCTGACGAGGGGATTAAAAAGCAGATTGACGAGCTGCGGAAGAAAAAGCCGAAAACCGAGGAAGAGCTTGAGGAAATAAAAGACCAGATTGCAAAGAAATACGCAGACGGCGACAAAAATCGCAAGATGCAGAATTATGTGAACAACCTCGAGCTTTACGCAAATTTGCTGGCAGGGAAAAAGCATGACCTTGACAGGGCACTGGAAAAGCACGGAACAGGGCGTTCCTATTACAGGGTGATTGACAACATCAGCAATAAGGTTGCCGGAAACATGGTAGCCGGCAACATCGGCTCTGCACTGACGAACCTGATTCCTGCGACACAGAGCATGGCGCGAATGAGCATTGGCAGCAACCTGCGGGGGCTAAAGGAATCGCTTGTAAACATGGCGAAAAGCGACATGGACGAGCTGACGAGAAGGAGCGCCTTTCTTGCGACCAGAGGCGGCACAGAGCGCACCTACAAGAACTGGCTGCAGAAGCTGCAGGAAACGGGCGGCAATCTGAACCCTCTGCAATGGATGGAGGCGGCGGACAAATTCACCACGCAGGCAGTTTGGCGCAGCCGCTATTACGACAATCTGAAAAAGGGCATGACGGAGGATGCAGCTATTCAGGCTGCGGATGAATTTGCAAGAGGACTTTTTGCAGGCAGAAGCAAGGGCGCGATGCCTACGATTTTTCATTCAAAAGCAATATTCATCAAGCCGCTGACAATGTTTCAGCTTGAGGTAAACAATCAGCTTTCCCACATTATCAAGGACATTCCGAGAGAGGAACAGAAAAATGCCGTTGGGATGTTTCGGGCATACATGGGGATTGCGATAGGGGCTTACATCTACAATGACCTTTATGAAAAAATGACAGGCAGGAGAAGCGCATTAGACCCCATTGGAATCGCAAGAGAGGCTTACGGCGATGCAACGGGGGAAACCCTGCGGAACACGCTTGACATTCTGGGGGATGCCATAAGCGGAAACGGCGTGCAGCTGACGGAAAAGAGGGAGAAAAAAGCCCCCTCTGCCGTAATCGAAGGTACAGCGGAGGAAATTGGCGGAAATATTCCCTTTATCGGCGGGGTAGTATTCGGCGGCGGACGAACGCCTCTGCAATCGGCACAGCCGCACCCTCTTAGCTTTATCGGGCATATTGCGGATGCAGAAGCAGGAGAAGAAAGAAAGGAAAAGGCAACCGCAGAGATTTTGAGGGAAACGGCGATTCCTGTGGCTACTTACTTAAATCCCTTTGTCGGGGGCGGACAGGTGCGAAAAACCTTACAGGGCATCAACATGATGCGAAAGGGCGGCAGCTACACCCAGACGAACAAGGGGGAAAAGCTACAGTTTGCGGTTGACCAAGACAAGAAAACAAACTGGCTGCAGGCGGCACTTTTCGGGAAATGGGCAGTGCCGGAGGCACAGGCGCACATGGAGAAGAACCGGACATTGAGCGAAAAGAGTACGGAAACCTATGAAAAGCTGCGGCAGGCAGGGGCAAAGAATACCACAGCCTTTGAAAGCATTAACAAAATGAACCGAGAGGACAAGGGGAGAGACAAGCGCAGAGCGATTCGCAGCGCACCCCTGAGCGCGGAGCAGAAGGCAATCCTTTACAGAAGTATTCTGAAGGACGATCAGAAGGACAAGGAGATTCTGGATTACTTTAGCTGGACAAACAGCATGGGCGAGGTTGCGGACTACCTGATGCGAGCAGCGGACTATAAGGACAATGCGGCCAAGAAGGCTGCTTTGCAGGATGCGAAGATTTCGGACGATGAGAAGGAATACATCTACATGGAAAAGTTTGTGCAGGATGAAAGCAGGGAAAAAGAACAGAGCAGGATTCGAGCGTTGCGAGAGGCCGGCATTGGGATGAATGATTACCTGAAAATCCGAATGAAATATGGGCAGATATATGACTATAAGGATGCAGAAGCCAGAATGAGACAATGGTTGCAGGAGGAAGGCTTTAGCTGGCAGGAGCAGAGTGTAATCAAAGAGCAGTTTATTTTCTGGGGGATGCACCCGAAGAAATACAAGGGGTAATTTTCTACACCACCATTTTGTTGACCGCAACAAAATGATAAGAAAATTTGCAGAAAAGGGGGTTTTTCTTTACACCCCCTTCTGCGAAACATGCTATAATGGCAGTGCCGAGACAGAAAGCTGTCAGGTTTCTTTCTCATTACGCTGTGGAGCAGCATTTTTTTCCCCTTGCCGGGGCAACCCGGCACTAACGCAGCAAGAGAGTGGGCACGAGTGAGTGCGTCGGTTCGATTCCGGCAGCTGCGAAGAAACCCTATCTCCTTTAAATTGAATATGCCCCGATGCGGCATTGCGGGGCGAGAGATTGAAAACCGAAAGGTTTTGCAGGGAGTGGTGCATTTGATGCGCTGCTCCTCATTTTTTTTGGGAAGTTATCAGAAAATGCGAAGTGTAGTTGCAATTTTTCATGGGGAAAATGAAAATAAAGGATCTATCAATGGGATATAAACGGGCGGAGGGACTGACTTGAGGGGCACAAAGGAAATGCGCGGAAAGCATTGATTTTACAGTGTTTTTTGAGAGAAAAGCTGACTTGAATACGCAAAAACAGGGGGAGAGATTCCCCTCTTTTTTATTGGGAAAATTTCTAGTTGCAGAGAA
>ERZ826016.2149-NODE-2149-length-16017-cov-2.948127_pt1 | contig 16017 bp, 6 predicted proteins | sample MGYA00519872_ERZ826016 | MGnify/ENA primary metagenome ERZ826016 (study PRJEB31778, sample SAMEA3449218) | human gut metagenome | biome: human gut; feature: human-associated habitat; material: faeces | place: United Kingdom | collected 2010/2012 ... | reverse complement strand
AACCGGTATATTTATCAATCTCTTTAAAGTCAGGATATACACAATATTGGCCTATTTCATGACTTACCGTCGGCATTTCTTTGCCAATAAGTCTCTGATGATCATAATCTGTGCGGGGAACAGAAGTATTGAGAATGCTATTCATAGCTCCTCCGATACGAGGTATAGGCGTATTAAAATAATCCGCATTATCCACATAAGGCCATCCTGCGGCACTTGTGTACAATCTTCTATTGTCTTTTTGTTGCCAATGATCGATCAGACCACGCAAATAACTTGCCTGTTTACTTCCTGCCGGTTCGTTCCCGTAGCCCATCATACAGAAGGACGGATGGTTTCCGTATTCTTTCAGTATCTGGTCGCCCTCTTTTTTGAACCACTGGTCCTGCATATAGGCATCGCCTATTAAAGCCCATCCCCCACATTCAACCTGAAGGTATATACCTAAACTATCAGCTACATGGAAAGCAGCGGCAGGTGGACACCAGGAATGGAAGCGGACATGATTCAAACCATATTTCTTGCAGGTAGAATAGATTTTAGCCCAATAATCGTAGTCCATAGCAGGATAACCGGTCATCGGAAAAATACAGCATTCCAATGTTCCACGAAGGAAAGTCGGGCGATCGTTAATTTCGAAATGAGTGCCTGCCGTCTTGAAATCGCGGAATCCAAAATCTACTTCTTTTTCACTAACACCGTCTTTTGAATCCAGAACGGCTTGTAGTCGATAAACGTTAGGAGTAAATTCAGACCATAATTTTACATCATTATCCCATACAAGAGTTGTCTCCACACAATCCCCATCATCCGGAGCAACTTCTATATCCTTCTTCAGTACAGACTTGCCTTCGAAAAGAACGTTCAATGCCAAACGAGTGTTTTCCGGCTTTCCATCCAAATAAACTTTCACGATTGCTTTCGAATCTTTCGCATCAGGATAGATTTGTATATTGTCGATAGAGAAAGAAGAAAGTGCCTGCATATTCATTTTGCCAATTACTCCATTCCAGTTTGTCTGTGTATGGTCCGAAACACTGTGTGCATTTGAACCTACGTCCACATGCATCCGGTTATCAACTCTTAACGACAATAAATGCTTTCCGGGAGTCAAAGAACTGAGTACATATCTGTGAGGAACATGCAGTGTATTCAAATGCCCTATTTTCTTTCCATCCACATAGAGTGAGGTTTCCCAATGAGTGCGTTCAAATTCAAATTGAACTCTCTTGTTCTTCCATGATTCGGGTATTTCAATCTCTTTCTGATACCATGCGACACCCACGTAATGTTTATCGGGAGTTAGCCAAAACGGTACCTTAACATTTTCAGGTTCACGATACTTGGCATACTCTTCCTCGGTATACCAGGATTTGTCTGCTACATTTCCGGTCCATTGGGTATTGACACTTACATCATACCCTTTTCCCTGTTCCTGTAAAGAGCCCGGTAATTTGACCTGTTCTTGGAAAGACTTCATGGCCCAGTTCTCTTTTTCGCCAACATCAGTACTATCCAGTGCAAAATTCCATTCTCCCGACAAAGAACGACATGTATCGTTTTTCGTCTGGCAAGCGTACACTCCGCATAGCAGGAGCATAAAAGCACTTATTTTAATCAAACTTCTTTTCATTGGGATAAATAGTTATGTTATATTTTATTTCTTCAATTTTAATGTAACAACCAGCTCTAATCGGCAACCGGCAACATTAGTAAAAGTTCCGACATATTTTCCTGCTTTCTCTGCACTGAAGTTAAGTACAGATGCATCCCGCCGATCGGAAGTAAAGCCCGCAGGACCTTCCCAATGCCAGTTACCATTCATGGGATGAGGACCAAAAGTCACATTGTCGCCAGCTTTTAGCTCCATTTCAGTTACTTGCTGCCAATCACTGCCATTATTGAGGTAAGACACAAGGTCGGGACAAACCACCTCTCCTTCTACCTTCACCGTAAAAGTCGTGCTTCTTTGACGACCGTATCTATCGGTACAAGAAGCTGTATATTCACCACCTTGATTGACCATCACTGGTGATAAGGTAACATCCCGTGTTCCGGCAAAGAAACCATCCGGACCAGTCCAACTCCAACTTAACTCACCGATAGCATCGGCCTGTACATCTAAAGTAATAGTTCCCCCCGGATTGACACGAATAAATTTACTTCTTAGCCATTTACCATCCATATCCCTGACACTAGATATTAAAATCGGTCCTTCCTCTCCTTTGACAGAAACCAGAAAGTTAGCCACACTTCGATATCCGGCCTCATTGGTATAAATAGCTGTATAAATACCTCCCTGTTTTATATTCTCCAGTTTCAATACACGCTCATTAAATGTGAAACCATCCGGTCCCTCCCAACGCCAACTACCATTTTCCGGAAGTGGGTCAAGAGTCACAGTTCCTCCTTTTTCAACTATAGCAATACTTTCTTTCTCCACCTCTCCTTTGCTTACAGAAAGGTGAGGTTGTATCACTTGCATCTCTTTTATTCTCTGAAAAGCTATTTCTGCCATTAATGCAGCTCCCGAATCGTCAGGATGTACATCATCCGGGAATCCCTTATTTGCTCCCAGTAAAGGTTGGTGATAGTCAATAACTTGAGCCCCTATTTCTTTTGCAATCTGTTTCAAAACTGGAATCAATTCTTCTTCCACCACCTTATTCTGATCGGCTTTTGCCGGACTGAACAAAGGAGGAGGAAGACAAACATAAATAACCGGATCTTTTCCTCCTTGACGGAATTCATTCACCATTGCCAAATAATCCGACTTAAATTCCTGCTTCAACTTATTCCAACGTGATGGATGAGCATCATTCGTTCCTAAAGCAATAATCAGAATTTGCGGATTGGCTTCTTTAGCTCTTTTAAAATTGGAAGTAGCCCAATAAGGAGCCTCACTGTTTTTAAACATAGTAGTTCCGCTGACTCCACAGTTAAATACTGCATAGCCGTTTCCCAGCAGTTTATTGGTTTGAGCGGGCCATGCTTTTTCCTGACTTGTGTTTCCGTAGCCTTCGGTAATGCTGTTACCCACACAAACAACTCTTACCGGTGGGAGTTGTTTCACCACTGTTCTTGCTGCCGGAGTAGATACCTCACCCTCCATACTCCCATTTTCATTCTTACCACATGCCGTAAGAGAAAGAAAAAAGGCAAAACCTAATAATAAAATTATTCTTTTCATTTTCAATAAAATAACAGTCAATTTTCAGTTGTAAACTTTGGGCTTATCACTTCTCATTTATTCAATTTTACAAATATCTTTTCTAATATATAGCCCTATTGAGGAGTATTCAGACCCTATTTCCAGACTATTAATAACTGACAAATAGACTATTAATACCTGAGATGAAAACTATTAATACCTGTCAAATAGCCCATTAATACTCTACAAACATAGAAATAAAAGCCTTCTGAAGCACCTAAAACCACTTGCAAAAATTAAATTATATATTTAATACCTATTTATTCAATACCTTTCTATTTACTTAACCTATTTTCCTTCTGTCCTGAAAGCAACAGGTCACCCATCTATTCAATCTTCCGGACATGCTTTACTCTTCTTTATTCCCCGGATGTTCCCATTGGGTTAATCTCCGGAGTAACCTGATTCATCACTACCATACTTACCATTTCCAATGCTGACCATACCTTTCTTTTCAAAGGAGCATCTACAGGTGCATCAGGTGTCCGTACCGCCCATTCATTCCATGTAAGATTATCATTATTACGTCTTTTCCAAGAAAGCGTTGCATTGAGTTTCATCCATTCATAATAAGTGATCGGTTTCCGGTCTTTTGTATAAGTAGTCTCATAATTCCACAAGTTATTTTCATGTACGAAAAGCCCCATACCACGCGAAAATTCAGACTCCCAACTACCATCATAACGGTGAGCAGACATTATTCCTTCATTAGTTACACACTCCGTCATCACATATTTGATACATTGTTTGGCAGTTTCGGCATAAATAGGCTCTTTAGTAATCTGATACAATGCATTACATGCTTCGACAAAAGCCCCTATATTATATACATTGTACGAATTGGTCAGTTTTCCGGGTTCAGGACCGGAAATATTTTCATCAACTCCTCCCGTAGGCTGATACAAATGTGTATAAAGCCATTCAAAGAGTTCTTTGGCTCTTTGCAGGTATATTTCTTTACCGGTTGCTTCATAGAGGTAGCAAGCCATGGATACAGCAGGATTATTGCTCAAACCGGACTTACTCTCTTTATTAACGCTCCACCAGAGTCCCCCTCCATAGGTATTGTCATAGGCCTGCTTATAGAGATGATTCCAATCCCATTCTGCCTGTTCCAAGAAACGGGGTTCACCGGTAATCTGATACCCACGAATAAATGCTAATCCGGCCCAAAGTAGGTCATCAGTAAAGATGTTCCACGTCCAGTCATGCGTATCGTTTGTTACAGGATTCTTTTCGTGTTCCAAAAAAGAATAAAGTAATTCCGATAGCAATGGCTTTACAGATTCGTCCCCCACACATTGATAACGGTCTTCCACCATCAATATAATCAATGCATGATTCCAATAATAAGACCAGTCTTTAGTTCCCTGCTGATGACGATAGTAGATTCTTCCATCCTTGCTGTTCAGACGATCTAGAAGAAAAGCCCTGTTATAATAACAGAAAGCACTATCTGCCAAAGTAGGAGGAATTTCTTCGGTTCCCCACCATTTCGGATCAACCGGTGTTGCCGGTTGCTCTGTGCCTCCACCATTATTTCCACCGCCATTTGGATCCTCATCATCAATAATAGGTTTATCGTCACCTCCGCAGGATATGAATAGTGGTATAACAAAACAACTAATCAATAAGCTTTTCAATATATTCATATGACCAATATAATTTGATGAATAAAAAGGAGCACCTTCGATAGATATTCTTTATCCCTCTCTCAGGACACTCCCTATTTATGTTATTTACAAGATAATTAGTTTATACCATATAGATAAACTTCAGAAAAGGCTGCACAGTTATTGTTATTGTTACTTTCTGTAACTTCTATCTTAACATAACGTCCCTTTGTTGGAGTTATACTGAATGTCTGTACAGCATCCTGATTTTCCATTGTAAATGTTCCGACCTCCTGCCAGGATTCACCCGTATCACTTACATAGAAGTGCCCCAAACGTGCATAGTCATATCCTAACCTACGTTGTAAGGAGATCTGGGTAAACTCGTGCGTGGTTTCAGTATCAATGACCAAGTTATGTGGTAACGGAGGATATCCATTATCCCATTTAGAATGCCAATAGGTATTGATATTATCATCAAATATATTAGAAGCTGCACCATTACCGTTTCCTTCCACCGTTTGTGAACTGGCTACAACAGTCCATCCTGTTCTACTCAGTTGAGTTCCCATGATGCGGAATGTCAATGGATAAACATCTTCACCCTCTTTCGGTAAGAATAAAGAGGTATTACTTATTTTAATAGGCAACATATAGTCTCCCGGCTCCAGATTAGCTCCTTCAATAGTCACTACCAACGGAGTTTCTGTTGTTCCTTTCGACAATACCATCTGCTCGGCAAATGAATAATGAGCATCCAATAGCTTATATGTAGTTTTATGTTCTGTGTTGTAATTATTCACATATTCGTCATCTATCGTAAAGCTACAAGTAATATCCCAAGATATATTCTCTACATCAAGTTTAAACAAAGCTTCCTGTGTAAATGTCCCTACCAGGCCATACTGCTTTGTGATCATACTAACTCTTGTATTAGAGAATTGCACAGCAGGCTTTAGTATCTTTGTAAATTGCAGAAACAGATTGTTTTTATCTGTATTGATAGAGTCTACCTCACTCGTAGCATATAAAGGTAATACCCATACTGCAGTAGGGTCTGCCTCCATAGCTGTTTGTACCTTTGTCGGATCCACAGACACAGTCACATTCTGATATCGATCTTGTGAAGCAAATTCCATATGTGAATTCCCCAATGAATAGGCATCTCCGGGCAAGATTTTATAATTGACGCCTTCTAATTCACCGTATCGTTCATCTAATTCCTGTTGAGTCAGCACCTTTAAATCCGCAGTAGCAGTGAGTGTCGGTTCACTTCCACTTTTGATAACAGCATAAGTAAACGTGTTGTTTTCTCCTGTATCATACAGCGTCAGCTCCTGTTTACCGGTGGTTTGCAAATACAATATCTTATTATATCGCTCCGGTATCTGATTTTCAAGGTCATATTCCGAGCTGTTGCAAGCACCCAGAGACACCAAGCACCCTGCAAACATTGATAAGTATACTATCTTTTTCATTTCTATTACTATTAAGGTTATTATTAATATCCCGGAGCTTGAACTAATTGCGGATCATTAGAAATCTCAGTCCATGCGATAGGCCATAAATACATACGGTTATCCCATTGGAACGGTTGGTCGATAACCGTCCGTTTATTAAACGCTTCGAACGTCGGATCTTTTCCTGCGCCTAACATGTTCAGACCTTCACGTGCACCGGCTTTCAACTGTTGTGGAGCCAACAGCCAACGACGCACATCATAATAGCGATGTCCTTCACCCCAAAGTTCAATGAAACGTTCGTTACGTACCCAGTCAGTAATACTCATTCCGGAAGCGGTAACTTCTGACTCTGTCAATCCCTGAAGTCCGGCACGTTCGCGAATCCGGTTCAGATAGATTAAAGCATTTCCTACATCTCCCTTTGCTGCGTAGCATTCGGCAACGTTCAGGTAAAGTTCTGCAAGACGGAATAACGGCTTTGCATAATTTTTACTATCAGTTGCTCCGTCAATAGAAGAATAGCGTACACTAGGAGAAATATATTTCTTAGTGAGGTATCCGCCTTCGATATAGTTACGTCCATTCTGGTCCCAGCCATAACCTTGTGCCTTGCTGCTAAGCATATTGATAGTTAATGGCTCACCGTCTTTCATAATCGGTGAATAATCATCTCCGTCAAATGAAAACATTGCATAGAAGCGAGGCTCTCTATTAGTATTCAGCTTAATTACATTTTCATGACCTTTAACTAAGATACCTGCTCTCTCGAAACGTTCATCCCCTTTTGGAAAACTTGGATCAAGATCTGGTAATTTTCCATTCTTTGTATAAAAATGTTCTATAGAATAAAGCGTTGGATTGATAGCCCCCCAACCATCTGCCCATCTATTATCCGCTTCATTGAAACAAAGGATACGAGGAGGACATTGTGCAAAAGTCATCCATGCGTTACTACCTTGTAAAAATACTCCCCAAATAATTTCCTTATTACCATCATCTTCGTTTGAAGAAGTAATGGTACGAAGCATTAATACTCTTTTAGCAAACTCTTTACCCTCAACTGTTGAAGTATCAACTCCTGCAATATAAGGAATAGGCACATCACGTATATTACTAGGCACATTATCCATGTCTACCAGTTTACGTTCACCCACACTTTCAGCAGCTTTCAGTGCCGCTAAGTTAGCTTCCAAGGCACGATCCCATTTGCCCATATCTTCTTGACGGCTCACTAGTTCAGTACCGTACCCCGGAGTCTCATAGTTTGTATTTTTCCAATCCGGATAAGGGAACTTACCATTCCACAATGGAGAAGCGGCATACAGTAATACGCGTCCTTTCAACGCTAATGCAGCGATAGAAGTAGCACGTCCCCATTCTTGTGCATTTGTTACATCCGGAAGAGCGTTAATGGTCTCATCATTCAGCTTTTGGTTACAAATGTAATCGACTACATAATCAAAATGTGAACGTCCGGGGAACTCTCCGGGCAAAGTAGATTGAGGCATACGATCATCTACAATGGGAATAGGTCCATACATTTCCAGCAACCGGAAGTGGTAATATGCTTTCAGGAATTGTGCTTCTGCTTTCCAACGTGCCTTATCCTCTTCCGTAGCTCCTGTCGGATTGTTATACTGCTCCAACAGATTTAAAAACATATGGCAATGTCCGATATAATTATAGCAAGCATTCCACCAACCGGCAGCATTTGTATCCGAATAAAGATTCCAAGCGGCCTTTTGGCTGTCTTCGCTCCACTGTCCCGAATGTACAGATTCATCCGAAGACCATTCATAGTTTTTATATGGAAAAGGAGTTGTCGATTCTACAGCTATGTAACAAGAATTAATAAAGCCGTTAGCACTATTCCTGTCCTTCATCGTATCAGAGGTAGTTGCCTGTTCGGGTGGAACTACGTCCAAATAATCGCATGATACTAGTACTCCAAAGGATAGGGAAAATCCCAATGCGATATTTTTAATATTATATTTCATAATTCAGTCTGTTTTTACATTGATTAGATATTAACTTGTACACCTAGGTTAAATGTGCGTTGCATCGGGTAAGTATTCCATCCCAACTCTGGGTCCCACAACTTGAAAGGACTCCATACTGCAAGGTTATCACCACTGAAGTAAACGCGGCAATGTGGGAAAGAATATCCCAACTCTAATGTTTTGAAACGGATAAAGTTACCATTACGTATCCAATGGCTGCTACTCTGGTTATTGTTGGCAATATCAGTGTTTCTCAAACCAAGTCTCGGGAACTGAGCATTCGGATTTGGATTATTTATTGACCAGTGGTCATCTGCAATCCATTTCATCACGTTGTTATTTCGTTCACCAAACGCAGTCATAGTACCGTTAATCATGATATTTCGCTGAGCCGAACCGTTGAAGAATACGCCAAAATCTAAATTCTTATAGATTACATTTAATCCCAAACCATATTGAATACGAGGCATAGAACCATAGGGAGACAACATAATTCCATCGGAAGAGTTGATAACACCGTCACCGTTTATATCACGATATTTCAGGTCACCCGGTTTAGGTTGGCTTCCCAATCCAGACTGATCTGGCCAATGCTTGATTTCATCTTCACTGGTGAAGTAACCTTCTGAAACAAATCCCCACATATAACTCAATGGCAATCCAGCTTTTCTTGTCCACTCTGTTTCGTATTGAGGTTCATCGTAGTACTTAAATTTATTTTTATTATAAGTAAAGTTACCACGAAGATCCACTCTTAAATCTTTGATTACTTCTTTTTTCCAGTTCACACTCAATTCGAGTCCCTGGTTATCTACCTTACCGACATTACTCCACGGTGTCGCTCCAAAATATCCGAGCAATGTAGGCCAAGAGCCACGTTTCATAAAGATTTTATGACGATGATCGTAGAACCAGTCAAAAGTAATACTCAGTTGGTTGAACAATTCCATGTCCACACCAATATTCAACTTGTTCACACGTTCCCAACAAGCACCTTCAACGGCTAAAGTATTAAAGCCAGGACCATTGTAACTGTACTCACCATCGTAACCGGTGTGATAACCACCACCATTCAAGATTACATTGTCTACATACAAGAAGTGTCCGGCACCTTCGTCCATTTCATCATTACCCACAACACCATACGAGCCACGGATCTTGAAAAAGTTAACGTAATCCTGTAATGGTTCCCAGAAATCTTCACCACTTGGAACCCATCCTATAGACATAGCCGGGAAAAACTCAAAACGATCACCTTTCGCCAGACGTTCTGTACCATTATAACCGAAGTTGAATTCTGCCAGATATTTGTGTTTATAGTCGTAAGTAAAACGACCGGAGAATCCTTGCAAACGATTCGGACGAACACCACTACGATATTCACGTTGCATATACATCAACATTCCCGATACGCCATGATATCCAAATGTACGGCTATAATCCAAACGTGCATCAAAATAGAAAGTCTGGTTGGAACCGTATCCATTATCATGCTCATTGATATAGTCTGTACCAGAGTTTCCTACACGTTCCAAGTCAAATACATCCGGATTGTTTAAATCCCATGTACTCTTTATCATACGATAGTAGTAAGGATCGATAGAACGGGTATAGTTGGTAGTAGACCAGTTTTTGAAGTTTACCAATGCGGTTGCCTTTAGTCCTTTGGTAATAAAATCAAGTTTCTGCTCAATGTTCATGGCTGTATTCAGGGTATTATAATTTTCTTCCTTGAAACTACTTAACATTTTAGCATAAGGGTTCGTATATAAATCATTGTTGGAAACAACCCAATCGTTACCAAAGCGGATATGTTCATCACCATCACGAGCGGGGAAAGTGGCAGGAAAAGCTGTCGGATTGGTAGCACGCGTTGCATCAAACAATTCCCAAGTGGAATATCCCGGACCTTTCAGGTTACCAATCTGAGCATTCATTCTTAATCCCAGTTTCGTCGTTGATGTCAATTGATAAGTCAGGTTGTTTTGGAAGATGTAATTCCAACGGTTGATGTTGTTATTATACGAATATGTCTTTGGAATATCCAGCATACCGGTATCATGGTTTGCCTGCAAACTCATATAATAGGTGATACGTGAACCACCACCGGATATATTGATATTGGCTCGTTGGTTCCAGGTAGACTTCTTAAACATAACATCCAGCCAGTCTACATCCGGATAACGGTACGGATACAAATGGCTGCGAGTCATTTCAATATCTTCATCTGAATATTGAGCCTTTCCACCACGTGCAATTGAAGCTTGGTTATATGTTTCCATCCAACGTGCACCGTTTACATAGTCTACAAATTGCATCGGCTGTTGCATGGAAGCTTCGAAAGTCACGTTGATTCTTGCTTTTTGGTTCAGTTCTCCGTTCTTGGTTGTTACCAACATTACGCCATTAGCACCACGTGCACCGTAAATAGCTGTAGCAGAGGCATCTTTCAATAAGGAAAAACCATCGATATTTTCAGCAGGGATACGGTCTAAGTCTCCACTTGAAATTTCCACACCGTCCAACAGGATCAATGGAGTTGTACGTCCTGCAAAACTTCCGATACCGCGGATATAGAAACCTGAAGTAGACCCCGGCTCACCACTAGTACTGTAAGCAACAATACCAGCCAGTTTACCGGCAAGGCTATTAGTCAATGAAGAAGTAGGCGTTCTCAAGTCCGACCCCTTGATAGTAGTGATAGCTCCTGTCACAGAAACCTTTTTTTGTGTACCGGCTCCTACAACTATAACTTCATCCAACATTTCGTTATCTGATACCATTTTCACATTTACTTCACCTTGATCGGTGATAAATATAGTCTGTGTCTGGTAACCGATATAACTGATTTCCAATACTGTCTCTTTTCCCCTTGGTACTTGAATAGAAAAGCGACCCTCTTCATCAGTGATTACTCCAATTTTCTTATCTTTAATTTTTATATTTGCACCGATAACAGGCATATTATCGGATTTATCAACAACTGTACCTACCACTGTACGTGTTTCTACTTTTTGCTGCGTAGTTTCAAGTATCTCTGTGTTTTTCATACTTGTCTGTGTTGCTACGTTATCGGCAACAATTACAGAAACAGGGCAAGTCAATAATAAACAGAATAAAGGTCGCTTCAGCCAAGCTGTTCTGTCAAGCAAACAATTTTTTCCCATGTTTTCATTTTGAATTAGACATTTATTTTTGATTGTCCACTATTTAATGGACATAATTGTATTTCAATGTTTATTAGATTTAATCTAAGAACTTAAAACATTCATACTTTACGGAGGAACCATATTTACATTATAAGACATAAGCATTCTTTTTATTAGATTCTCATATTCAGCACATTCACTCTATCACACAGCCGAGCACTGATTTATCAAGTTACATATAGCCAAAATCCCCTGATGGTTTATATCCATTCTTGCTATCTCGTCCAGAAGCCCAATACATTTTTCCTCTCGCTGCAATCCCCAATACCCCAATGCCATCATGTATTTACAATGAATCATATTGCGAATCTCCAAGTCATCTTCCCAAATCAATAGATCAGGTAAGGATACGGCAAAATAATCCATCTTTATTTTATCAAACAGATGTTTTTCACCGTAAGAAATCAACTTATAAAAACGTCCGTTAGCTTCATCCTTGCGTCCTAATTTCAACAAGGCTAGTCCTTGATAAAATATCTTATCGGGCTTTGCATCGTTATAGTACAAAGCTGCTGCAGGTTCAGTAGGACCTATGACAGCTTGCTCCCAACAAGTAATAGCTCTTTCTTTTTTACCTAAAGCTTCATAAGCACATCCCATGAAATAATAAAAATCATTTTCCTGAGCACCGTACAGCTTACCTTCGCCCAAATGACATGGGTATTCCAGACATTCTTCCAGCAATGCGATAGCAACCTCATATTTACCCGTTGCTAATGCTTTCTTTGCCAATTCTACACGTGCAAACTGATACTGGGCGGCAACCTTTCCTTCTCCACCTTCCCATGGGTGAAAAATATGATCATCAAGAAGTTCTTTGGCTTTCTCATATTCACCTATCTGATTCAACAAGGTTATTTCTTCTAATACCAAATCATCACGTTGCATAATTAATTCGGGATACTGCTCCAAGAATGCCAAGCGTTCCGCGTGTGGACGACACATACGTTTATACAGCTGATCAAGTTCCATTAAAATACGTGCATCAGCCGGATTCAATTGAAAAGCACATTCCATATATTCCATTGCTTTTGCCTTTTCATCCTTTTTATTGAAATAAGCCAAAGCTAAATTACGCCATACGGTCGGAAACTTATCATCCAATTTGATAGAAGTTTCCCATGCTTCGATAGCTAGACTATATTGCCTTTTGTCATAATATAAATTACCCAAATAGTAAGGAGCTTTTGCATCACATGGATTCTCTTTCATAGCACATCGCAAGGCAAGAATTGCCTCCAGACGGTTAGGGAAACAATAGTCCGGACATACATTGGCTGCATCTGCAAATGCTTGTTGTACACCATCAAATCCCCCTTGCAGCAGACTCCATCCTAGATAATAATAAGTCATCGGAGTGATAGCAGCCTCATCAATCGCTACTTTCCACAAAGAAACCGCTTCCGTCCAGCAACCGGCTCCAGAGTAATCAAGTGCTATTTCATCATAGTTGTGAGCTTCCTTGCGCAACATTTTTTTCAAAATAGTCAGATCTTCAGAAGTATTAGTAACCAAATACTTCTCGTAATAACAAGCAAAATTGAATTTATCAATCGACAATGAGTCTTTAATCCATTGTATAGCTTCTTCTCTCCTGCCCATCCGGCGGAGAATCGCTATTTTCAAAGCGCGGGCTTTATGGTTATGCCAATTACGAATCAACGAATGATTTATTTCATCCAAAGCATCTTCTAAACGTCCTTGCATCACAGAAATCTGGGCACATGCAAAATAACCGGCGTCTTGCCAGGCGGCATTCCAACATGACTTGTAGAAGCAATCATAAGCCTCGCTTATTTTCCCCTGATACTTCAATGCAAGTCCCAGATTATAAATTGGCTCTCCATCATAAGGATTCGGATTACGTTTCTGCAAAGTTTTTACGGCTGTCCGTAAATACTGTTCGGCTTTATCAAAACATCCTTTGCGGATATACCACAAACCAAGTGCATTATTGTTGCGAACATCAATCGGATCACGACGTAGAGCTTCTTCATAGTAATCCACCGGATTATAAGTAGCATGTCTGTACTGTTCCAAATGTAAACCTGTCAGATAAAGTTGTTCCGTTGTTTTTATTTCTTCCGGTAACAGTGCAGCTTCTGCCGCGTCGGGAATAGGTTTCACTTCATCCGGCTCTGTATGCCATGATAGCAATTCTATTCCATCTCCAAATATTCCAAGTGTCAATTCACTAAAATCTTCTTCTCCTGTACTTACGGTCTCATCCAGCAAATTTTCCGGAGTAATAGTAACCTCTTTATTGAAATAAACTTCGCCGTCTTTTCCTTTCAAAACCACTGTCACAGTCTGGTTGGAAGTAGCAAATATTTTAAATCTCACTTGATGTTCATCTACCGGATCAATATTCATCAGTAAGTCTTTACTTACATTTTTTACAATTCCTAATTCCCTATATGGCAAAAAGTACTGTACAAAACTCTTTTCTTCATAAGGTTGCAACCATGTAAAATCCGGTTGGTTCTCGGTATATACGCCTGCCATAAGCTCAATGTAAGGCCCATCTTCATCAGTCAGGTTACGATCCCATGCCTGACCAAAATCACCATTACCCCATGTCCATTGCTTTTTACCCGGAGATATATGATGGTTGGCTACGTGCAGCATGCCTGCACGAGTATCATTTTCATAACCACCCACAAAGTTAAAACGGGAATTAACGGCCATATAAGAAGTAGGGACTTTAATATTCTTATAGTTAGAAATATCTACACCTGCCGAATAGTCCATCTTATAATAAGTCCCTGTAGCAATCGGGAAGTTTGACACTGCACGTTTACCATGATCAAATACAGCATTAATATCGGGGGGAAATACACTTTGATAATAGTCATTCACTGCTACTGCCGGATTTGCCCACCACAAAAATGTCTGTGGTATCTCTGTACGATTATAAAGGACTCCTTTAATCTCAAGATAAGCATGTCCGGGACGAAGTGTGAAACCTGCCATTCCTTTCTGGTGAAACATACGTTCCATTTCACTTACCCATATAGTAACACTGCCATCTTCATTCTCTTCAATAGCTACATCTACCGGCATAAAGGTGCTGGGACGATGATGTTGGGGCCAATTAAACTCAATACCTCCTGAAATCCATGGACCGGTCAATCCCACCAAGGCTGGTTTTATCACCTGATTATAATAAATAAAATGACGTTGTTTGATTTTATCGTATGCCATCTGTACACGTCCACCCAATTCGGGCAGTATCATCACTTTAATATATTCGTTCTCCAGAAAATACGCGTCATACTCTTTATCAACTTTCTCATTGGAGATTGATTCAATGACGGGATATGGATAAACAACCCCGCTACTACCTTGATAAACGCGCTTCTCTAAGAAAATCGGATTCTTTTCCGGTTTCCCGATTTCATAGGTAGGAATTACCTTTTTTTCTTTCCATGCTCTTACCATACTATCAATTATTGCTATTCATTAACGCGATTTTGAAATGCCATATTTCAGACTTTTATGTTCTCTATTTTACTAATCGTTTGAAGAATAAACAGATAAAGAATCCCCCTGACAAGGAAAATCTACTTTTCCCTGCCTTATCTATTTACCAAACTTTTATCAATTTTATTTAATCAGTCTGTGATATTCAAAGTTTTAGTTTACTAATTATTTTATTAGTTCCTTTTCCAATGCCTCCAGCGATTTCCCTTTTGTTTCGGGAAGTCTGCGAAGAAAGCAAAAACCGGCTATACAAATTAAGCCATAGATCCAGAACGTACCACTACTTCCCAGGAAACTATTTAGTAAAGGGAATGTATATGTCAAAATGAAACTAGCTACCCATAATGCAAATGTACAAGTCGCCATAGCCACAGCACGTATACGATTGGGGAATATTTCAGCAAGCAGTACCCAGGTGATAGGTCCTAAAGACATAGCATAACATGCTATTGCCATTACTACCAATACTATCATGAAAAAACCGCTGACCTGAAAGAAATAACATGTACCCAGAATCAGATAAATGCCAGCCAATCCACCGGCTCCGATAAGCATGAGTGCACGACGTCCTAAGCGTTCCACTGTATAGATAGCCACGAAAGTAAAAATGACATTTGCCACCCCTGTTATCACAATATTGAAAAGTACATCTCCCAATGAGTATCCTGCGGACTGGAATATTTCTTGGGCATAATTAAAAATCACATTTGTACCACACCACTGTTGAAATACAGCTATGACAATACCAAATATCAACACCTTACGATACGGTCGGCTGAACAATAACCGTAATCCACCCCCATTTTTTCCGGTAACAGTTGTCGCTTGCAACAAACGAAGTTCTTGTTCCGCATAACTTTGCCCTCCAATTCTACAAAGTATATTTTCAGCCTTCTTCTCCCTATCTTTCATTGCCAACCAACGGGGACTCTCAGGAATGAAACAGGTAAGTAATAAGAATAATGCTGCCGGAAATGCGGCTCCCCAAAACATCCACCGCCATCCCATCTGCCCATTCCATGAGGCAGCAATGTCTAC
>ERZ826016.2148-NODE-2148-length-16017-cov-3.524997_pt1 | contig 16017 bp, 19 predicted proteins | sample MGYA00519872_ERZ826016 | MGnify/ENA primary metagenome ERZ826016 (study PRJEB31778, sample SAMEA3449218) | human gut metagenome | biome: human gut; feature: human-associated habitat; material: faeces | place: United Kingdom | collected 2010/2012 ... | reverse complement strand
TGACACCGTTATCGGTTCCCAGGGACCAGTTGTTATGCTTACCGGAACCGTTCACGCCGGCAAAAGGCTTCTCGTGCAGCATGCAGCGCAGGCCATGCTTGCCTGCCACGCGTTTCAAAGTCTCCATTACCAGCTGGTTATGATCTACTGCCACATTGGCAGACTCATAAATCGGTGCCACCTCATGCTGTGCGGGTGCTGCTTCGTTGTGCTGTGTCTTGGAAGTCACGCCCAGCTTCCACAGTTCGATATTCACATCGTGCATGAAACCGCCGATGCGTTCACGGATAACGCCGAAGTAATGGTCATCCATCTCCTGGCCCTTGGGCGCAGGAGCACCAAACAGGGTCCGTCCGGCGAAAATAATATCTTCACGCTGCAATGCCTTGGCAGAATCCACCAGGAAATATTCCTGCTCTGCGCCGCAGCTGACCGTTACCTTTTCCGCAGTCCGGTTGCCGAACAGACGCACAATACGCATTGCCTGTCTGCTGACCGCTTCACAGGAACGCAGCAGAGGTGTTTTTTTATCCAGTGCTTCGCCTGTGTAGGAATAGAACGCCGTCGGGATATACAAGGTAACCCCTGCCGCATCCTCACGCAAAAATGCAGGAGAGGTACAGTCCCAAGCCGTATAGCCACGCGCCTCGAAGGTCGCACGCAGACCGCCGGAGGGGAAGGAGGACGCATCGGATTCCCCCTTGATCAGCTCCTTGCCGGAAAATTCCATAATTGCTCTTCCGTTGGAGGGAGGCGCTAAAAAGGAATCATGCTTTTCCGCCGTAATCCCTGTCATTGGCTGAAACCAGTGCGTATAATGGGTTGCGCCGCGCTCAATCGCCCAATCCTTCATTGCATTGGCAATAATATCCGCAATCTCGGAATTAAGCATTTCCCCACGTTCAATGGTATTTTTCAATTCCTCGTAAACCTTTTTCGGCAGATGCTCACGCATCATTGCATCGTTGAATACATTCATCCCAAAAATTTCGGGTACAGAAACCTTTTCACTCATATACTGTTCCTTTCTTTCGTAGAAAAACCGCCACTTTATTTTTTCATTATAACGGTCGCATTTCCCATTTGCAACGGTTTTACCCCTTGTATTTTGGAGAAATCTTTTTCATTCCGCCCCGATTTTTCACCAATTCCTACAAAAACCATCCATTTTGCCTCCCACGATATCATACAAGCATGCTTTTTTGCAAAAAAAGAAAGCCTTAGCTTTTAAACCAAGGCTTTGATTTCTCTTAGCAAGCGGCGTAAATTCCTCTGTCATCCTGCCATTCCTTTTCGCCGATATAATCATCATACAGTGCATTCAGCTCTGCCGGCATGGCAGCTCCGCACCAGAGTCTTTCCAGAAAATACTGTGTTTCCTTTTTTTCTTCGGAGATACCGGCAATCAGCGCCCGCTCCTGCCGTCCGTATTCGTTTGTTTTTTCTATTTCCACGCCATAAATCCGCCCGTGCTCTGCGACACGAATCACCAGAGAATACCACAGGATATATTCTCTGCCTGTTTCATCCTGTACTCTTTTTTTATAAATCAAGGTTTTTCTCATTCTGACCCACCCCTTTATGTCGCTTTTGCTTTACCTGTTTTTATTATAAAAAAGAATCTCTCCGAAAACTATAAAATTTCCGTTAAGATAGACGGATACGGATTTTCTTAACGCTCCTTTAACGGATTTCCAATTTTTGTTTTATGGTAACAATTTGTTCAGCGAAATTAAATTTTTTCATCAAAATTACGATTCCCCTCTTGAAAAACATCTGCCTTTCCTGTATGATAAGAATATAAAAACCGTTTTTCAAGCTGTAAAAACAGCTTATTTGTGCATGGAGGTACTCTATGGATCATTCAATTACAATTCTGAGCGAAAAAGAAAAAGCCATTTTGGAATCCTATATGCTGTCTGCGGACGGATTGGCAGAATTCTGGGGAGAAAACTGTGAGGTCATCATTCATGACCTGACACAGCTGGATGCTTCTGTTGTCAAAATTGTGAACGGGCATCTTTCCGGCAGACAGGTCGGTGCGCCCATTTCCGAGGTTACACTGAATTTTGTCAATAAAATGATGGCAACCCCCGGCATGAACCACGTCACCTACTTTGCCAAAAACAAACGCGGCGAAGCCTTTAAAGCGTCTATTTCCGCCATTCTTGGGGAGAAGCACCAGATTATCGGGCTGTTCTGCATCAATTATTATCTGAATACCCCCCTGCTTTCCTTCATGCAGACCTTCACGCCCATCACGAAAACAGAATCCGAAAATATCTCCGAAACCTTTGTAGAAAATACAGAGGAGCTGATGCTGAATGCACTGGAGGATGCCAAAAAAACCGTTTACAGCAATCTCACGATTTCTTCCTCCAATAAGAATAAGGAAATCATTTCCCTGCTGTATCAGAAGGGTATCTTCAATCTGAAGGATTCCGTTATCACCATCGCAAACCATCTGGGTATTTCCAAAAACACCGTTTATATGCACATCCGCAATATGAACAAATAAATATCAAGCAAATAAATATCTGTGTATACAAAAAAGGAACTGAATAACAGCTCCTTTTTTTATTCCGTTTCTTCTATTGTAATGCCCTGCTTCTGCAAAAATGCAATGTCCTGTTTCGTCAGCACCGCCTTTTTCAGCAAATCGGGGCGTTTTTTTGCAGTACGAATGAGTGCCTGCTCTCTCCGCCATTTCGCGACATTTCCATGATGTCCGCTCAGAAGCACCTCCGGCACCTCTCTGCCCATAAACACAGGCGGACGCGTATACTGCGGATATTCCAGAAGCCCCTCGGAAAAGCTTTCATCCTCGAAGGATTCCTCCTTTCCAAGCACCCCCGGCACCAGACGGGAAACCGCATCAATGATGGTGATTGCCGCAAGCTCGCCGCCCGTCAGCACAAAATCCCCCAGAGAGATTTCATCCGTCACAATTTCCTCAATCACGCGTTCATCAATGCCCTCATAATGTCCACAAAGAAAAACCAAATTTTCCTCCTGTGCCAGCTCCTCTGCCACACGCTGCGTAAAGGGTCTGCCCTGCGGTGTCATGAAAACCACGCGCGCATGCTCCGCTTTCGGCAGAAGGCTTTGATAGGCATCATAAATCGGCTGTCCCTGCATCACCAGACCTGCGCCGCCGCCATAGGGATAATCGTCCACATGCTTATGCTTATTCTGCGTAAAATCACGAATATTCACCGCCTCAACGGAAATATGCCCTTCCTTCTGCGCTCTGCCCATAATGCTGTGCGAAAGCGTCTGCTCTATCATTTCCGGAAACAGCGTCAACACGAAAAACTGCTTCATTTTATCTCAGTCCTTCCAAAAGATGTACCGTCATCACGCGCGCATCAATGTCTACCTTCAAAATGCAGTCCTTAATGGCAGGAATCAGCAGCTCCTTTGCGTCCCCATCCTTTTTCACCGCATACACATCATTCGCGCCCGTTTCGTAAATCTTCACAAGCTCGCCCAGCGCTTCCCCCTCATCCGTCACAACCTGCATCCCATAGAGGTCGCGGGTATAATATTCATCCTCCTCCAGAGGAATCGCAGCAGCATCGGGAATCAAAATCCGCCCATTTTTATACAGCTCCGCCACATTGATGTCATTGATTTCCTTTACCGTCAGCAGAATCATATTTTTCTGATATGCCACCTTCTGAATGTGAAAAAGCTCCTGCTTGCCGCGAATCTCCACGGTAATTTCCTTCAGCCGCTCAAAGCGAGTCGGGTCCTGCGTGGTCGGGAAAACGCGCATCGTGCCGCGAATCCCGTGTGTTCCGGTAATCTTACCGATTTCAAAATAATTTTCCATATATGAAACCCATTCCTTTTTATCTGATATGAAAAAGGCGGCAGGAAAAATCCCACCGCCGTCACCGTTTTCCTCTGCTTACTGCACAATTTCCACGATGATTTTTTTGTCTTCATGGATGCCGGCGGCTTTTACCACAGTGCGGATTGCCTTTGCAATTCTGCCCTGCTTGCCGATGACCTTACCCATATCCTCGGGAGCAACCTTCAGTTCCAGAATCAAAGCACGTTCGTTATTTGTTTCTGCAACCACAACCTGTTCGGGATGTTCCACAAGTCTTTTTGCAATGACTTCTAACAATTCTTTCATAAATCGGCCTCCCTTAAATAGGATTTATTCGCCGATTACGCCTGCTTTTTTCAGCAGAGCCTTTACTGTATCGGAAGGCTGTGCGCCGTTTGCCAGCCATTTGTTTGCTGCTTCTGCATCTACCTTCAGAACAACGGGTTCCTTTGTAGGATCATAGATACCGATTTCTTCGATAGATCTGCCGTTTCTGGATGTTCTGGAATCTGCTACAACGATTCTGTAAAAAGGTGCCTTCTTTGCGCCCAGTCTTTTCAGTCTGATTCTTACTGCCATGATTTTGTCCTCCTGCTTTTAAAAATTCTTATTTTTTCTTTGCCTTTTATTTCTTAATCCTGACGGAATAAGTGTCTTTGTTTAACGGAAGAAAGGAAATTTACCCTTTTTCCCTTTTTGCATATTGTTCATCTGCTTCATCATTTTTTTCATTTCCTCAAACTGCTTGATGAGGCGATTGACATCTGCAATGCTTCTGCCGCAGCCTGCGGCGATACGTTTCTTTCGAGGTCCATTCAGAATGGAAGGATTTGCTCTTTCCTCCTTCGTCATGGATTGGATAATGGCTTCGGTTCTTGCCATTTCCTTCTGGGGGTCTACCCCATTGAGCGCCGATTCCAGATCAAGCTTGCCCATTCCGGGAATGCCGGGCATCATGCCGAGCAAATCCTTCAAGGGCCCCATTTTCTTAATTTGCTGCATCTGCGCAAGAAAATCCTCAAGTGTGAAATCGTTGGCACGCATTTTCTTTGCCATATCGAGCGCTTCCTGCTCATCAATATTCGCCTGCACCTTATCAATCAGAGAAAGTACATCGCCCATCCCCAGAATACGGGATGCCATTCGGTCGGGATAAAACGGCTCCAAATCCTCCATCTTCTCGCCCATACCGATATATTTAATAGGCTTGTTGGTTACGCTTCTGACAGAAAGCGCCGCACCGCCTCGTGCGTCACCGTCCAGCTTTGTCAGAATAATACCATCTACGCCTAACTGACCGTCAAAGCTTTCCGCAACCGTAACTGCGTCCTGCCCTGTCATTGCATCGACCACAAGCAGAATTTCCTGCGGTCTGACTGCCGTTTTGATGTCCTGCAGCTCCTGCATCAGCTCCTCATTGATATGCAAACGACCTGCCGTATCGATTAAGATAACATCATGATGCTGCTGTGCCGCATACTCCAATGCTTTTTTTGAAATTTCCACAGGGCTGACCTCTGTGCCCATTTCAAATACGGGAATGTTGTAATTTTTCCCAACCACCTGCAGCTGCTTGATTGCCGCAGGTCTGTAAACGTCACAAGCAACCAACAAAGGACTTCTGCCCTGCTTTCTGAGCTGTCCTGCCAGCTTGCCGCTTGTGGTTGTTTTACCTGCACCCTGCAAGCCAACCATCATGAAAACAGTGGGCGGCTTTCTGGAAAAGGTCAGCTGCGCCTGTGTGGAGCCCATCAGCGCAATCAGTTCCTCGTTTACGATTTTGATGACCTGCTGACCGGGATTCAGCCCCTGCAGTACCTCCGTACCGACAGCCCGCTCTGTTACCTTTTTAATAAATTCCTTAACAATCTTGAAATTAACGTCTGCCTCCAGAAGGGCGATTTTTACTTCTCGCATGGCAGCCTTTACATCTGCCTCCGTCAGCACGCCTTTACTTCTCAGCTGCTTGAATACCTCCTGCAGCTTATTGGAAAGATTTTCAAATGCCATCAATCGCGACCTCCTTTCAGGACAAGATATCGTCAGCGATTTTTTTCATTTTTGCGATTGCCTTCACCACAGATGCATCCGGATTTTTCTTCTCCAGTCCCTCCATGATGTGCTTCATTTCCTGCACGGCTTTTTTCTGTGCCTGAAAACGGGAAACCAGCTGTAGCTTTTCCTCATAATCCAGAAGGATTTTCTCCGTCCGCTTCAGCTGATCGCGGACAGCCTGCCGGCTGATGGATAATTCCTCGCCAATCTCCGTCAGGGAGAGGTCGTTCTGATAATGCAGTTCATATACCTGCTTCTGTTTTTCCGTCAGCAATTCGCCATAAAAATCATAAAGCAAAGTCAGCTGCAAAATATCATCCATGTTCTTCCTGCCTCCTGTAAAGGATAACTACTTTACAATCACCTTGTCTATCCTACCAGAGAAATCTCCCCTTGTCAAGTATTTTTCCTTTACAGAAAAAACTTTTTCCCGATTCCTGTTTTTTCGATAAAATCAACGCTTTCGCGCCAGTCTGTCCTTGTAAAGCGGACAGCTTATTTTCGATTTTCCTTCCATACCGCAGGGTAATTCATGCAATCATACGTCCGCTTTTCTCCCGAAACCCAGACCGCACTGTAATGCCCCTGCTTGGAATTGAACCGCCAGAACGCCTTGGGGCCTGCCCCCGTCAGATGGCAGTGCATGGCGCTCAAAGCCCCGTTGTGTGATACGATTAAAACATGCTTGCCCTTGTTTTCCTTGATAATCTGCTCCAATCCTCTTGTCACGCGGTCATAAAATTCCATAAAGGCTTCCCCGTTTGGCATCCTTCTGTCTACCCAATCGGTCAGCCAGCCATGCCATTCCTCTAAATCCGCTTCGGACATTTCCTCCCATGTGCGGTTTTCCCAATCACCGTAATATAACTCCCGAATTTCGGGAACGGGCTGAATTTCTCTGCCGTTCGCAATAATTTCCGCCGTATGATAGGCACGCTTCAGATCACTGGAATAAATCGCATCAATATGTATCGTTTCAAATGCCGCTCTCAGCTCCTCCGCCTGCGCGATGCCCTTTTCATTGATATCCGCGTCATACCAGCCGTAGAACATATTTCTGGCATTCATATCCGTTTCACCGTGACGTACAAAATAAATCTTCATGCTCCTACCTCCTGTTTCCTTCCCATTGTACGATAAAATACCGCCGCAATGCAACAGAAAAAGCGGATACCTTGTCTGTACAAAGCACCCGCTTCTTCCATTCATTTCCTTATTTTACAGCAAAGGACATACAGTCCGTACACTGGTCTTTGGTCGGATTCATTTCATGTGTGCCCACCTGAATGGATTCCAGTGTACAGTAATTCTTTGTGTTGTGGTGATGTCTGCACTGCTCAACAGTACATTTGATACACTCATTGCAGCGTTCCATAAAAATCCCTCCTCAAATTTGGTACAAACCTAGTATGCACTGTTTTTTTGAAATCATAACAGAAGCCTTTTCTTTTTTTAAAATTTCATTTCTAGCTTTGTAAAAAAATGTGAATTTTGTTGCAAAAGCTTTAAACTTTTTCAAATCTATTGCATTCTTTTTTCCCTCACACTATACTGATGAAAAGAAGAAAAATCACAGTTCTGATAAAGGAGGAAACAAAATGAATCGAAAACACCCCCTGCTCCTCGCCCTCAGTGCTGCTATGGTTATGGGTACATCCGCACCGGCTTTTGCTGCTGAAGCAACAGATGCCGCCACCAGAGAGGATGTCATCAGCCTGCTGTGGCAGCAGGAAGGCGCACCCGTCATCAATTATGCTCTGCCTTTTACGGACGTTGCCGATACTGCGGCAGATGTCGTTCGTTGGGCGGCGGAAGCCAAAATCGTCAGCGGCTACGGTAACGGAAAATTTGAGCCGAATCAGAAAATCACAAGAGAACAGCTTGCAGCCATTTTCTATCGCTATGCCGCTTATAAGGGCTATGATGTTTCCGTTGGAGAAAACACGAATATTCTCAGCTTTGCAGATGCTTCGGATATCACACCCTATGCCATTCCCGCAATTCAGTGGGCGTATGGCAGCGGTGTGTTCCTTGGTACGGAGGAATATGTTCTCCCTTCTGCCGCAGTTGCCGAGGCAGAGGTAACTACGATGCTGAAAAAAGTAACCGTACCCCCAGCTGCAACGGTTGTTGCGGAAATTCCGGAGGAATCCATCTCTTTGGTGTATAAGGGAAACGAAAATTTCGTATTAACCTCAAAGGATGTGCAGGAGCAATTTCAGTTAAATTGTCTGGTGGACGGCAGCTATGCACCGACACTTACACTTGCAGACTTAAATAACGATGGCAAGGATGAAATTTATGTGATTTTCACAGTTGGCGCAGGCAGCGGCTTCCATGTGGAAGGCATTGTTGCTTACGATAAAGAAACCTTAGAGGAATATTTCGTACCCGATCCCCGTGAAATCGCAGAACCGCTGATTACCGAAAAGGACGGAACCTATCAGCTTTCCACGAAGGAAGGCGTACATACCTTTACCGATTTAGGCAGCTATGGCAAGCTGGTTTTCAGTGATATGGTAACCTATCGCATTGTGGAAAACACGCTGACCGCAACCCTTTTGCTGCAAACCGCACCGGATACCGCCTGCGGCGAGCTGCAGCTGACCTATCAGCCTGTGGAGGGCGGCTTTATCCTGAAGGAAGCATCCTATCTTCCGAGCAAATAAATGAACCAAAAAGGAGTGTGTGCATGGCAGAAAAGAAAGCCACAACCAAAGCAACAGCAAAAAAAGCAACGGCGAAAAAACCGACAACCAAAAAGCTTTCCGTCACCTTGGATGCGGAAACCTATGCTTTATTGGAGGAATATATTGCCGAATTTGGCTTTACGAAGGATGGCTTTGTGAAAAAAGCCATTCTCGAAAAAATCAGCCGTGATAAAATCAGCAATATGATTGATGATATGATTCAGCTATAATTTCTCGGACATAAAAGCCCCTGCACCTTCTTTTCAAGGTACAGGGGCTTTTGTTTGGTTTCAGAATTTTCTTATCGAATTTTTTTTGAATCTTTTTTTGATTATTTCTTTGTCTGCATGATTTCGATTACCTTCATATCGAGGGTATCCAGTGCTTCATGGCTCAGCTTTGCAAGGTTCTTTGCGGTATCCTCTGCCTTTGTGCTGTTGATACCATCGGAAACGCCGATGACACTGCCGTCCATTGCATACATTGCCGCATAAACCGCTTCACTCGCGCAGGCTGCAACCTTCACCGCACAGCCGCCCTTTGCGCCATCGCAGAAGATGCCGGCAACAGAGCCCATCATATTCTGTACTGCGCCGCTTACCTGTGCAGCCGTGCCACCCATCATGTAAACCATGCCTGCCGCAGAGCCTGTCCCTGCCAACATTGCGCCGCAAACGGGGCTCAGACGACCAACGTATTTCTTCATATACATAATCATCAGCATACCCATGAATTCCGCTCTCAGCAGCTTTTCTTCGGGAATATTCATTCTATCTGCGAATACCGCCATGGGCAGTGTGGTAGAAATGCCCTGGTTGCCGCTGCCGCAGAAGGTCATAACGGAACCGTTGCCGCCGCTCATACGGAAGTCCGCCGCTGCCGCAGGAATACTTCTGACTGCTGTCACAACGTCAGCCTTCAGCATGCCCTTTTCCAGTAAATTCTGCACGGTAGGGCCAACGCCGAAGGCATATTTTTTCTCCATGCCCTTTTTCGCAATTTCCATATTGATGTCAATGGCTTCCTTAATGAACTGCAAATCCGCAACATCCACTTCGTTTGCCCAGTGATAAAATTCAGAGAAGGTGTGCTTTGTTACATCAAAGGTGCCTTCCTTTTCTTCGCTTTCGACTGCTTCCTTCTTCACTCTTTTATCCAACAGCACTTCGCCGTTCTTTTCGCAAAACACAAGGTTGTCATGCTCGTCCTCTGTGATGGTGTGTACGGTATCCTTGCCGTCTGTTGCAGTACATTCAATGTAGAACTGACTGCTTTTCAGAACCTTTACATGCACAAAGCCTTCCGCAACGAGCTTTTTCGCCTTTTCCACATGCTCAGGCTTGATGCCCGCGCAAATTTCCATGGTATTGCCGGGCTTGCTCAGCAGCATCCCCAGCACGCACGCCAGCTCAATGCCGTAAGTCCCTGCATTGGGAATCTGTACGCTGTACGCATTTTTAAAAATATTGGAGCTGATAAGCATTTCCAGCTTCTGTGTGGGCGCATCCAGATGCTCACAGGTTCTGGAAACCGCCAGTGCCAGTGCAACGGGCTCGGTACAGCCCATACTGGGCTTCATTTCTGCTTTAATCGCATTGATTACTAAATTCATATCCATAATTCTTCCTCCTATATCTCCCAATCATTTTATTTTTCCTTCCGCAGATATATAAAGCAAGAATCGTGCCAAAAAGAAAACCGCCTGTTTTCGGCGGTTTTTTTATTCTGTTTTCTCATATATGAGAATCAAATTTCATCCTTATCGGATTGTTCTTTTTCCTGTACGTCATTCAAAGACAGATTCTTTTTTTCTGTCTGCATTACAACAAAAAATCTCCTATTTTCTGCCGAAAATACAGGTACAATTTTTATATACAAAAATTTCTCATTTCTGATAACAGTTCTCATTTTTAAGAATTATAATAAATCATATTTTTTCAGCTTACGGTACAGCGTTGCACGGCTGATTTTCAAATTTTCTGCCAGCTGATTTTTTTCCTCCAGCGTTGCGCCCTTCTTCACCATGCTGCTCAGCACGCGCTTTTCATAGTCCTCCACAATCTCATCCAGAGACCAATCCTCAAAACCCTTGCCGGAGCGCATCACGATATGGTCGGGCAAATCCGAAAGCTGAATGATTTCTCCCTCTGCAATATTTTCCAGATATTCAATAATATTTTTCATTTCACGCACATTCCCCGGCCAGTCATAGCTTGTCAGCGTCTGCAGCGCCTCAGGCGAAACGCCGCGCATGCTCTTTCCCAGCTTCTGATTATAGTACGCAATGTAATATTCTATCAGCGCAGGCAAATCCTCCTTACGCTTGCGCAGGGGTGGTAGCTCAATGGGGATGATGTTCAGCCGATAATACAAATCCTCGCGGAACGTCCCCTCCTCCACCATCTGCTCGATGTTTTTATTCGTCGCACAAATCACGCGGATATCAATGGGAATCGGTTTCGTGCCGCCAATCCGTTCCACCACGCTTTCCTGCAGCACGCGCAGCAGCTTTGTCTGCACAGGCAGAGGCATGTCCCCGATTTCGTCCAGAAAAATCGTACTGCCATGCGCCAGCTCAAATTTTCCGATAGAGCCATGCTTTTTCGCCCCTGTGAACGCGCCCTCCTCGTAGCCGAATAATTCGCTTTCAACCAGATTTTCGGGAATTGCTGCACAGTTAATAGAAATCATTAGCTTATCACGGCGGTCACTCAGGGCATGAATCATCTTCGCCATAATCTCCTTCCCCGTACCGCTTTCACCGCGCAGAAAAACGGTCGAATTCGATTTTGCGACCTTCTTGCCAATCCGAATGGCTTCCTTCATTTTCTGGCTGTCCCCAACGAAGGACCATCCCTTTTCCGCATCATGCACTACCTGCAGCTGCTGCTCCAGACGCTCCTTCGCCTCGTCCGTATACAGCTTGCTTTCCAGCAGGACAGACATATATTTCAGAAATTCCTCCATCTGCCCCCTGTTTTCCAGAAGGTTTTTTCGTTCCCCCTCGCTGAAGGCAATGATGGAAATGATACCGACCACAGCCCCCTCCTTGAAAATAGGATAGGCAACATTCGCAAGCTCTCTGCAGGTTGTGCGCTTTTCGCAGCCCTTGCAATTCAAATCCGCCATGCTGTCCATAATACTGCCGCTCTCGCCGGAAACCAGAATATGATGAAAAAAATTCGCGTGAGTCACAGTTTCGCCAATCTCGTCCGCATAAATGCCTGTTCCAGCCACACGAACCAATTCATTATCCACAATCGTAACATCTACATCCAGAATGGACGCAATCGCCTTCACATACGCCTGAATAAAGGATTGTATCTTCATCAAAGCCGTCATATTGCTTCCCCCTTTCAAAAAAAGCCTTAGACCCAAAGGGGTCTGCAAGACTCCTGAAAATCTAAGGCTCCGTTCTCATTTTATATTGTCAATCATTCCACGTTTTTTTCTTCATGGAAATTCTTTTCCGCTCTATGCTCATTCAGCACAACCTGCGCAATATTCATTGCATGGTCGGAAACACGTTCCAGATTCCCCAGAAGGTCAATGAAGTGAATCCCGGCGTTAACACTGCATTCCGCATTGGATAGACGATCGATATGCCCTGCGCGCAGCTTCTTTTCCATCGCATCAACCTGATCCTCTAAGAAGGAGGTCTTTACGGCATAGGTGATATCGTCCAGCTCCAACGCCTTCACCGCATTGTCGTATGCCCCCAGTGTTGTAGTGGACATTTCGTTCAGCTCCTCCAAAGCCGTATCGGAGAAGGAAATCCCCTCCTGCTTCATTTCTTCCGCCAATTCCACGATATTTTCCGCATGGTCGCCCACACGCTCCATGTCGCTGACTGTGTTGAGCAAGGAGGTTACCATTTCATTATCCTTATCGCTCAGATGCAGCATACACAAATCAATCAGATACTTGGAAATATTATCACAAAGCTTATCAATGACAAACTCTCTCTGCTTTACATCTGCCATCTTTTCCTCATCGTGGTCAGAAAGCGTAGAGAGTGCCAAGGAAAGGTTCTCTCTCGCAATGCGCCCCATGCGGATGGTTTCCAGCTTTGCGCCCTCTACCGCAACAGAAGGAGTGGACATCATACGCTTGTCCAGATGCACCAGCTCTGCCTCGTCGCTCTTTGTTTCCACCGCCTTGAGGCCGTTTACCTTCATGGCAAATTTGATGATATAGCCGCTGAAGGGCATCAGGATAATCGTTGTACCCACGTTGAAAACCGTATGGATAAAGGAAATCTGCGTCATATTGATAATGCCCTCGCCATAGGAAGGGTCCAGTCTCGCAAACAGAAACATTGCAAGAATACTGAAAATAATCGTACCCGCAATATTGAAGGTCAGATGCATCGTACCAACGCATTTTGCATTTTTGCTTGCACCGACAGAGCTCAAAATTGCAGTCACGCAGGTACCGATATTCTGCCCCATGATAATGAATACTGCCGCATTCGTAGGAACCAGCCCTGCGGATGCCAGAGAGAGCAGGATACCCTGTGATGCAGAGGAGCTCTGGATAATCGCCGTTACGCCTGCGCCGACCAGAATCCCCAGAAAAGGATTAGAGCCCATAGAAATAAAGGCTGTCTTAAATACCTCGGATTCTCTCAGGGGATAAACCGCATCGGACATGGTATTCATACCGATAAAAAGGATACCAAACCCAATGATGATACCGGCTACATCCTTGCTTTGCTGCCTTTTCCCCACCAGCGTTATGATTACGCCGACCATAACTGCGATTGGTGCCAGTGTAGAGGGGCTGAACATTTTTGCCCATTCACCTGCGGAAACCAACCAACCCGTGATGGTTGTACCGATATTCGCACCCATGATAACGCTGATTGCCTGTGTCAGATTCATCAGCCCTGCGTTTACAAAGCCGACAACCATAACCGTTGTGGCAGAGGAGCTTTGGATAATCGCCGTAACCAATGCACCCAGCGCAATGCCCATCAGCTTATTCTGCGTCAGCACTTCAAGAATCTTCTTCATTTTGGAGCCGGCAGCGTGCTGTAAGCCATCCGCCATGATGTTCATGCCATAAATGAACATCGCCAGACCACCAATAAAGGGAATTACTATAGAACTCATTTTTTCCTCCGTTTTTTCTTCGATTCGATTGTAAAATTTTCCTAAAAACCATGTAAAATCTTTGTTTTACATCCTGAATAATGATATCATAAACAACAGACAGCCGCAATGAAAAATCATCGGTTTTTGGCAATTTCCACCGAATGAACAGAATCTTAACAAATTTTCTTTTCTGCACTTGTCATTTCGCATGAGTTTTGTAAAATCTTTGTTAAATTCAATTTCACTTTTCCCAATACCTTCCTGCTTTATGCAAAGAAAAACGTATACATAAAAAAGTCCCGGATAAAAAATCCGAGACTTTGTTTTTGTATGGATAGGATTGTATTTACAGAACCTTATTCAGGAAATCCTGCGTTCTCTTATTCTGCGGATTGCCAAACACCTCTGCCGGTGTCCCCTGCTCCACGATATAGCCGCCGTCCATGAAAATCACACGGTCAGCAACCTCTCTGGCAAAGCCCATTTCATGCGTTACTACAATCATGGTCATGCCATCCCTTGCAAGCTGCTTCATAACCTCCAAAACTTCACCTACCATCTCCGGATCCAGTGCGCTGGTCGGTTCGTCAAAAAGCATAATATCTGGGCTCATTTCCAATGCTCTTGCAATTGCACAACGCTGCTTCTGACCACCGGAAAGCTGACTTGGAAAAGCTTTTGCCTTATCCTTTAAACCTACTCTGTCCAGCAGCTGATAAGCCTTCTCCTCAGCCTCCTGTTTGGACATCTTCTTTAGCTCTACCGGCGCAAGTGTAATATTATCCAGAATATTCAGATTAGAGAAAAGGTTAAAATGCTGAAATACCATTCCTATGCTTTCTCTGAGTTTATTGATATTCAGGTTCTTATTCTCCAGATTCTGATTATTAATCCAGATTTCTCCGCCGTTACTCTTCTCCAGACGGTTCAGGCATCGAAGCAATGTACTTTTCCCAGAGCCTGAAGGTCCAATCAGACACAGGACTTCGCCTTCTGTTACCTCTATATCTATTTTCTTTAATACTTCCAGTTCGCCGTAGCATTTACGCAGGCCTTTTACTACGATTTTATTTTCTGCCATATGCGATCTTCCTTTCCACTATCTTGGCAAATTTTGCAAGAATTGTGCAGACTACCAGATAGAACAGCGCTACCACCAGCCATACCGACATTACCATAGATGCTGCATTGGCAGCTATGATCTTACCATTCTGCGTCAGTTCACGGATACCAATGATTGAAATCAGAGAAGTATCCTTCAGTGTGATAATGAACTGATTAATCATAGAGGGCAGCATTGTCAGAAATGCCTGCGGAAGAATGACACGTCTCATTGCTTTGAAATAGGGTAGGCCAAGGCTTCTGGCTGCCTCCATCTGACCTTTATCTACTGACTGGATTCCTCCTCGAATAATCTCAGCCATATAGGCTCCTGCATTCAGACTAAGTGCTACCACGCCTGCTGTAAAAGGACCTCCGATATTGGACCATGAGAATCCCAGAGGTTTTAACGACTGTGCCAATCCATAATAAATAATAAAAGTCTGAACCAGCAGTGGTGTTCCACGGATGATATCGATGTAGATTGCTGATAGAATCTCTAATATCTTAAAGCCGGATACTGTGAACAATCCAAAGATGATACCAAGTATCAGTGCCAGAAGGATGGCAACCGCAGCCAACTCCAGTGTCTTCAGTAATGCCTCCCCAAAAGTGGGGAGATTTTTAATCAGTGTGTTTACAAATTCCATAGCCTACTCCTTTTCTCAGCCAGATTGCTTATTTGGAGATATATGTATTCACGATTTCGTCGTATTTTCCGCTTTCCTTAAGGTCTGCAAGTCCTTTGTTAAGCATCTCTACCAGTTCAGGATTCTTACCCTTTAATGTTGCAATACCATAGGAAGAACCTCTTTCCATAGGCATTGGTAAGGACAGCCCGATTCCTCTTGTAATCTCATAACCGATTACAGGATAATCATCAAATACTGCGGCTGAAGTTCCTGCCAGTACATCTTGGAACATCGTTGCTGAATCCTCGAACTGTGCAATTGTAAATCCATACTGGTCTGCGATTGATTCTGCAAAAGCACAACCTTCTGCACCGATCTTTGCTGCTACCTGCTTACCTGCCAGATCCTCATAGCTCTTGATATCAGATCCTGCCAGCACACCCATGCCAATGCCGGAATCAAAATATGGATCTGAGAAATCATACTTTTCTTTTCTCTCATCTGTAATAGACATACCGGCAATTACCGCATCTACCTCTCCTGCTTCCAGAGCAGTTACCGCTGCAGAGAATCCCACATATTCCAGTTCATACTCGAATCCCTGA
>ERZ826016.2147-NODE-2147-length-16019-cov-3.176835_pt1 | contig 16019 bp, 16 predicted proteins | sample MGYA00519872_ERZ826016 | MGnify/ENA primary metagenome ERZ826016 (study PRJEB31778, sample SAMEA3449218) | human gut metagenome | biome: human gut; feature: human-associated habitat; material: faeces | place: United Kingdom | collected 2010/2012 ... | reverse complement strand
TTTCTTTTCCGCCGGATACCTGAATGACAAAGGTATAGCACTCGAATCCGGTTACCAGCGTTTTAATCTTCGTTCGAATATAACCAGTGAAATAACTTCTTGGTTGAAGGGTGGCGTCAATTTGAGTTTCGCCCACTCCATGCAGAATTATCCGGTATCGTCAGACTCTAAAACCAGCAATGTAATTACAGCAGGACGTACAATGCCCGGTTTTTATCCGATTTATGAGATGAATGCCGACGGAAGCTATAAACTGGATGATAGCGGAAACCGGATTTACGATTTCGGCTCTTACCGTCCTTCAGGCTCTATGGCGAACTGGAACTTGCCCGCCACTTTACCTTTGGACAAATCGGAGCGGATGAAAGATGAAGTTTCCGGTCGTACTTTTCTGGAAGCTACGATTATTGAAGGATTGAAATTCAAGACAAGTTTCAATTTCGATTTGATAAACTACAATACGTTGGATTATACGAACCCGAAATTGGGTCCTGCCAAGGAAAATGGAGGTGGTGTCAGTCGGTTGAATACCCGTACCTTTTCCTGGACATGGAATAATATTGTCACGTATGACAAGACTATCGGTGAACATCATTTTAATGTTCTTGCCGGTATGGAGTCTTACTCTTATCGGTATGATGAACTGACGGCTTCACGTTCTAAAATGGCGCAACCTGATATGCCGGAACTGGTAGTGGGTTCGCAATTGACAGGAGGTTCGGGTTATCGTATTGATTATGCTTTGGTAGGTTATCTTACCCAGTTACTCTATGACTATCGGAATAAATATTTCTTCTCTGCTTCTTATCGACGTGATGGTTCTTCCCGTTTTGCACCGGAGACTCGTTGGGGAAACTTCTGGTCATTGGGTGCTTCATGGCGTGTCGATCGGGAAAGTTTTATGGCTTCCACTTCAGACTGGCTTTCTGCCCTGACGTTGAAGATGAGTTATGGTGCGCAAGGAAATGACAACCTGGGTACATACTATGCAAGCAAAGGGCTTTATTCAATTGTTTCCAACTTGGGAGAAAATGCGTTGGTGTCCGACCGTATGGCAACCCCAAATCTGAAATGGGAAACGAACCTGAACTTTAATGTCGGCATTGATTTTTCTCTGTTTAACAACCGTTTCTCCGGTTCGTTCGACTTCTTTACCCGTCGTTCGAAAGATTTGCTTTATTCGCGTCCGATAGCTCCTTCTTTGGGATATGGCTCTATTGACGAAAACGTGGGAGCGTTAAAAAATACGGGTATTGAAATGGTTCTTAACGGAACGATTATTAATCAGAACGGTTGGGTATGGAAACTGGGAATGAACCTGACGCATTATAAGAATAAGGTGACGGACCTTCCTTTGAAGGATATGCCGAGAAGTGGCGTGAACAAGTTGCAGGTAGGCCGTTCGGTCTACGATTTCTACATGATAGAGTGGGCAGGAGTAGATCCGGAAAATGGAGATCCGCTGTGGTATAAGGATGAGGTGGATGCAAATAAGAATCCGACCGGAAAACGTGTCACAACAAATGATTATGGTTCGGCTGACTATTATTATGTCAACAAATCGTCTCTTCCGAAGGTGTATGGCGGATTCAATACGTCTCTTTCCTGGAAAGGATTCGATCTTTCGGCCATCTTTGCCTATAGTATCGGTGGATATATCTACAATCGTGATATTACGATGATTCTGCACAATGGTAGCTTGGAAGGACGCGACTGGTCGACGGAGATTCTAAGAAGATGGACTCCCGACAATCGCTATACCGATGTCCCTGCTTTGAGTACTACTTCTAATAACTGGAACTCGGCTTCTACCCGTTTCTTGCAGAATAATTCGTATATGCGATTGAAAAACCTGACACTTTCCTATAACTTACCCAAACAGTGGATTAGTAAGTTGTCATTGAGCAGTGTGCAGGTGTATGTGCAAGGAGATAATCTGTTTACCATTCATCGGAATCAAGGACTGGACCCTGAACAGGGAATTACCGGTATTACTTATTACCGTTATCCGGCTATGCGAACCATTTCCGGAGGTATCAATGTTTCTTTCTAAATTCAGACTAAATTATGAGAAAAATAAAAATTCAATCCATTCTTGCGGCAGTTGCCGGACTTTTCCTGGCAACGAGTTGTAGCAGCAGTTTTTTGGATACGGACCCCACAGATGCGGTAAGTTCGGATAAGGTATCTGTACCCGAAAATGCGGAAGCACTTGTAAATGGTGCCTGGTATAATCTGTTTGATTATTCAAGTACCTATGCCAATATTGGTTATCGGGCACTTCAGTGTCTGGATGATATGATGGCAAGTGATATTGTTTCCCGTCCGAAATATGGTTTTAACTCTTCGTATCAGTTTAATGATATAGCACTTTCTTCGAACAGTAGAACAGAGTTTGCCTGGTATCTGATATATAAAACGATAGATAATTGTAATACTGCCATTTCTATCAAGGGGGATTCGGAAGAACTCCGACAGGTACAGGGACAAGCATTGGCATTGCGTGCTTTCTGCTATTTGCATCTGGTACAGCATTATCAATTTACCTATTTGAAGGATAAGGATGCACCTTGTGTTCCTATTTATACCGAACCGAGTAATAATGAGACGGTACCGAAAGGAAAATCGACAGTGGCACAGGTTTACCAGCGTATTTTTGACGATTTGAACTTGGCGCAGGATTATTTGAAAAACTATGTTCGCAGTGGTGATAACCAGAAGTTCAAGCCGAATGTAGCAGTCGTCAACGGCCTTCTGGCTCGTGCCTACTTGCTGACCGGACAGTGGAAAGAAGCTGCAAAAGTTGCTGAAGCCGCTCGTGCAGGCTATACATTGATGACAACTACTGCCGAGTACGAAGGTTTTAATAATATATCCAATAAGGAATGGATATGGGGTTTTCCGCAGATTCCTTCTCAATCGGATGCGAGTTATAACTTTTTGTATTTAGATCCGATGTATGTTGGTGGATATAGCAGTTTTATGGTAGATCCTCATCTGAAAGATACCTTTACGGAGAGAGATATTCGTCTACCTCTGTTTCAATGGATGCGTGAAGGTTACTTGGGATATAAAAAATTTCAAATGCGCGCGGATGATACAGCTGATATCGTACTGATGCGTGCTGCCGAAATGTATTTGATAGAAGCGGAAGCAAAAGTTCGTGACGGAGTAGAATTGCAGCAGGCTGTCATACCGTTGAATACATTGCGCCGAGCTCGTGGAGTAGGTGATTATGACCTGACCGGTAAATCCGAAGACGATGTGATCAAAGAAATTTTGATGGAACGTCGTCGTGAACTTTGGGGAGAAGGATTTGGTATTACTGATGTACTTCGTACACAGCAAGCGGTAGAACGTACTGCTCTATCGGAAGAAGTACAAAAGATCCAAGTTGATTGTTTACAGGAAGACGGTACTTTTGCCAAACGTAATCCGTTGGGACATTGGTTCCTTAAATTCCCTAATGACAAACCGTTTACTCCCAATAGTACTTACTATTTATATGCTATTCCGGAAAAAGAGATAAATGCTAACCCTGATCTTTAAATAGCTCTCTTGATTTTTTGACTTTGACCTTAACATGTGAGTCGGTGTACGTCGGGATGACGTATACCGGCTATTTTTTCTTATAGTTGGAATACAGTTGATAGTGCCGGAATTTTTAAGATGTCAATTGAATTAGCCAGTTTGTCATCGGTAGTCATTAAAAGTTATATTTTTGTTTTTTTCAGATTAGGTAGAAACCATGTGACTAATCCTAATAATGGCATATAAGCAACTACATTATAAACAGTTTCTATGCATGTTTCCCAATACTGCTGATGCAACTCCGGCTACTCCCAAAGCAAACCCAAAGAAGAGCCCTGAAATTAGTCCGAGTTTGGTGGGAAGTAACTCTTGTGCGTATAACAGAATCGCGGGAAAAGCAGAAGAAAGGGTTAATCCCACACAGAAACTGAGAATAATGGTCCATTCCAAACTAGCATGAGGTATTAATAAGCTGAACGGTGCTGCCCCCAAAATAGAAGACCAGATCACATATTTCCGACCGATACGGTCACCTAATGGACCTCCTATTAATGTTCCGATAGCTGTGGCGACTAAAAATATAAATAAATATAGCTGCGATTCTTGTACAGTTACATTAAACTTGTGAATCAGGTAGAAAGTATAAAAGCTCGTCAAACTTGCCATATAAATATACTTCGAAAAGATCAGTATCAGCAATATTCCAATGGAAATAGCTGTTTTGTCCATAGGCAGGGGAAGCTTCATAGTATTTCTAACGCTGATAGTTTGTGTTTTCATACGAGTCAGGTAAGATTTGTACCATTTGCAAATAGGATACATCACTCCGATAGCTGCCAGTGCAACAAAGGCAAAGACTACAATATGTTGTCTTCCGTAAGGTGCTACAAGTAAGGCTACTAATAAAGGACCTAACGAGCCACCGAAATTACCGCCAACCTGAAACAAAGATTGTGCAAGTCCACGTTTCCCACCTGAAGCCAAAAAGGTAATACGCGATGCTTCAGGATGCAGAACTGAAGAACCAATTCCAATTAAGAACACCGAAAGTAATATCCAATGAATATTAGTTGCAAAAGACAGACTGACTAATCCAATCATTGTGAAACTCATTCCGATGGGTAATGACCAAGCTATGGGATGTTTATCGAAAATGATCCCGGTGATTGGCTGAAATACGGATGCAGATAACTGATAAACCAATGTAATCAGACCGATTTGGGCAAAACTAAGCGACAAATCATCTTTGAATAATGGATATGACGCTGAGAGGACGGATTGTAACAAATCATTGAGACAATGTGAAAGACTCAACGCTATTAAAATGGAAAATGTAATTTTTCCGACAGGTTGTTCTTGATTTCGTACCATAATACCTATTTCTTTTTGAGATGTTCCTGAAAAATTGGCTGCAAAGGTAGGCAAACTTCCTGTTTCTCGATATATTTGTCACAGTTAATTTGAAAAGATATGAAGAAAGTAGTAGTTGTAATGGATTCATTTAAGGGTTGTCTGTCATCTGTTGAAGTAGAACAAGCCGCTGAAGAAGGAATTAAGGACGTTTGTCCGGATTGTAAGGTGATCTGTTTTCCGGTGTCTGATGGAGGTGAAGGTATCTTGGAAATCTTAGTTGAAGCTACTCATGGTACTTATCACGAGGTTTTAGCAAATGATCCTTTGATGCGTCAGATGAAAACTTGTTATGGAATTTCTGGAGATGGAGAAACAGCTTTGATTGAAATGGCTACTGTAAATGGACTGCCTTTATTAACGGAATTGGAACGAAATCCTATGCTGACTACTACTTTCGGAACAGGAGAATTGATTTTAGATGCTTTGGATCAGGGATGTAGGAAATTTATCATAGGCATTGGTGGAAGTGCTACTAACGATGCCGGGCTTGGTATGTTACAAGCTTTGGGAATTCGTCTGGTGGATGATGGTGGAAAAGCTTTAGGAACCGGTGGAAAGATCATGAACCAAGTCGCCTCTATTGATTGTTCATCTTTCCACCCAGCTTTAAGAAATGCACATTTTACTATAGCCTGTGATGTTCGTAATCCTTTTTATGGTCCACAAGGAGCAGCACATATCTTTGCACGTCAGAAGGGGGCGGATAATGCAATGATTGAAGAGTTAGATAGGGGGATGCACTCTTTGTCAGAAGTCATTAAATTGACAACCGGAAGAGAAATAGGTCATGTGCCGGGTGCAGGAGCTGCCGGAGGTTTGGGAGGAGCTTTTCTTGCATTTATGAATGCTGAATTGAAACCCGGAATTGAATTATTACTTCAAACATTAAATTTTGGTGAAAGAATTAAAGGAGCCGATTTAATTATCACCGGAGAGGGAAGGGTAGATCAACAATCTTTGATGGGAAAAGTACCCTCGGGTGTTCTCGAAGAAGCGCGGAAACAATCAATTCCTGTAATTGTGGTGGCAGGCAGTGTGGAAGATACTGAAATCTTGAATCAAGCAGGTTTTCAGGGGATTTATTCCATTGTTTCCACTCCTATGTCTTTGGAAGAGGCTATTAAACCGGAAACGGCAAAAGCAAATATTAGTAGAACCGTTGCTCAACTTATCTCTCTGGCAGATTATTTTCAAAACCGAAAGAATGGATCATTGTAAACATTAAAACTAAGTATTCTAAATTGTCGTTAATTCATTTTTGAATGATTGAACTTTCCTTTGCACCTACTGTTATAAAAAATAAAAAAGGAGGATAGTATGAGCTTTATTTGGTATATTATTATAGGTATAGTAGCCGGATTTCTGGCGGGCAAAATCATGCGTGGAGGAGGCTTCGGTCTTATCATAAACTTGTTGCTTGGTATTCTCGGAGGAATATTAGGCGGTTGGGTATTCGGCCTTTTCGGTCTTGCTGCCTCCGGATTGATCGGTAGTTTGATAACTGCTACTGTGGGAGCTGTCCTAGTGTTATGGATTGCTTCTTTATTTAGGTAAAATTTGAATCATTATATTTTTAACCAATTAAAACTTGAAACTTAATTATGGGATGTAAACATGGAAATTTCTGGATTGGACTTGGAATTGGGTCTCTCCTTGGTGCTATAGCTTATCGTTTGTCACGTACTGCTAGAGCGAAGAAACTTGAAAGTGATATTTATGATGCTATCCATCGTATCGGTCAGGATGCGGAATCAGCTGCTGCTGATGCGGAAAAAAAAGCCAGACATTTAGGTGTAAGAGCAGTGGAAGCGGGAGCAAAAGCTGCTGATAAGGTGGCTGAGGAAGCTGATAAAATGGCTGGTAAAGTAAAAGAAAAGCTAGAGAAATAAAGGATAGGGTTGAGGGTATTGAGGTACTGTAGCTATATAAAAACGCAGATTGATAAGATAACATTAAGATTTTTATAAACCAGGTGTGATCTCTTCAATCTGTGTTTTCAATGAACAACTCTTTCTATTTGAGTTGCTGGATTGATTTGTTAAAATAGTTGATACATTCTTTGATATCCGGTACCGAATTATTCCAGTTATATTCATATTCGATAGAGAATACACCTTTGAAATTCTGCCGTTTCAATTCTTTCAACATACTTTTCACATCCAGAATGCCTCTTCCCCAGATAACATCGTATTGCTCTTTTTCGCCTTCAATTTTAGGTGCTATATCCTTGAAATGCAAAGAAACAATACGGCCTTTTAGTTTTATTAAGCAGTCAATCTGATCCAAACCTTCCCTTCGCCAATGACCGACATCCGCACAAGAACCTAATAGCTTACTGCGGTGGGAAATTGCATTTAGTAAATTATCGGGATTCCAGTAATCTGACGGTTTCGGATGATTATGGACAGAAACTTTAATTTTATATTGTTTGGCAAGTTTTTCCACCAAATCCCAGTCTTTCAAAGCAGGTTCGCAGGTGATGAATTCCAACTTCATGTTGTGTGCGAACTTGAACATCTTTTCCCAATCAGCAGAGTTGTCAGTTACGAAAACTCCGGTTCCGACGATCTTTATTCCTTTAGAAGCAGCAAATTCCCGTAACTCTTTTTGAGTCTGGAGGTCTAGGTTGAAGTCGAAAACTTTGTCTCCCCATTTACCACCTAATTTATGACCGGGATAAACCTCAATATATTTCACCCCTAATTCTTCTGTTTTATCAAGCGCTTCCGTCAAAGAAAAAAGATGGAAAGTATAAGATTGGATTCCTAAACGCCAATCATTTTTTTCAGACTTTGTTTGAGCCTGTGCCGGTAACACTAGCAGGCAGCAAACCATAATAATGATGATTTTTTTTATGTTTTTCATATTGGCAAAGATATAGAATTATTTTAAATTTTCATCGTTTCGCCTTAACAGATTGATGAATTATTTATCTGTTTTTAGTTATTTACTTAATGAAGAGATGCGTTTTAGGGTATGTCCAACAGATAGAATTGGTTTGTATAAAAAGTGAGGTAATTTCATCTTTATTCGATAGATGATACTGGTGTTGATGTGTCCGCACACATTTTCTCCAATTTTTTTGTTTTCTCACTGGTAATTTCTACTTTTTTATTTGTCATGACAAACGATGTATCTCTTCTTTTGTTATTGTATTTCTTATTTTTATTATGTTTAACAGCATGTATATCTATTTACTTGTTTTATAATGTTTTGATTTATAGTGATTTAATCTGTTATAGGTGATATGTGTGTGCGCACACACTATTGTCGTTTTCAATAATTCATTTTAAATTTGCAGCGAAAAATAATCAATTTGATTGGTAATGGATAAAGGATTCTCAAATATACGTATTGTAGACATCGCTAAAATGGCGGGAGTTTCTATCGGTACGGTAGATAGGGTGATTCATAATCGTGGAAAAGTTTCGGAAGAGAACCGGAAAAAAGTTCAGGCTATTCTCGATATGGTTCATTATCAACCTAATTTGATGGCACGTTCTTTAGCTTCTAAAAAACAATATCATTTTGTGGCAATTACTCCTTTTTTTACTAAGGGCGAATATTGGGAGGCCATTTCAGAAGGTATTGATAAAGCTGCTTTAGAAATGGAATCCTATAACGTAACCATTACAAAGCTCTTTTTTGATCAGTATAATAATAAAACGTTTGATGATATCATTCGTAAGTTATTTGATGGGAGAGTAGATGGAGTGCTGATTGCTACCTTATTTACTGATTCTGTTATTCGTCTTTCCTTGGAACTGGATAAGAATGATATACCTTATGTCTACGTAGATTCCAATATTGAAGGACAACATCAATTGGCTTATTATGGAACGGAGTCTTATGATGCAGGGGTAATTGCTGCCCGATTGCTGACAGACAGACTATCTTCTAATTCCGATATTCTGATGGCACGAATTACTCATAATGGTAAGAATGACTCTAATCAGGGAAAGAATCGTAGAGAAGGTATTTGCTGTTATCTGAAAGAAATCGGTTTCGGTGGAAAGCTGTATGAAGTAGAACTAAAAATTGATGATTCGGTATACAATTTCATGAAATTGGATGGGATATTCGGAATGCATCCGAATATTGCAGGTGCTGTTATCTTTAATTCAACATGTTATATTTTGGGAAATTACTTAAAAGCGAGAGAAATGAAGTCTGTAAAACTGGTTGGTTATGATCTAATCAAACGTAATACCCAATTGCTTTCTGAAGGTGTGATAACTGCATTAGTTGCGCAACGTCCTGAAAAACAGGGATATGATGGTATCAAATCTTTATGTAATCATCTGTTATTTAAGCAGAGTTTGGCGAAAGTAAACCTTATGCCGATTGATATTCTCTTAAAAGAAAACTTGAAATATTATCTGAATAATATGTTATAAACAATATAAAAATTAAGAAGTTATGAATGAATTATTTAATGTAAAAGACAAAGTTGTTGTTATCACCGGTGGAGCTGGAATCTTGGGTAAAGGAATTGCTGCTTATCTTGCAAAAGAAGGTGCAAAAGTCGTGATTCTCGACAGAAGTGAAGAGGCTGGAAAAGCGTTGGTTGAGAGCATAAAGGCTGAAGGTAATGAAGCTATGTTCTTATATACAGATGTAATGGACAAAGAAATCTTGCAAGGGAATAAAGCAGAGATCATGAAAGTTTACGGACGTATTGATGTATTGCTTAATGCTGCCGGTGGAAACATGGCGGGAGCTACTATCGCGCCTGATAAAACTTTCTTTGATCTGCAAATAGACGCTTTCAAGAAAGTTGTAGATTTGAATCTGTTTGGTACAGTATTGCCTACGATGGTATTTGCTGAGGTGATGGTTGAACAAAAGAAAGGTTCTATTGTCAACTTCTGTTCTGAATCAGCTCTTCGTCCATTGACACGTGTTGTCGGTTATGGTGCAGCTAAAGCGGCTATTGCGAATTTTACTAAATACATGGCTGGTGAGTTAGCTTTGAAATTCGGTAATGGTCTACGTGTAAATGCGATTGCTCCGGGCTTCTTCCTGACCGATCAGAATCGTACTTTGTTGACTAATCCTGATGGTTCATTGACCGATCGTTCGAAAACTATTTTAGCTCATACTCCTTTCAACCGTTTTGGTGAACCGGAAGACCTTTACGGAACAATTCATTACTTGATTAGTGATGCTTCTAACTTCGTAACAGGTACAGTAGCAGTTATTGACGGTGGTTTTGACGCATTCTCTATCTAAAAAATAATTCTATATACTTAATAACTGAACAATATGTTTTTATGTGAACAAACTTGGCGTTGGTATGGTCCGAATGACCCTGTGAGCTTGTGGGATATCAAACAAGCCGGCGCTACCGGTATAGTAAATGCTCTTCACCATATTCCGAATGGTGAAGTGTGGACAGTAGAAGAAATCATGAAGCGTAAGCAAATGATTGAAGAAGTGGGGTTGACGTGGTCGGTTGTTGAAAGTGTACCTGTACACGAACATATCAAGACGCAAACTGGAGAATTTATGAAATATATCGAAAACTATAAAGAAAGTATCCGTAATTTGGCTAAGTGTGGTGTAATGGTAGTTACTTACAACTTTATGCCTGTATTGGACTGGACTCGTACAGACTTGGCTTACACCATGCCTGATGGTTCCAAAGCACTTCGCTTTGAAAAAGCAGCTTTTGTGGCTTTTGATCTTTTCATTCTAAAACGTCCGGGAGCAGAAAAAGACTATACTTCGGAAGAAATAGCTAAAGCAAAAGCACGTTTCGAACAAATGAGTGAAGATGACAAGAAATTGTTGGTTCGGAACATGATTGCCGGTTTGCCAGGTTCGGAGGAAAGCTTTACTGTAGAGCAATTCCAGGAAGCTTTGGACAGATATAACGATATAGATGCTGATAAACTTCGTGCTAATTTGATATTCTTCCTGAAAGAGATTGCACCGGTTGCCGACGAGGTAGGGGTGAAGTTGGTGATCCATCCGGACGATCCCCCTTATACCATTTTAGGTTTGCCGCGCATTATGAGTACAGAAGAAGACTTTAAGAAATTGGTCGAGGCTGTACCTAACGAATCGAATGGTCTTTGCTTGTGTACAGGTTCTCTTGGAGTACGTGCCGATAATGATTTGGCTGGTATGATGGAACGTTGGGGGGATCGGGTAAACTTTGTGCACTTACGTAGTACGCAACGTGATGCTGAAGGTAATTTCCATGAAGCAAACCACTTGGAAGGTGATGTAGATATGTACAATGTTATGAAAAATTTGATTCTGTTGCAACAACGTCGTGCATGTTCTATCGCTATGCGTCCCGACCATGGTCATCAGATGATTGACGATTTGAAGAAAAAAACAAATCCGGGCTACTCTTGCTTAGGCCGTCTTCGCGGATTGGCAGAACTTCGCGGCTTGGAAATGGGTATCGCTAAGTCTATCCTCTAGTTTGAGTACATAATTAGCATTTTATTATAGAAGCACTACGGCTATTATTGATTGAGATAATAGTTGTAGTGTTTTTTATTTGGTCTTTTTCACTGTTACCGTTTGAGGAATGAGTGAATCGAATAAGTCTCCGACGTGCGTATCTTTATTTGCTTTTTTCGCTGGCTTCGCTTTTTTCGGTTCAGGAATAATTAGTAATGCAATTTGGGCGCAGGCTTCTGCGTCAGCAAGTGCGTGGTGGTGATTCTCCAAGTTATATCCGCATCGTTCTGCTACTGTATGCAACTGATGATTGGGCAGATCCTTTCCGAACACTTTCCTTGAAGTACGGCAGGTACAATAAAACTTGTAATTAGGATAAGTCATACCATATAATTCGTGAACAGCACGGAGGCAACCTTCATCAAAAGGACTATTGTGAGCTACAAGCGGAAGTCCTTCCAGCAACGGCTTGATTTCCGCCCATACTTCAGGAAAATCATCCGCTTCCATAGTGTCATCGTAGGTAAGTCCGTGGATAGCTGTTGTCCATTGAGTATAATAGTTGGGTGCAGGACGAATCAGACGATAGATTTTATTCACAATCCTACCGCCTTTTACGATGACAATACCGACACTGCATACACTGGTACGCTTGCCATTGGCAGTTTCAAAGTCGATTGCTGCAAAGTCTTTCATTAGTCCGTTGTTTTTTGAATACAAATGTATTGAATTAGAATTTATTCTCTCTATATTTGCCTGTAAAATATATCAATGTATACAGAATATCAGCCTTCTCATTTGCTTGCTCCCTATATTGACAACTATTGGGAATTTAAAGGTAACCCGGAATATGGTATGCGCATCCATATTCTGCCGGATGGTTGTACCGATTTTATTTTTACGCTTGGAGAAGTCGCAGATACAGTGGAGGAAGAAAGCTTGATTATGCAACCTTATCGTTCGTACTTTGTGGGGCCGATGACGAAATATTCCGAACTGATTACATATTCCGAATCGGTTCATATGTTTGGTGTTCGTTTTTTGCCTTGCGGATTGTCCTGTTTTACAAAGTTTCCTTTACATGAATTTGTAAATGATAGAATCAGTACAAGGGAAATGAAAGCAGTTTTTGATGATACTTTTGTTGAAAGGCTATGCGAGCAAGAACATATAGGCGACCGGATACGGATAGTAGAAGAATATTTGTTGTCGTATCTGTCTCGTCATTATGAGTCTGCCGATTCTCATATTGTTGTGGCGGTGGATATAATCAATCAGTTCGGAGGAAAACGTCCTGTTCGTAGTTTGATCGATGAGGTCTGTTTGTGTCAGCGCCATTTTGAACGGAAGTTCAAGTATTATACCGGATTCACTCCGAAAGAATACAGCCGTATTGTCAAATTCAAGAATGCCGTAGAATTGTTAAGGAATACAACATCTCCCAATTTATTGACTACGGCAGTGAATGCGGGATATTATGACTTGGCGCATTTCTCAAAAGAGATTAAGACATTATCGGGTAACACTCCTGCCTCATTTCTTTCGATTACAATACCGGATGATACGACGTTGACCTATATCGAACCGCAAAAGTAGGTTTGTAAAAGTCGATTTTTTACAATAGAACAGAGGTTTATGCCATTATCTTTGCAGGTATAATATAAATCCAATAAGATTATGTCAACAAAAACAATGAAAGAGAAAGCAACCGAGTTGTTGCAGAGATGTGAAGTTGTAGTGCTTGCTTCTGTAAACAAAGAGGGATATCCCCGTCCTGTGCCGATGAGTAAGATTGCAACAGACGGAATTTCTACTATTTGGATGTCTACCGGAGCGGACTCATTAAAGACTATCGACTTTCGTAAGAACCCGAAAGCCGGATTATGCTTTCAGGATAAGGGAGACAGCGTAGCCTTAACGGGAACTGTAGAAGTGGTAACGGACGAGAAAATGAAAAAGGAACTTTGGCAGGACTGGTTTATCGAGCATTTCCCCGGTGGCCCTACCGACCCGGGCTATGTACTGCTGAAATTTGAATCGAATCACGCGACTTATTGGATTGAAGGGACATTTATTCATAAGAAACTGGACTAGTCCTTCATACATTCTTATTCCCGTGGGATATGGAAATATAAAAAGAGAGAAACATTCTTTCCTTCCGAAGAAGAATGTCTCTCTCTTTCTGATGATAGTTGGATAGATAGTATATCTATTCTCCGTGTTTCATTTAGAATTCGAACTTCTCTAGTTTCATTTCAGCTAATTCCTGAATGATACCTACATATTTGCCGAAATGCGGAGACTTCTCGTGAGCTGCCAATACCTCAGCGTTCTGCCATGTTTCACAAATCATGAAAACGTCGTGACGGGTACTGCTTTCGAAAGTATCATAAGCAATGCATCCTTCTTCCTTTAAAGAGCAAGTAGTCAGTTCCTTAGCTGCTTCAATCGCTTTTTCGCGGTTTGTCTCGCTTACGCGGACGAAAACATTCAATCTAATCATAGTCTTTATTATTAAATGATTAAAAATAGCTTTATCACATCTTGGTGAATAAATCGCAGGCAAAGATACTATTTTTGTGCTTTGTCGGATAGCTTGTTCTTTAAATTTCATCAAAACGTCATATAATCATCAAAAAAAACGATTATATTTATTCTGGAATCAAAAAGCAACTATTTTGGACGTAACTCTTAATTTTTTTCTGGCTTAATATTAGCCTCACGAACCACAGGCTAATTTCTTTCGTTTGAGTAATTCCACTCGAGCCGTTTTTCATTTTGTTATTTACTGCATAGTTTCTCTTCTTTTGGGCAAACAGCCTTATAAGTATAAAGTAAAGAAAGGAGATGTTATTTTGATACATAGAAAGTGCTTGTTTGATATTTTAGAATGAAGTTCGTAATATGGATTTTTTTTATAGCTTTGTGAACTGATGGCATATAAAAAGTAATAACACCCTAATAATCGAAGATATGAGAAAAGTATTTTTATTGGCTTTTGCCTTGTTCGCATGGAATATCCTTGCCAATGCTCAGGAAAGTGATGAAAGATATATTGAAGTGACCGGTTCTTCGGAGATAGAAGTCGTCCCGGACGAAATACACTTTCTGATTCAGATAAAGGAATACTGGGAAGAAGAATATACGGGTAAATCAAAGAAAGAGGAAGATTTTCGGACGAAAGTGCCGTTGACTGTGATAGAGAAAGATTTGCGTAAAAGTTTGCGTAAAATAGGAATATCGGATGAGGCTATCCGTACGCAGGAAGTAGGGGACTATTGGCGTCAGAGAGGGAAGGAATTCCTGATTGGCAAACAACTGGATATTCGTCTTACGGATTTCGAGCAAATCAATTCCATTATCCGGTCTGTCAATACATGGGGAATTGAGTCAATGCGTATCGGGGAATTGAAACATAAGGACTTGCCGATGTATAGGAAGCAGGGAAAGATTGAAGCATTGAAAGCAGCCCGTGAGAAAGCATCCTATCTGGTGGCAGCAATGGGACAGCAATTGGGTGAAGTCATTCGTATCATCGAACCTGCCGATAACAATATAAGCCGTTACCTTCCTTTCCAGGCACAGAGCAATGTCAGCATGGGGACGGCGGCTACCGAACAGTACCGTGTCATCAAGCTGAGATATGAAATGACCGCCCGTTTTGCCATAAAATAAAAAATGCCTATTTTGGGGTATAAGAAAACCGGATTCCTGCAAATCATCGAACCTAAGATTATCATCCGTAAGGCGGGTAGAAACAATGCGTATATAACTGCTGTTTTGGATAAAAGCCGTTCGGTTGCTCAGGCGAAGCGTGAGGAACTGAAGTTGAAATTCTCCTAATCAGGTAGTCGCTTGGATGAACTCTGCTTATCCGATGAAGATATCAGAGAAGATCGGAGTGGCATACAATCCTTCTTTCTTTGGATACACAAGCTATCGAAAAGTACCAGAATAAACTGGATGCGAAAACCACCGTCGGCGAACTGTTGGCTGTCAATGCGCAGTCACAGAGATTGAAGTTGGTTGATACGCCGGAAGCGGACGAAGTATATATCCGTGAATGGGCATTGAATACTGCTGCCGTGACTAGAGCGGGAAGGAATGTGTTTTATGTATGAAAACAAAATATTTCGATGTAACTCTCTGAAGATAAGATAAATATAGAGAGTGTAAAAGATGCAGGTAACGATTTGGATATGGAAGTCCTGCTTCGGGTTACACTGCTTTGCATAGTTTCAAATAACTCACATACAAAAATAGGCAAAATTTGGAATATAACAAAATATTTTCTTGTTTATTTTTTGTATTATTCTGATTGTTAAAGCGTTAATGGTAAAATGTGTACCTATTGATGCTTGCTTGTCGTAAAATAGCCGGGAACAGTGCCTCCCGGCTATTTTTTGTCCCGACTTGTCGTTTCCTGTCTTTTTTTGGCGGTTGCTCAACGGTTGAGTAACCAACGGCCTTATAATATCTCCGTAATATTGCACCGTAACAATAAAAATAAGGTCATTATGAATAACAGAAGAACTGCACCGGGTGGGCAGATGACCCACATGCTCAGTGCCATACTCGCCAAAGTAACCAACATTGAGAAGCTATTGGCTCCTGCCATACATAACTTGCCCGACAGCGAGATACTGGATTCAAAAGGC
>ERZ826016.2138-NODE-2138-length-16121-cov-6.455496_pt1 | contig 16121 bp, 10 predicted proteins | sample MGYA00519872_ERZ826016 | MGnify/ENA primary metagenome ERZ826016 (study PRJEB31778, sample SAMEA3449218) | human gut metagenome | biome: human gut; feature: human-associated habitat; material: faeces | place: United Kingdom | collected 2010/2012 ... | reverse complement strand
TTACAAATACCTCTGCACCGAGGATGATGACTACAAGTATTATCAAACCCTTGGTTTGAAACTTATTCACAGAGGATTTTTCGGACAATATAATTATGGGTTGTCGTTGAAGGAGTTGGAGGTGTAAGAGAATCTATAAGCATTAAGGAAGGATAAAATCTCTTCCTTAATGCTCTTTATAATTATTGTCTTTGCGGAACTAAAAGAGTTTCTTAATATAATGTTCACACAAAAGATTTTATAGTACAAATTAAGATGGTGTGGATCGTATTATTTCATTTAATTTGGCGAAATTCTCTATTTTATAGAGATATTTCTCTAAAAGTCACTAACTGATAGAATAAAAAGACTAATTTTGTAATTAAATTAAAGGCTGTATAAACTAAAAGCCATAGACGTATGCAAGAAAAAGACAAAAATATAAATAGAATAAAGGCTGTACTCGCAGAAAAAAATAAAACGAGTAAATGGTTAGCAGGTCAATTAAATAAAGATCAGACGACAGTTTCAAAGTGGTGTACAAACACTTATCAACCTAGTTTAGAGACTTTGGTTAAGATTGCAAAGTGTTTGAATGTTGATGTGAGAGATTTAATTGTAAAAACTGAAACCGAATAGTTTATGTATAAAATTGAATGGGATAAAGAAACCGGAGGAATTGTACTCAAATCTTATGTGACACCTGAAACTTTAGGAATATCACCACGTCCTGTGTTTTGGGAAGAATTGGATTTGTTAAAATTAAATGAACTAGGATGGGTCTATCCTCATAGTCAAGAGCCTTTATTGTGGGCATGCAACAAACAATATTACTATCGAGGGGAATATGTATTTGAAGTAAAAGGTGGTAATATCTACGATTCTGCCACGGTTATTCTACAGCAAGGTAAAGAACAACTTAGAATTCAACCTGTAGATGTCAAAGAGATGCTTTACCGTAACAAGGATTTTCTATTTCTTCTTGAAAGTGAAGCTATAGAATTCATTCGTGATACATATCTACAATATGCATCTGCCAATCGTAGTACCGAACGCGTTGCTTCCAATCAACTTGACTATAATATGCTACTTGAAAGAGCTGAAAAACGTAGCAAGAAAAAAATGGCTATCATAAAAGAGGATTGTGACAGTTTTGATATTGTACCAATAGAAGTTGCAGAAAATGACGGTAAACGTATATATCATGCAACTAAGATAGATCGTTTTCTTGCCTCATTCTCTGGAGGGAAAGACAGCCAAGTAGTTCTTGATCTCTGTACACGAGCCATTCCTTCAACCGATTTTGATGTGATTTATAGTGATACAGGATATGAATTACCTACATCATTAGACTTGTACAAACAAGTTCAAAATCATTATACGTCTTTATATCCAGATTTGAAGTTCTCGACTGCTCGCAATCATGCGCCAGTTCTTAGTTATTGGGATAAGATTGGAACTCCAAGTGATACTCACAGATGGTGCTGTTCCGTTATGAAAACAGCACCACTATATAGGATGCTTAAGATTGAAGGGACGAATAAACAAGCCCGAGTTTTAGCTTTTGAAGGTACAAGATCAGAAGAAAGTGTACGTCGTTCTAAATACAAACGTATTGGTAAAGGTGTAAAACATGATGTCGTAATTAATGCAAGACCTATTTTAGAATGGAATACAACAGAAATTTTTTTGTACTTATTCAAATATAATCTATCAATAAATACAGCCTATAGAATAGGTAAGCCACGTGTTGGATGTTTAATTTGTCCTTTTTCTTCCGAATGGGATGATATGATTGTCAATAAAACTTTTCCAAATGAGCTAAAACCTTTTTTATCTCGTCTTGAAAAACTTGCTATTTCAAGGAAGATCCCCAATTGGGAAGAATACATCAAGGGGCACAAATGGAAACTTAGAGCTAGTGGTAAATTTATGCAAACTAATTCAAAAGTTGTATTTAAACAATCTCCAAATGAATTAATTGCAAAAGTCGAAGGAGAACAACAAAATTTTGCTATTTGGATAAAAACACTAGGTAAATGTCATATAAAATATGATAATAATATAGCAATTGGTGAATTAAAGTATAAAGGACTAATATATACATTTGATATTTCATATCATAGTTCAGATAAAAGAAATTATACAATACATTTTAAAAATATATCTGATATTACGCTAATTGGCTTATTAAAAAGAGTTTTATATAAAAGCACTTACTGTGTTCAATGTGAGGCTTGTGAAGTTGAATGCCCGTCTGGTGCATTAAGCGTATACCCTAAAGTCTCTATAGACAGCACAAAATGTGTAAATTGTTTTAAGTGTTTAAATTTTCATAACAAAGGCTGTATAGTAGCCGATTCTTTAAGTATGACACAGAATGGTAATGAAAAATTAAATGGTATCAGTGCATATGGTACCTTTGGATTACGTGATGAATGGCTCAATGAATTTTTTATTAGTCATAAAGATTTTTGGTCAAACAATTCCCTCGGTAAAAAACAAGTTCCTTCATTTAAGAATTGGTTGAAAGATTCTGAAATTATTGACACGAAAGGAACAATAACTCCATTAGGAGAAAAATTGTCTCAGTTATATCAAGATATGCCAGATGTTGTATGGGAAATTATTTGGATTAATCTATCTTATAATTCACCATTAATTAAATGGTTTGTTAATAATATAAATATAGGAACTGTATTCTCAAAAAAAATACTCCAAAGTATTTATGAAGAACAGTATAGCGAAGGTTATACAACTTTTAAATATTCATTAGATGCTTTATACAATACTTTTGTATCATCTCCTATAGGAAAAATTTTTCAGCAAAAAGAAGAGCTTACTAAATTTGAAGATATCAGAAATCCTCATAATAACATAAGTGACATAGCAGTTGCTTATTCCTTGTATAAGTATGGTGAACGACATTACTTAAAATCATTTCGAATAGATGATTTATATAATAGTAATGATGGAACGGGAATATTTATTGAATTTGGCCTTGATAAGAATATTTTGGATAAGGCTTTGAGGACTTTAGATTCTTCCACTCCTAGAGTTTTAGTAGCAGAATTAAATATGGGACTTGACAACATAACTCTATTGGATGATTTAAATTCAACTCAAATAATTTCATCATTAACAGATTAAGAATGGCATCACTTCTTAAAATAGGATATTATTCTACAATGATTAATCAAATGAGGCAAGGCCCAAGTTACAATGGAAAACGAAATAAGGCAAAACCCTTGCTATTATGGACCATTATATCACTAGTAGAAAACAATATTCTTAAAAAGAATATAATTACATTAGAGTTTCTTGAAGACCGATATTATAAAATCCTTAATGATTTTAATGTTCCAAGAACTGTGATTATTTATCCATTCTTTTATCTTAAAAATGATGGCTTTTGGCATCTTAAATGGAAATATGATAAAGAAGCAATTATACAAACACCTACTTTTAAATTCATCAATAATAATATAGATTATGCATATTTTGATGAAGACTTTTGGTTTTTGCTTCAAGATAATAATGCTCGCGAGAAAATAAAAGAAGTATTAATTAAAATGATAACAAACGATTAATGCTATAGCAATGAAATATTCTGATTTTATCACAATACGGGAATCAAAACCGGCATATAATATTAGTAACGAAGAAAAAGGGGAATGGGAAACATTCATCCCCAATGCACAGTTTAATGAAATATTACGTAGAGTTATAAGCGCTGTACGTAATAACGATCAAGATGCACATAAATCATTTTGGATAGACGGGACATATGGTACGGGTAAAAGCCATGCAGCCGCTGTCATTAAGCATTTACTATGTGACAATGTAGAAGATATTCGTGAATATGTAGATGTAGAATATGCAGCTCATCGTTTTGATTTACTACGCCAATCTATATACGATTTACGACAAACAAAGCGATTATTCCCTGTTAATTTATACGGTCCAGAAGGTATTTCGCGAAAAGAAGATTTCTCTCATAGATTGCAAGGTGCCATTAAAAAAGCATTAAAGGCCGCAGGAATAACAAGCTTTTATGTGAAAACTGATTTTGACGATTATGCAAACCATGTAGAAAGTGAGCCTGCATTTTGGGAAGATATTATTGCGCAAAGTCCTAAATTGGAAGCATATACCCCAGATGTTAAAACACTTGCCTCTAAATTACGTTCAGCAGATACTTCAATTCTTACACAAGTAAAAGAAGCCTTGGCTGAGCGACGTATGGATATTAGATTAGACAGTGCGAATATTTGTGATTGGTTTTTTGAAGTACAAGATAAATTAGCTGAAAATACAGATTTTAGTGGATTACTTATCATTTGGGATGAGTTTACGGATTTAATGAAATCAGATATTGGTCCAAGTTTGCTTGTTGAATTGCAGAATATCACAGAACGAGCAATGGAAACCTGTAATAATAGCTACTTCTTCTTTATATCACACCCTTCAGCTCTAAATAAACTTGATGCGCAGGAACGAACTAAAACAACAGGGCGCTATCATTATATGAAGTATAATATGGAAACCGTTTCGGCCTTCAAAATAATGTCAAGAAAGTTCAGAATAATAAATACTGAAGGCTATAATACGCTTACAGCAAACTTTTTTAATAGTCATGAAGGCATGTTATCACGTTATGCTAAAGATAGCAATAATGTTGAAGATACAATAAAAGATTTGAGTAACTTATTTCCCATCCATCCAGCGACCGCCAATTTAGCTACATATTATGCCCGAGTTGTAGGATCGTCATCTCGAAGCGTATTTGAATTTATTGGCGCTAACCAAGCTATCAGAGATTTTTTAGATAACGAAGAGAAATTTGCAGACCATGACACTATAACTGCAGACTATCTTTGGGATTATGTCCTTGAAGTTTTTAATGATGATCATCTTCGCTATGGCGCAGTAACGGAACGTTTTAATTCTTATAAATTACAAGTACAGAATCAGGGGATTGATACATTTGCCGTTTTCAAAGGAATATTATTACTCAATGCTCTCAATAATGTTGCAGGAAATGAGACTGTTACGCCAAGTGAAGAAAATGTAAAAAGTTTATTTGAAGGAACAAATATTGAGAACAAAATAGACCTAATATTAAATTGGTTTAATGACAATAGTATTATTCAACGAGCTCCTGGTGGATTATTTTCAATCCAATTCTCGGCATTACCTCCGAAAGAAATCGAGGAGATAAAGTTAGAAATGAAAGCTCAGTTTAAATATACATCTCAAATAGTTACTTATGGACAAGAAGTTAAAAAGGCATTTGACATGCTTACATCTAATGTTATTCGTCCATTAAGCATTAATTACTATTCTTTATATGTCAATGAAGCTGCTTTACTTCACCAAATAGAAACAGGACTTGAAAAAGCTCAGAGTTATGAACTTTTTCTGGCGATAATGCTTGGCCGAAATGATAATGAAATGAATGAATTGAAAAGCATTGCATCTCGGGCTACAAATGATGAGCGTTTTACGAATGTTGTATTTATGGTATTTGATTCTACTTTTGGAGACAATAATTATGAACGCTTTATAGAATATATGGCAAATGCCCAATGCGCAGCTAGACATAACTTGGCAGATCAACGAACAGCTCATGACAAAAATGCGCAAGCAATGATTGCTGATTGGATGAAGGATATACGACGTGGAAATTTTACTGTATATGTCAAAGGAGAAGTAGAAATGTTTTCCACAATGAAACTTGCTACAACTTTGAATGGAAGTATCTCTCCTTTAGTATTCAATTGTGGTGCTGAAGCTTTAGATTTATTACGAACTCGTGCCCCAAAAACATTCTGGAAAAATCAGCAAGCTAAAGAAACAGCTAAAAACATATTAATGTTCAATACACTTGATGAAATTTTAAGTAAGGCAACAGGTCCTGCTATGCCATTAAAATTTTTATTCCAAGATGCTGTAGACGATAATTTGAACTGGAAAGATGATGTTGATAAGCATCATCCACTATATTTGGTATATGATTTTGTAAATAGAAAAATAAAGAATGCAGATAAAACAAAAGAATTCAATTTAGCTGAGAAATTTATAGAATTAACACGTCCGCCATACGGCTTATTCCCATCATATGCAGGCATAGCTATGCTTGCATTTGCAATGCGTCCATGGACCAACAAGATATATTCTACAGATGGAAAGCCTCGCCAACCTCAACATCTTGTAGATGATGTTATTGAGACTTTTAAAGCTTGGGAAAATGGGAAATCTAGTAATAAAGTGACCTTTACGTTTGAAACAAAAGAAGCTGGTCAATTAAGTAAACATTTAATAAAGCTATTTAAGCTTAGATCATTGAAAACTTATTCTGATATTAGTAGTCTAAAAGATGCTCGATGGGCTATATCTCATGAATATACAGCAGAAAAGGGATATCCTCTTTGGTCGTTAAAATATATTCCAGAAGTAAATGAGGACTTACAATCCTTAATTGATAATATTGTAAAAATTTCACTTGATGCCAATATTAATAAAAATCCGGCTTTAATGAATGAAACTTTAGAGTTACTTAACCGTTATGAATTTGAGTTACCAATGCTACTTAACCGTAACGGTGCATTTAAAGAAGGATATTACAATTTTTTAAAATCAGATAAAGACGTAGCACTTGATGATAAACATATTGAAGAAGCTGCAATATATATCAAACAACACTTGCAAGGTGAGGTTGGTCTCTGGTCTGAGAATGAGGTTAATATGCAACTACTACGTTGGAAAGCCTCACTTACTCCCAAGCCGACGTTAACTCCGCAGCCAACCCCACATAATCCATACCCCTCAACAGTATCTTCACCAACAGCGGGTTATAATAATACTCAAGATTCATTGTCTTTAAAAATGGGAGAAGCAATGGAGCATATAAAGCAAATTGACACTCTAACTCAAGCTCAACAAATTTTGGAAGAACTTTGTAAACTTGGGTATGACGATATTCTTAATATCATATTGAAAAATTAATATATGAATAAAGATTTCGACAATATCAATGATCTAATAGAAGAAGTAAAACAAGATAAAGTTGCCCAAGGGGCTAATTCTTCTATGTTGAACCGCTATCCTGTTCGTTTTGTTCTATTCGACAATTTTTCTGATTCAAAGAGTTTTGTTAGTGAACTGATTGAACTTGGCGTAACAAAAATGCAAAAGATTATAGACTGGATGGACAAAAATAATCCAGATCAGATGTTGACATATACCAATCTTACAGAAAGGATTAAAGACTATATTGAAACCAACAATGATTCTGATAGCATTATTGTTCCATTTTCTGAGCTTGCCAGATTCTATGATAATCATTCAGCTAAAGAGTTTGACGCATTAGTGGCAACTATTAAGGGAATACAGACGTCAATTAATGGATTTCAACACCACCAACGTATCTATATTCCTATGATAGGTCAATATGGGAAAATGTCGAAATTCTTTACAGACTCTCAATGTATAATGTGGCATCTTTCTTCATCTAAACAAGATGAAGAAGGATATCACATGATTCTTACCCGTAGTACATATAACGTCAAAGGGCTAGAACATTATTTTACTATTATTCCTAGTATTACAGATTGGCTTAAAGTGTGGCGTGACGATGAAGCGAAGTCTAATATTGTGAGTACTTCTAAGAGTATCTTTGCCTTTTCGGACAATGCACAACCTGATAATGCACTAACATATACTATTTGCTCAAATGCATATGAATTTCTAACTAAGGGACTTCATTTGGATTTTGGTGATGTAATTTACCATAAAGAAGATGAACCATATTGGAAAAAATTAGCAGGAGAAATAGAATATAAGAACTTTTCTTTTGAGAAGTTCTTTAACAAATATTTTGATATATATGATCTTACAGATTCTTCTATATTCATGAAAACATGGTTTGAAGATTCTGACCATTTTAAGCATTGGTTACTGATTACGTATTACACTAAAAAATTCTGTAATAAAGGATATTTATGTAAAATACTTAAAACTTGTCATTCTTATAGTAATCAAGAATTGATATCTGCCGCAGCTTTATCAATCTTTGATATGGAATCTTCTGAAGAATTATTAGAAGAGCGTTTAATAATCTTACAATATGCTAGAAAGAATAAAATCTTTTTATCCATAGATGAAGACGATAAATTATATAAAAAAATAGAGAACATATCCATAGAACAAGGATATGAAACTGCTATAAAATATATATCAGGATTTTCAATTAAAGAAAAAGAACTATTAATTAAATGGGTTGCAAACAATCATATTTCAATAAACCGATTAGAAGAATTATTCCCTGAGCTTTGTTATTATATGGCTAAAAGTATTGGTATAAGTAATAATCAGCAAAGATGGGTATTAGATTATATAGATGCATATAAACGAGCCAAATTATCTAACCAATATACAGTTGAAGTTCAACAATATATAGAAGAGCATAATTCCAATGCTGTGTCATTCTATACATGGTATAACCAATTTCGTACTGTACGAACAGAACTTTCAGGAAGAAAAGATATTGACATATATTATTGGATAGACGGTTTAGGGGTTGATTGGGTTCCATTTATAGTACAACTCATTGAAAAATATAAAAATGAAGATGTATTTGTGAATGAAGTGATTATAGCACGATCTTTATTGCCTACAACAACAGCAAATAATAAGGCAGAACTATCTAAACTTGCTGATAACAATCTTTCAAAAAAAGGAGACCTTGATTCTTTTGCACATAAATGTTCTCCATATCCTAAACGTATAATTGAAGAAATGAAGATTGTAAAGTCTGCGGTGGAAGATATTATAGGTGAACATGCCGGTAAAAAAATAGCCATCGTTTCCGATCATGGGTTGTCCTATCTTTCACAAATTCGTCCAGGTTACAACATTGGTGGAATAAAACCAGATCATTCTGGAAGATGTGCTTATAAAAACAGTTCTTCTCTTACGCAAGATGAAAAATACATCATTTTGGATGATGAAAATACAATTTGTGCTCTTCGACATGAATCGCTAGCTGCAAAAGTAACAGAAGGTCAAGGTTGCCATGGAGGTTGTACTCCTGAAGAAGTATTAGTACCGATTATTATCATTTCATCTCAACAGAAAGCTTCTGAATATACAATCAGCTTAATTGACAATGAAGTAACTGGGAATAATCCTATACTTAATTTCCACATTAAAGGAGTAACAAGCTTAGAAATTCCTAAACTAATTTATAACAAAATTGGATATAATCTCAATGATATTGGCAATAACAAGTTTGTATCCGACAGATTAAATCTTCAGCAAGGAATAGATGAAATAGAGATTCGTATAGGAAGTTTCTCTCAGAAATTTAAAATTAAAATTAATCTTGGTGCCGAAGAGGATGACCTCTTTGACCTTTAAACTATCAAAGTTATGACAGAAGAATTAACATCTAAGATACGCCAAGCCTTTGGCACGCAAACTATTTATAAAGACTCCGCAACCTCTGGAAGTCTATTTGACGGACGTACGTTACCTTCATTTGTTAAAGATTTCCTACTCAAGAAATATATTAATTCAGATGGAATAGTTGACAAAGGAGGATTAACTACTTTTTTAGATAAAGTCATTCCAAGACATGTATCAGAAGTAAAAGACAGACTGGGATGTGGTGAAGAACTGACATTACTCACTCGTTTTGAAATATATATAGATCTTGTAAAAGGAGTCCGCCGTTTTGCAATCCCTGACATGGGCATTAAACTAAAAGAAGGAATAATACCTGATTATGTATATAATAAGCATCAAGGTGAACTTGTTGATGGTGAGAAATGGGGTGTAATAAAAATTTGTGTTATGCCTGATGACGATGGAAAAAAGAACCATGTTGAAATGCTTGAATTTAAACCGTTCAAGCCATACAAATCAATCGACATGAGCTATTATAGAGATGCTCGTAAACAATTCTCTACAACAGAATGGATTGATGTTCTTTTATCTGCTATGGAATACAATGCAGATGGTTTCTCAACCTTAAAGGAAAAGATAGAATTTATCACAAGATTGCTCATTTTTGTTGAACCACGACTTAACGTCATTGAACTTGCTCCTAAAGGAACAGGTAAATCATATGTATTTGGCAATTTGTCCAAATATGGTTGGTTAGTCAGTGGCGGAAAGGTATCTCGTGCCAAATTATTTTACGATAAACAAAAACAACAAACTGGTATTATAAAAAACCATGATTTTACAGCTTTTGATGAAATTCAAACAATCGTATTCCAAGACCGGTCTGAAATACAAGCCGCATTGAAGGCTTATCTAGAACAAGGCAAAACAACAATAGATAACTTCGAATTTATTGCTGATAGTGGATTGATGCTAATGGGCAATATAGATCTTGATGAGAATCGCCGTCCAATATCTAGAAAATATTTTGATAAATTACCGGAAAGTTTTAGAGAATCAGCTTTGCTTGACCGTTTCCATTGTTTCATTGAGGGCTGGTATCTACCTAGAATAACAAAAGAAATGATATTCCAAGGCTGGACCGTAAATGTAGAGTATTTCTCTGAAGTTCTCCATACGTTACGTACTCAAACTATATATGGCCAACTATTTGACGAACTCGTAGGTTATGAGAAACAGGCTGATAATCGTGATTTTAATGCTGTAAAGCGCATTACTGTAGCTACAATGAAATTATTATTTCCTCATTGGACAACGATAGAAGATGTTAATCGAGAAGAATTTGAAATTTACTGTCTAAATCCAGCTATTCATCGTAGAGGTATTATTAAAGAGCAATGTCATAATATCGACCCTGAATTTAAAATTCAAATGCCTGAATTTTGGGTCAAGAATTTATAAATTATATACATGAGACATGATATGGAAGAAAATGTTTGGCATATTTACTACGACGATAACGATTGCACTATTATTCACATTCTTTAGAAGGGATAAAAACAAAAAGATAAGGATTAAAAGACATCAAATTATAAGCGGAATGAGAGAAATCGAAAATCCATTTGTGGAAGAAGTGGTAAAGCCTGAAGATACGCAGCAAAGTGTTGTAGTGAAAAACATAGACTACAAAAAGAAAGATGTGTATAGACATGATATTCTGTTGATAACAGGAACGATAGTGGTAATAGCCTCAGTTATTATTCTTTCTATAGTTTCATTCAATAGGAGACAACAACAAGATAATAGTATAGAATTTCAAAACAAGAAGAAAGATTCTATTTTGACACACACATTGATAAATATGAAGGACAACCTAAAAACACTTTCTGTGAAAATTGATAGTATGGACTTGCATATGAAGCAGGAAATTAGTAGCCTAAACAATGTTGCGATTACCCTTAAAAAAGCACAACAGAAAGGAGGTAAGAAATGATGTTTGATTTTACTAACTATACATTCAGTGGTCTTCTTTCTATTTTAGCTTCTATCTACGGTATTGGTTATCCTTTAATAATACAGACTATTAGAAGTATATACAATCAATATGACTCGGATTTGCTTTCATGCCGGTTCTCGAAAGAACCAGTGTATAAAGTCTTTCAAATTCTGATGATAGTCAATATGGTTGTTGCTATATTAGCTCCATTCTTATTACAAGCTGGATGGTTTAATCAAGTAGTCATAACAGTTCAAGCAGTATTAGTTGTCGCTCTTATCGGATGCAGTATTATGTTGTTCCAACTAATATTACTTTTCTCAAATGCAGGAGAATTACTAAAAAGAGTTGAAGGAGAACAAATTGACCAAAACAATGTTATGGAGATTCTTGATATAGCTATCTATGCGGATGCTCAGCACAATTTGGATTTGTACGTCAAAAGTTTAAGTAAAGTTTTTTCATATATTCAACAACAGCAAGGAGACCAATTTGACCAAAAAATTGATACTATTAAACCACCCGCTTTCTATGATGAGGTGACTGTTAATATCGTACGAAAATTGAAGGAATATATCCGTATGGATGATGGACACCATTTTTTATATGGCAATAATGAAATAACCTCAATATTCTATAATCAGACATCTGCTTCAAGACTTAGTTTGCAATCCCATCGACTAATGTGGATCCTACTGAATGATGCCATAGAGTTTAACAATCATACATGGTTTAACCAATATTGGCAATATGCTGATAGTTATGCCTCTATTAAATACCATTTTGTTAGTTACAATTCTCCTTTAAGAAATGACAAGCAAATATTTATGTTACGTCATGTAATGATTGGTGGTATGTTGTTGCACTATGGAAGAATCAATTGGCTTAATGATGTTTTTTTCTTCACTCATTCGGAACCTGAATATTACGGTCTAATACCTAGCTCTTTTAGTGAGATTGTATTTATGTTGGAACTGATAGATAAGATGTGTACAGATTTCATCTATTTCACTCAACAAGGCTTTTACTATCATGATCAAATGAGTGGCGTAAAAGATAATAAGTATTTCTTCAGAGATGCGTTAAAATACCTAAGCCTATTAGTTATCAGATTATGGTCTCTTGACGGAAGAGGGACTGATAATACACTATTATTTAGTTTACCTACATCACCATTAAAACTCAATGATAATGAACGGGATGCTCAAATGATGAGAATGATGTTGGATGAAGTCGGTTTTTGGTATGATACTAAGGTATTTATAAATATTCCAAGGTTAAGATTTGTAGACAAGGCAGAAGTTGAAAATCTTTTGAATAAATACCAGCAGCAATGTGAGATGGATAAGAAAGATAAAGAAGAACATCCAGTGGTAAATATTCAGAAATATCAGGAGTTGTTTAATGGTATAGAGACTGAAGCTGACAGGATAGAAAGTATACTTCAAGATTCTAATGAATATACAAACGGAAAAACATTATCCATTAATGTTATCAGATCATTTAATTTGGAAACAATCAATTACAGTAGTTTTAAGGATATAGACTGTCGCTGCATTCCATATGTACATTTTTCAAATTACTGGAATGATATAGCTTACAAATACCTGAGTTGTTTGTATAGCCTTAAGCGATTAGGCGATTTTAAAGTGCCAAGAAAGCAGATTCCGAATGTTCTAAAAGATATGGGACTTAATGGAAATTATGCTATTATTGCTACAGAAAAAATAGATGTGCCATACACTTCAGTTCTTCTAAATGTTTTGTTGGATATTAAGTGCTTTTTTGTGATGAAAAAGAACGAGATTCCTTTAGTAACATTATTACCCATAGAGAACAATAAGGAACTTAAGCCAATAAAAAAGGGAAAAGCAATCTGCAGTAATATTGAGAATTTTCAAGGATATAATGAACCTATATATGAATTGATATTGGGGACAGTATTGCAATTTTCGACTCCCAATGATTTTTCTGGATATGTAAGATTCATTATCGATGATACTTATGAAGCCCAAGATGTAACTATAAAGCCGCAGAAAACATTGGGTGAGTTATTTGGTATGAAATAAAAATCATTAAACGAGGAATATATTTTTTTGTATGATAGCACAAACTCAATTGAAAAAGCCAAGTAATTGGCAAGACTTTGAAAAACTCTGCAAACTATTGTGGGGCGAAATATGGTCTTGTGAAGATTCTATTAAACGACATGGCCGCCAAGGTCAAAATCAGCATGGTGTTGATGTGTTTTCGTATGTTGAAAAATATGGCGGATATTGTGGTATCCAGTGCAAGGGTAAGGATGACTATACGAATGCTCAATTAACAGAAGGAGAGATTGATAAAGAAATAGAAAAGGCGCTAGGCTTCGAACCTAAATTAAAGTTGCTAGTTTTTGCTACTACAGCGAATAAAGATGCAAAAATAGAAGGATACATTAGAAAGAAAGACGTTGAGAACAGGAAGAAGGGGCTATTCGCTGTTGATATTGCATCATGGGACGATATTGTTGACCAATTGGAGCGATATAAAACAACCTATAATTGGTATGTGAACAACTGTCAGTTTAAGGATACCACAGATGTTTCTGTGTCTTTTTGGGGGGAGGAGGAAATAACCGTCCATCCAGAATATATTAGGGTTATTAAACATTATGAGTATAAAGAATTGACTCCATTAGAACAAATTTGCCAAGCACAGTTAAAAGATTTGAAGGCTGTGAACTTTGACGCATCAATTATGTCATGGAACAGGCCAACTAAAGTTGATAAAAGATGGTGTAAACTAGGTATAAGAATTGAGAACATCGGGAAGACTGTTATTAAAACACCAAAGCTTGTTGTGTCTTTCCGGTCAGAAGATATTGTTAAAATTGATGACAATTTTTATTATTGCAATGCTTTTGGTATAGATGAAGCGGCGAGAGCACAGATTAATGCTGGAAGGGATGCGAGGAGAGAGGTGTTCCAAACATATAAGAATCAGTTAGAGTATATACCTAAAAATTCCGTTTTTGTACAGAAGGACTATCGAGATTTTCAGATGAGTATAATTCCTGCAGATGGGATAAAGCGGTTACCTTTAATCTGGCGGTTCCTTTGTGAGGACTATCAGAAAGAAGGATACCTGACTATCAATGTGGATCCCCAAATAGAGGACCGCATAGAAACAATTGAGGTTCATGATAAATCGAAACTGAAACCAGATGAGGTTACTATAGAAGCGAAAATTATTGAAAAATAAAGTTAGATTATAAGCGTATATTAGGAGTGAAAATCAAAATAAAGACCAAAAATAAATCCAATACGAGATAAATTTCCACTCCACACAGAGTATACTTGAATATGGTAAAGTTCTTTTTCCAATGAATTATGGAGTTGGCAACTTTTTGAGACACTGTCCAAAATTTTGTGTAAATGGGAACAGGATTCAGCTGTAAGTTTGTTCTTATATCTGGATTCTGTTTTCAAAAATAAGCATAAATTGATTCATAATCAAGCCCCAGTTATGAATCGGCTGTGTCCATTTCTTCTCAATCTCCATAAGTGAAAGATACACGGTCTTTTTTACGGCATCATCCGAAGGGAATGAAAGCTTTGATTTGGTGTACTTTCTGATTTTTCCGTTCAGGTTTTCAATGAGATTTGTAGTATAGATTATTTTCCTGATTTCCAGCGGGAACTGGAAGAAAACAGTCAGGTCATCCCAGTTGTTTCTCCATGAAAGTATGGCATATGGATACTTTCCTCCCCATTTCTTTTCCAGGTTGTCAAGTTCCGTGGCCGCAACCTCCTTATTGGGTGCATTATAGATATTCTTCATATCCGCCGTAAACTCTTTCTTGTCCTTGTAAACGACATATTTACAGGAGTTTCTGATCTGATGCACCATACAGATTTGGGTGGATGACTGAGGGAATACAGTACGGATGGTATCCGTAAATCCATTCAGGTTATCGATACAGGTAATCAGTACATCCTGTACTCCACGTGCCTTTAAATCGGTCAGAACACCCATCCAGAAAGCAGAACTTTCCGATTTGCCGACCCACATGCCAAGGACTTCCTTCAGGCCGTTCTGTTTCAGTCCGACACAAAGGTAAACGGTCTTGTTTATAATCTTGCCGTTATCCCGTACCTTGAAGACAATGCCGTCCATCCAGACTATCAGATAAACAGGATCCAGAGGGCGGTTCTGCCACTCTTGGGCTGCCTGGTTTACCTTGTTTGTAATGATGGAAATGGCCGATGTAGAGAGCTCTATTTCATAAATCTCACGCATCTCTTCTTCTATATCAGAAACACTCATTCCTTTGGCGTATAAGGAGATAACAAGCTTTTCTATCGAAAGTCCACGGCTTTCATGTTTGGGCACGGCTATCGGCTCAAACTGGCCGTTACGATCACGGGGTATAGAGATGACAGCTTCTCCATGCTCGGTCTGGATTTTCTTCGGATAGCTGCCATTACGTGAATTACCACTGTTATTACCGGTCACAGAATTCTTTTCATACCCCAAATGAGCATCCATTTCGCCTTCAAGCATCTTTTCCAATACCTGGGCATGCAACTGCTTCAGGAACTTGCTTACATCGGCTTCTGTCTTGAACTGGCTAAGGAACTCCTTGCTTAACATCTCATCAGGCACTACTTGATTCTTTTCTTTCATAATCTTCTTCCGGGAGCAAAGTTACTACAAAAAAGTGAAATGCGGAAAGATATAGTGATAGAATTGAGTT
>ERZ826016.2131-NODE-2131-length-16174-cov-3.362740_pt1 | contig 16174 bp, 14 predicted proteins | sample MGYA00519872_ERZ826016 | MGnify/ENA primary metagenome ERZ826016 (study PRJEB31778, sample SAMEA3449218) | human gut metagenome | biome: human gut; feature: human-associated habitat; material: faeces | place: United Kingdom | collected 2010/2012 ... | reverse complement strand
AAAGACGCTGGGCGGAACGACGGTTTTCGGTAAAATTCTGCACATATTCCAGCACCTGCTGCGCCAGCGAAATGCCGAAAAAGTTATACAGCGGTTTCAGGATAAGCGGTACTTCATTCTGTGCAAAATACAGAAAACGGCTTTTATGATATTCTTTGCCTAATATGAACCAGGTCTCCGGATTGAAATAACCTTCTGACGTCGGGTCAAGAGTATCATAAATCCCCGGATAAATATTGATTGGCTCAATTACCTTAAACCCGCGCAACATCCCTTTTTTAAACGTAAAGGAATCCAGAAAAAGCGGGGTTTTCTTCTCATCGTCATCCAACGGCCCTACGTCAATATAGACCAGACAACCGCCCTGATAGCCGCACATGGAAATAGCCTGGTTAAAGATGCTTTTAACCCTGAATTTCTGCAAATCGCTCTCAAGTTCGCTTATTTTAGCGCTTAAATCGATATCCCCTTTAGAGGTAAGATTGATAAATTTGCGCGTCATATCATCGGCAATCGTCTCTATGCCTGCGCGTATAAGCGGGTCTTGGGCAATATTGGACAACAACGGATAGCCCAAAAATTTCGGCATTGCCAGTTGGCGCCATTCGTCCGAAAATTTACAAATAACGCCTTCGATACATTTGTCCATGGCCATAACACGGGGATTGTCTTTCGGCTTGCCCAGCGTCATGGGGATTTTATACTCGGCCACCGGATTATTATAAATCTCCAGTGCCCGCGATAACATATCTTTAGGGCGGGAATAAACGCCCATATCCTCAATGTTTCTTATTGACATCGGTTCCCGTATGGATGTCTTCAGCTTATTTTTTTCGGTTTTCTTCACCATTCGTTTGTCCTGAAATATTGTGTCCAGTTTGGGTTGATGCTCATTGGCGGTTTGCGGAAAGCTATATCAACTGCATCGCACACCGTATCTACAATATCATCGTGTTTGTGTTTCATATCGGCGGAAAAAGCCCCGGCCTCCGCCATTACCTTGCGGGATATATCGGTATCCCTGTTAATCGGCAGATAAACGCGCCCGTTTTCAATATGGACAGATGCGTCAAGAACACGGGTTAATTTATCGGTTATGCGCTCAATCGGCACAATAGGGATAAGAAACTTGCGTTTTAAAGTCTGAATCAGGCCGGTTCCGCTCGCCTTGTCTTCGATGTACAAAGCCCGGGGCTTTATGCCGCCAATGCCTTTCTCCCACTTTTTCCAAAACGCCACAGTCTGAACTTCCAAATCCGGAGCTTCCCACTTGCCGTGTATCATATCTAAAAGATACAACTCATCCTGCATGGTAACGCCCCAGAATGTGATGGCGGTAAAATCGTTGGCTTCTTTCGTTTTTTGAGCGGTGTCTCCGACCATAAACATATAGCGGTATTTAACATCTGACGTCGGATAGAAGCGCCACCATTCGTCTTTAATAATATTGCCGCCGATAATCTGCGGCTCTTGCTGATATAATGCCGACCATTCAAACTCTGTCAGGCTCTGTTTGGTTTCCATCAGCTTGTCAAAAGAATGGAGTTCGGGAACCAACGCTTCGCCTTGTTCGTTAATCGCCGGAAAAGACAGGACTTTCAAACGCCCCGTATCCTTGTTTTTTTCGATAATGTATCCGAGCAGATCCTCAACCGTCCAGCGGGTCGCCATAATCAGCTGTCCGCTTTTCTGGGACAGACGGGTTAAAAATACCGTATTGTACCAGCTTATGACCGATTCTATTATTGTTTCGCTCCTGGCCTCTTTCATATTCTTGAAAGGGTCGTCAATAATCCCGATGTCCACGGATTTGCCGGTCAACGGCCCGCCGACGCCGGTGGAAACGTAATAGCCGCGGTGCCCGACAATGTCAAAACGCTCACTGTTGCGCAGCGGTTGATTATCCAGCGTTGATATTCTTTTGGAGTTCAACGAGGATTCCGGAAATATAACTTTATAGTCATTTTCTAGCATAATCCGCTGGACGTCGCGGTTCATAGAAGCCGCCAAGTCAGAGGAATACGAACACTCGGCAATGCGAAACTCGGGATTTTTCCCAAACGCAAATGCCGGAAACCGCCGGCTTGCCAGTTCCGACTTGCCGTGCTGCGGGGGCGCCTGAATAACCAGAATAGGCCGCCTGCCCTCCCCGACATCAACCAGGAACCGGTTTAACGCATCACAGACCTCTATGCTGAATTTTGAGAAAAAATATCCCTTGTGCGTCTGCTTGACGAAATACTTAAAATCCCGCCGTGCCAATTCGTTTAAGATGTCATATTGCGTAATTTTAACGTCATCAGTCAATCTTTTCGTCAACACGCTCAACCAATAAAAGAAGTTTATCGTCAGAAAGCCCGGACAAATCCACCGGCGGAAGCAAATCCTTGCCGTCTTTGCCGGTTATTTCGGTCTTATCAATATAAAGTCCAGCCAGTTTCCCCTTAAGTTCCTCCGCCTTTATCGCAGCGTTAACGTTACGGGAAGCAATCGCCAGCTTCTGTAATTCATTAAGCTTGTCAAAGCTCTCCACATCAGTATAGCCAAGTTCGCGGAGTATGGCTCTTTCACGGCGAACTTCCCCGGACTTTTTGCCGCCTTTCCGTCCTCTTTCTCTTGCTTCGCTCTTGCTTCGAACCGGTTTTAAATTCTGTTCATTCGCCATCTTCCATCCTCGCCAATGCCAGCTTTGTCAGGAAATCCTTGCTTATGTCGCTCAACAAAGTGGCTACGCCACCCGGCTGTTCTTTGTCATTAAGAAGTTCTTCAATCTTTTCCAAAACTGAAGCGGCCATTTCCGCAATATCTTTATTAATTAGCTCAGGGCGGAGAATATCTTCGTTAAGCTGTTCGGCGGCACCGGCAGCCATATAGACTTTCTCAGCAATATCATCCACCCAGCTATCAACATTTTCAATCAGGCGGTCATATAACAGATGCATGCCATAATTAGACGACTGCCAGTGTTTGAGCTTGCATGCGTATTTATAAGCTATAAGGTTTTGTAAAAGTTCTAACATTAATTCCTCTTGACATTTTCGCCGAGTCGTGATATATTATTTTTATAAAGTTGATGGAGGAAGGGGCTTGACCCCAATCAGTGTCTGTCCATCAGGTGACCCGCTCGTTAGTAAATTTCCTCGGGCGGACTTTTTTTATTCATGAAAACCTCTCCTCAAAATTGAGGAGAGGCCAGGAGAGAATTGAAATAATATGAGGTAATAAAAAAGCCCCGAAAAATCGGAGCTTTTAACAACATACACTAACGCTATTATGGCAATTTTAGGGTATGATTTTTAAAAAGTCAATACCTTTTTGAAATTGTGTATATTTTTTTTCAAAATCCGTGCATGCGCCCTTACGGACAGCAGACTCCGCCATAAAGCGGATATAAAAATATCACCTGACGGGGCGTTGCCGTTTTTGATTGAGTTTCTTAAGCTTGGCTTCAGCATACCCCACAAAAACAAAAATCAAGAATTATTCAAAGATATCTGCGCTCTATGTATTTATTATATTCTCTTATTGCCTGTTCTTCTTTCCCTTCTTTACATAATTTCATATACCTGTCTAAAGCCTTTGCTTCTGCTTTTTTTTCTTGCACCAATTTATCACAAGCCTTAATAAAATAACGGGATAAATGTTTCAATGAATAACCAAATTTTAAATCATGTATATCTACTTTTAAAAAATAACTTTTCAAATCATCTATATTTAAATTTAGTTGCCTTATATACTTATCCATTTCTCCACGAATTTCTATTTTTCTTTTTTTCTCTTGCAAACAAGCTATAATCTCAACAGCAAAGGCCTTTAATCTCCAAATAAGAGCTTCTTCATATTTCTTTTGGTAAAAAAGAACATCAGCCATATCTTCAAGTGTTAAAAGAACCCCATACACACTTTTTTTGTAAATTTCATATTTATATATTTCACAATATCTAAACCATGCAGCTTCATCAAAAGTAACCGCTCTTTTTTTCATTTTCACCAATATTTCTTCATAATAAGAAAAATCATCATCAAAATGCCGCTGAATAAACAACTTTTTTTCATGTTCATTTGCAAGGATTTCTCTTTCTTCCAATGTCACCCATACTAATTTCCCATCACTAGGACGAATTATCTGAAAAATTTTTTTACTACAAGATGAACATTCCTGTTTTCTTTGAGAAAGTATTTTATGCCCGCAATAAGGACATACATCTTTTACTTGTCCAATATTTGAGGTAAGATTTCGACAAAGATAATAAGAAATTTTCTTATAATTTCCTTTTTTAGGAGGACGCACAATTTTTCTTTTGGATACAAAATATTGTTTAATAAAATAAAGAGCTATGAATAAACCAATAATCCACATAACCATATTCCTATATTATCACAATTATAATAATCAAATAGTATTATTTAAAATTTCGTTATTCTCAATAACATTCCTAAAATTTATTTATCCAAATATCCCCAAAATTTCTCTCGGGAGTATCCTTTAAGCTGAGGCTTTGTTCTCTTTCCGCCATAATGGATGACCAATCTGTCCAACCCTCGGCACAAACACTCTTTTCCTAACTCAAGGTTATGGTTATATTCGGCAAAATTTACTCCCACGGCGCTTATTGGCTTATTTTGCAGACAAACCCTGCCTATAATCCGTCTTTGTCCCTCTGTAAGTTTTTTTTGCGCCTTTTCAAATTTAGCGCGGGCATCCAATAAAAACACCGGCGTACTCATCTTCGGGGTATAATCAACTTTCGGCTGTGCTAAATCAGGCAACCGTACTGTGCCATACTGGCAGGATTCATGCTCCTCCCAAAAAGCAATGCCGGCTGCCAACCGTTCTTCTGAAGAGATATTTTTATCCCCATAAACAAGCCACCCTTTGGCATAATACTTTTCAAGTTGTGATTTTCCCATCTCGCCACCTTATAATCCTTGAACAAACTGCAAAAATTCTGCCTTACTGTTGGTTTTAAAAAAATCTCCGGCCGTACTGACGGCGTTAAAGGAATATTCCCCCTGCTTTGGATGCTTTATGTAAAATATTTTCCAACCGCTAAGTATCTCCATTGCCTGCGACAACTCCATCTCAATGTCCTTCTTTTCCTGCTGCAAGCGCCGGTATTCTTTATTCGCCGGCATCCTATTTCGAACATACCATTCCCGAGAGACTTTCCTAACGCATTCTTTGCAATGTGTCTTATACCCGTCTCTGTAGCCCACATTCTCGCTAAACTCACTCAACGGCAGCTCTCTCCCGCATTTTGTGCAACGCTTAGTCTCTGTCATCTTTTTCACCCCAGCTTCTGATTAACTCAATACAAGCCTCGCCAAAGGTCTTAAAATCCTCCATCAAGCCCCCTCCCATTATCAACAAACAAACTCCGGTCTTTTTCAAACCTGACTGTAAATTTCCCGGTTCTTCCGCGGCGATTCTTGACAACCGAAATCTGCGCCTTATCTTTGTTACGAACCAAATCCTCTTCCCATTTTTCGTGTTTTTTCGTCCCCTCTTTCGGTTCCTGAAATTTCAGCAGGTTTTCCGCCGTATAAACAAAAATTACCAGATTGGAATCCTGCTCTATGCTTCCCGAACCTCTTAAGTCCGACATTGTCGGCTCTTTAATTTCACGGGCAGCATTTGCTCTGTTCATCTGCGAAAGCAACAGCACCGGGACATTCAAATCCTGCGCCAGAATTTTTGTCCGCCGCGACAGGTAGGTAAGCAGTGCGTACTGGTCTTTGAACTGTTTGTCGGATTTTAAGATATGCAGGTGGTCAATCACAACCAAACCCAAATCTTTTTTGCCCGCACAAACGGCCGCGATTTTCTCAACCGTTGCATCGCTGTCATCTACAAACTCTAGCGGCAAGTCGTGCTCCAGACTCTTTGATGCCGAAATCAACTTATTGAACTCATCGGGCGACAATTCAGCAAAATTGTGAAATCCGGTCGACGAACAAACCAACCGCTTGTGCATTTCGACCTTGGTCATTTCTAACGAAAAATACATCACTTTCCGCCCATCTTTGGCAACGTTGGTAGCAATATTCAGCGCCAACGTGGTCTTGCCGCCGCCGGAATAACCGCCCAGCGTGATAAGCTCGCCCTTTTCAAACCCGCCGATAAGCTTGTCAAGGCTCGGCAATCCGGTCTCGACAACCCGCGGGTTTTCCTTCCCCTGATAAGCCAACTCAGCATCCGCCAAAAACTTCTCTGAGGCGTCCTCCGTCTTTTTCGGGAATAGTTCAAAATGCTCCACATCAAAAGCCCTGCTGACCAGCTCCGGCGTATAAACTTTGGCTTGAGCAATTTTAGCCAGCTCCCGGGCTTTCCAATCCTCAACCAGCTTCATTGCGTAACAGTCAAACATTATCGGTTTGGCAAAAACCGTATCACGGTTAAGCTCCAGTAACAGCTGAAAGTCCACCTGGCCCTTAAGCTTGTCCCGAAGGCTCAGCAAGTCAAAACTCCCCAGTTCAGCCATTGCCGTAAAGATTTCCCGTGCCGTCGCATCTTGCAGAAACTCGGGGCGGAAATTTCCCTGCAACCGGGCATAATTCGCCGGAAAGGCAACCAATTCGCTCAAAAATGTGTATTCAATCTCGTTCATTTTTTCCTCAGCTGAAAATTTTATCTATCGCCCCCGGCACATAACCGCTGTCGTCATCGTCTTTGTCGGCATAAACGCCTTCAGTCGTCTTTTGCCACTTGGACGCCTGCAGGAAGAAATCAAAATCCGCTCGCCACTTCCTGGAATCGCCCCGCAAAAACGAGCTTTGGGCAAGGGCAGCCTCCATCTGCCCAAGAAACCCGTCAAAGCTTCCCGCATCTTTGATCCTTTGCCTGAGTTTTTGTTTTCGCTCATCCGTGAGTTTTTTGACTTCAGGCAAGCAGTAACGGCTTAAAACGTGATTGATTTTTTTAATGTCAAAATCCGGCTTGTTGACATCCAAGTCTAAGGATTTATCCGAAGACTTGGATATATCTTGTCTGTCTTGTCTGTCTTGTCTGTCTTGTCTATTATATACGCGCGCGCAAGCTATGTCTTTGTTTTTATTATCACTTTTTGGACTTACTTTTGACTTACTTTTGTTCAACTCTGGTTCAACTCCGAAGTAACTTTTGTTCAACTCTGGTTCAACTCCGAAGTAACTTGTGATAAACTTGCGTTCTTTTGGGGTGAAGTTAAAACATACTTGCTTCCAAGTCAAAGCTCCTTGTTTAAAGTGCTCGCATAGCGCTTTGTAGCGAATATACATACCTATTTCTGAATTAGTCATCCCAACACATAGAACTTCGCTTGTATCAACCTTAAACCAGCTCATTATTTTTCCTCTCCCATCAACTGTAAAACCATAGTTAACTGCTCGCGGGCGGCAGCCGACAGATTGTCCAAATCAATCGTGCCGTCTGCCCGTTCCGCCGCGAGGGATAAACTTTGTTTTAAGAGTTTTAGCTTAAGTTTGCGGTCTGACCTGCCTTCAATCTTGATATAAGCCATTGCCGCTTCCAATTCGTTCATAGCGCCGCATAAGGCAGTATTTGCCTCTTCGGTGTCTTTATCGTAATTTTCAGGATTGTAGCTGTTAAAAATTTGGCGTAAATTCGTGTATACGCCATACACTTCTGATAATGTCGTCATTTTCTTTAGCCTTCTTAGTATGCCACAAAAAAGTGGCGTGGATTCACTAAAAGCCGCTAAAGAAGGCTCTGGCCGGTATTGGATATTTCCGACTCTCATCCACGCCATAGGCATAAAAAAGACACTCTGACGGGGTGTGAAAGCCGCTTTAGCAGTTTTTAGGCTTTCAGCATAATTCCCCGCTGTTCCCAAAGTCAACGGATATGTGTTAATCTGTGGATAACTCATCTCAATTTCTCCCCAATCATTCTTGGAAAATTAACCGTAACCGCGTTACCCAGCGCTTTATATCTGGCGCTGTCGGACATCTTTCTGCCGTCTGCGCCGTATTCGGTCCACCCGTCGGGAAACCCCTGCAAACGTTCGCATTCAAGCGGCGTAAGCTTTCGTATTAACGGGTCATAGAAATATTCTCCCGTTTCGTAATCTTTGAAAATATGTCCGGTTAAAACGCCGTGCTTATCCTGCGCCGTCAGCGTAAACGAAGGCTCGCCGTTTTCTTTCATCCGCCGCCCGTTCTGGCGTTTGACAATCCGGTCCGGCGTCAATACAGGGCAAACTATTTTAGGCTCAAGATTACCCCCGCCGACCGTGTTTAGCGCAGGGCATATCCCCTCCGGAGAATATACTCTGTCCTGCTGGTGGTTCTTTTCGGTCCGGTTTATTTGCCGGACTTTTTGAAACTGTTGACCTTCAATAACATACGATGCCTGTCGGTTTTTTGTGTATCCCTCGCTGGTAATGGTATTTGTGTATTGTCCTTGTAACCCATCAGCCTTTTCACCGCCGCTGAAGAGAGGAAATATTTTTGCTCCGGATTGTCCTCCAAGACGTCCGACAAAGTAAACCCGCTCGCGATTTTGGGGTAATACACAGCTTGTATTAACAAGCTGCCACTCGCACTCATATAGCCCAAGGTCGGCAATTTCCCGCAGACATCGGACAAAGTCAGCTCCTCGGTTATTTGTAAGCAAACCTTTGACGTTTTCAAAGATAAAACATTGAGGTTTAAGCTCTCTGATAATCCGCATCGCCTCAAAGAATAAACCGCTTCTAGCGCCGGCCAGACCTCGCCTTTTGCCAGCAATCGACAAATCCTGGCACGGAAATCCGAAAGTGATAATGTCGGCTTTAATCCCGGAAAAATCTCTAATTGCTCGCACATCGCCCAGCTCCTTTGCATTTGGAAAATGTTTTTTGTAAATGTTTATCGCGTTCTTGTCTATTTCGGAGAACCAATGCTCTTCAAATTCTATCCCTGCCTGCCTCAGCCCCAGCGCAAACCCGCCTATGCCCGAAAAAAGGTCTATATACCGCATTATCTTCTCCCAAGTACGTCAAAAATCGTCATTTCCACTCCGCCCAATAAATTTTTGTTCCCTCTGCCCCTTTATCCCAGACATACCATGCAAATTCCATCATCGGATTGCCCATCCCATGAAAGTCAATCTTATTCGGGATTACGATAATTTTTGCCGGAGGATGTTTTAAAAAGAATTCCGCCCGTTTTTTGCCGCACAAATAACGTATCGGCAGCAAGAGGGCTATATCACAACGCAATATTATCGCTTTTCCCGTATAACAGCAACACAATGTTTATCCTGATTTCCCAGGTAACGTCTTGCCGACATTGCGGTATTTTTTGCTTAATGTCCGCCGCGCGCGATATAGTCGGCCACCTCTTTGGCCGCCCGCCCCGCATCATTAAAATCGACCTTGACGCCATTCCATTCGCAGACGCCGCCGCCGATGTCGTATTTGCAATACGGCGTTATGAAATAACGCCCGTAAACGCTTGAATCGTCAATATGAAACCGGATGTCTTCCGCCGCGCAGTATTCGGCCTTGGCCTTGTTCCACAGCGTTGTGTCAACCTTAAAGCTCCCGTCGGAAAAAAGCTCCGCTTTACCCTGTTGCTCATAAAAGTCCAAAATAGCCCACACCGTATCATATTCAATCCGGTTTTCGTCAAGATATTTGACCACGTCTTTCTTCGGCCCGCCGCTGATAACGTAAACCTTAACGCCCCGCTTGCGGATTTCATGACAGAACTCGGCAAAAAGCCCCGGCGCCGCCGAAATCACCCCGTGAAAGTCAATTCCTATTTTGCCAGTCATTGTTTATATCCTCCTCGTTATCCCTTTAAACGGCACCCGTCCCCGCGATATAGCGCACCTCTCGTTGCCCGTGGCATTTTCACCCCTGTGGCGCCGCCCTCGTTGCCTGTTGCGTTTTCACACCCATAGTGCATCCCTCGTTGCCCGTGGCGCTGCCGCCCGTCAGTCTCCCGACGAAAACAGCTCCTTGAGCGAATTCGGTGCCAGCGTCGACAGCGGATTAATCGAAACCTTCGGCTGCGCCATACTGCCCGACACGCTGTAATTCGTCGCAAATACCGTACCGTCGCGTCCGGCCAGGACCTTGCCGACCAGCGGAATGTTGCCGATAAACGTATTCAGCCCGTATGCCGGAATAACCATACCTTTCGCTTCAATGTCCTCGTCCACGAGGTTATAGCGTCCGCTCATCGTTACCCCCAAAACCGAACCGAACATTCTGGCATCCGTCGTTTCCAGATTCTTGGTTGAAAACGTATAGGTAAACGGCGCGTTCAGGTGCGTAAACGTCAGCCCCTCGCCGGTCAGCATATCCACGATTCCCGTCAGCGACGCCACGCTCAGAATCTTGGCAAACACCGGCGTGTTGACCAATGCAAAATCGCGCATCCGCGCATGCCCTCTGAAATTTCTGTATTTGTCGCGCCGCGCCTCAATGCGCAGATTTCCGCCTTTCATGTTTTCATACAAACGCAGCACTTTGAGCGTGCTTCCCGCATTGTTGGAGTCGACGGTCAGCATATATTCGTCGCCGCGCGGCTCAAAATCGAGCTTCATCTTGACGTCGCGGCTCGCCCCGTAGTTGCCGACCAGATTCATGCGGTGCAGCCCGATGCCGTGGCGCAGTTCCGCCTTGCCCGCAAAATTGGTTACCGGCACCTTGTCGTTGGTCCAAAGCTTGTTTACGCCGATGACGATATCGGTATCCATAATGTCCGCCAGCGGGTCTTTCAGGCTTTTTTTCTTCTGCTTTTTCTCCGCCGCGCTGTCTTTCTTTTTCTTGTCAAAAAAGTCCGTCAGGTCGTATGAGTCGCCCGATACCGTAACCTTCAGCGCCAGTTTCGGCTTGTAGTTGAAATCGACCCGTGCCTTGGCAAAAGCTTTGGGCGCCTTAATCTGGGTAACGTCAATCGTTTTCAGCCGTCCCTCGCTGTCCGCCGCCATCTTGCCCGTGGCCGAAAACAGTGCCTTAATCAGCTGAAAATGCGTTACTTCCTGCAACTTGCCGTCCTTAATCAGCATCGTCGCCTTGGCGCGGCACGGGAATCCCTTTTCTTTGGCAAAGCCCAGAAACGCATAATCAATCGCCGTATCTTTCAGCGACCCGTCCACCGCCAGCTCAATCCGGCCGTCATTCAAAAACGTAAGCACTGCCTTGACGTCCGAACTGCCGGTAAAATACGGTGCCGCCAGAATCTCGCTCTCAATGCCGAGCGTTTTCAATACCTGGTCGTTAATCCGTACGTCGGCGGTAATGCGGCTCTTGTGGCTCTTTTCGTGAAAATTCTCCTTGAGCGCCAGCTTAAGCGGCACACCCTGATATTTCGCCACGCCCTCAAGGTCAAACCCTTTTTCCGTCACAACCAAATGCAGTTCGTCTGCAACAAACGTCTTGCCGTCCTCCAGTCCCAGATATTCCACCTGTTTCAGGTTGCCGTTGACTTCCACTTTGATTTCTTCCGGCTTCAGGTTGGTTTTCAGCTCAAAGTCAAGTTTCAGATCAATGTCGACGTCGCCTGCCACCAGCTCCGGATTAACGCCCATTTCTTTGGTAAAGCCGAGCGGCTCGTGGTCAATCAGCTTCAGCGCGTCGGTAATCGTCGAATTTCCGGTCAAATCTATTTTGATAAAGTTGTCATACTTGTCCAAATCATACAGCAGCACGCTGCCCCCGGTCAAAATCACCCCGTCGGAAACGCCCTTGTCCACCTTGATGTCAATTTTGTCCTGTTCAAACAACGCGGTTCCGTACACGTTGCGGATAACCGGCATCCCTTCCAGATAGTGCAGGTTTGCGTCCGCAAACTCCGCTTTGCCCGCAAGCTTCAGCAGCCCGAAATGCGCCGCTTTTTTATCCCAGCCGAAGTCGAACGAAAAGTCGCCGTTGGCAATGCTCCCGCCGTACAGGCTTTCCTTGCACCACGCCCACGCTTTTTCGCCGAGGTAGCGCGGCCAAAGGAGCGACAGTTCGTCCATCTCAAACGCCCCGACTTTCGCCCGGAAATTGACTTTGAAATTCTCCAGATTCCCTTTGAAGAAATAATCCTTGAACCCTGACGCCGACAAACTCAGCTCCGCCTTCTTGCCGTCAAAGTCAAACGCCGCGTTTTCGATTTTGACCTTGTCCAGTCCGCCGTGCAACTGCCCTTCCAGATTAAAAGACGATACGTCATAGTCAAAGTCTTCGCTGTCGCCGAAGCCGATTTTGCCGCGTCCGCCTTCAATCGCAAAGCTGACGTCTTTGATATAGTCGCCGGGGTTGTCGGCAAAATGCCTTTTGTCTTTCAGGACTTTCCCGAAGTCTATCAGCGCCGAAAGCCGGCCGTTGACCGGAATGTCCACCATGCGGATATCGCCTTTTTCCGGCATCAGGATATCGTACAAGTCCGTAATCACCAAATCGGAGAAATTGAGCGTATAGCGCACTTCGTCGTTCAGCAGCCGGTATTTCAGTGTCATATCAAGCGCCGACGTGCGGTTTTCAAACCTGACCGCGCTGTCCGCCCGGATAATGATATCGGCAATGCCGCGCTCAAACGCAAAGTCCATGTCCGTAAACGTAAACTGCTGCCCCGTTTCCGCTTCCGTCATATCCAGCGTCGCATCGGTAACGCTGATGTTGTTGATAAAACTTTCCAGATACAGCCGCTCCAGAGAATTGAACCGCTCCATAAAATCTTCAAACTGGGTAAAGTAGAATTCCAGCTTCTTGAGGGTGCGCGCCGCCCGCCGCCGCTCGCGCCGTTCCTGCAGCGCCTCGGGCGACAGCGGTTTCCCGTCCCGGCCGGTTCTTATTCTGCCTCCCGCCTTTCCGCCCGCGTCTCCGATTTTCTTTCCCCCTTTTTTTTCGCCGGTATCAGCCGCCAGCGCTTTTCCGCCGCGCATTACCGCTTTCCCTCCGCGCATTACCGCTTTCCCTCCGCGCATTACCGCTTTTCCGCCCGCTCCCGCTTCGCCGGCTCCGGCCGCACCGTTCTCGTCCGCTCCTGCCGTATCCGCGTCTGCCGCATCTGTTTCGTCTTCGCTGCCTTTCAGCCCGTACGAAGCCGTAATCTGCACCCGCGGCCGCTCAATCGTGATTGAACTCGGCGCCAGCATCCCTTTCAGCAGCGCCCGCGCCGAAAACGACAGCGACAAACGCGGTGCCTCAACCAGATATTCGCCTTCCTTATCCTTAAACTGCACGTCTTTGGCGATAATCTTGACCGGCTGCACCGAATGAACCAGTTCCAGATTAACCGCCCCCACGCTTAAATCATAATCGGCCGTTTCGTTCGTCAGCGCCTGAATGATATACGGCCGCAGAAAATTCACTTTCACCGGCCCCTTGCCCAAATGCCACAACAAAACCAGCAGCGCAATAAGCGACAGCGCGCTGGCATAATCCCAAAACAGGGAGAAAAAACGCAATTTCCGGCTTTTGGTACTCAATCTTACTCCTTATTTTTTCCACGCACATCGGCAGCATGACGGCTCGCATACCGGCTCTGCCGAACCGCTGCATCTGCCGGCACTCCGGCCGTATAACAGCCCTTTCCCCGGCCGTGCCGCCGCACCGCTGCGCATGCGCTTATATCTAACATGCCGTCGCCGCAATGTAAATATATTTTTGTTTAACCCACAAAAAAAGAGCGGTATAAAAAATACCGCCCTCTTACTGTTTGTCCTTGTCCGCCGCCGAAGCCGCAAAACGATTGCCGGGTTAAAGCCCGACAGCGCTTCCGTCCGGTGCCTCTCTTCCGTCCAGCAATACCGCTGCCTCTGCGCCCGCAACTTTTGTTCAGCCTGATGCCGTTTCTCCGTCCCCGTGCCTTTATCCGGCTTGCAACCGCCGGAATACACCTATTATCCACAACCTTTTTTTTGGCTTGCCCGCCGCCCCTGCTTCTGTTATAATTTGACGGTAAAATATCGGAATCCGTCCATAAAAATATCGGAATTCCCCTCCTGAAAAACGGGAACGGCAGCAGACGCGGCCTGCGCTTTCCCTGTCCGGCCGCCGCGATAATGACTACAGGAACTGCCATGAACGCTGATGATACCAGACACCCCGGAAACGAATGCCCGGATTCTGCCGCAAAACTGTCCCGCGAGTTCAACCGCTGCCTCGGCTGCCGTGCCAAACCGTGCGAAAAAGCCTGCCCGCTGGGCGTATCGCCGCACGATTTTATTGCCGCTGCCAAAACCGGAGATTTCGCCGCCGCAGCAGCAGCCATTGCTGCGCGCAACCCGCTGCCGCAGACCTGCGGCCTTGTCTGCCCCGACCGTTTCTGCCAAAAAGCCTGTATCCGCGGACGTATTGACACGCCGATAGAAATCCCCTGCCTGCAAGCCGCCGTTATGCAAAAAGGCGGACTGCCGGCGTTGGAACTGCCGCCGACAGCACATACTGCCGCCGGCGTTCCGTACAGAGCCGCCGTCATCGGCGGCGGCCCGGCCGGGCTTGGCGCCTTGTATGAATTTCTGCTGCGCGGCTGGCAAGTCAACCTCTATGAAAAGAGCGCGGTTCTGGGCGGCGCAGCCCGGTTAATCCCCGAACGCCGCCTTCCCCGCACGGTTCTGGAAACAGAAATTGCCCGCCTGGTTGAAAACCCGCGCGTTACCGTCCGCCTGAATACGGAAATAACGGACTTTTCCGCCCTGTCCGCCCGATATGACGCTGTCGTCGCGGCACTGGGAGAACCCCTGCCTCGCACATTGGGCATTAAAGGCGAAGAACTGTGCCTCCCTTATGCCGAATACCTCACCTCCCCTTCCCGCTATCTCTGCAACAAAGCTGCGGTTGTCGGCGGCGGGGAAGTTGCCCTTGATTGTGCCCTGACCCTCAGGGAACACGGCTGCGAAACGGTAGAAATGTTTGTGCGCCGCCGCCGGAAAGATATGCGGATAATGGCGCGCGACCACCTCGAACTGGAACAAAAAGGCGTCATCGTCCGCGCCCTGACTTCCAACGCCGCAATATGCCCCGTCGGAAACGCCTGCCGCCTGACTGCCGTCAGCAACCAAATCGACAGCCAGGGACGTGCGGTTGCCTGCAACGGCACCGAATGCACACTGGAAGGCTACGACCGCGTCATTATGGCACTGGGTTCGTTTTTCCCCGCCGACAAACTGCCGCCAAACACCACCGTCGCCGGCGATATGACCGGAAACTGCGGCACGGTCGTCCAGGCGCTGGCATCGGGACGCGCCGCCGCGGAAACGGCCGCCTTGTCTGCCATATCTGCAACGACAACCGCGTCCACACCCCAAAACGGCAACATTTCCGCATCTGTTTCCCCTGCCGCTTCAACAAAGGAGAAACAGCCATGAAAATCACTCTGGGCGTCATCGGCAAATGCAAAGCAGGCTCCCCGGAAGGAGAAATCATCGCCCGGTATGCCGAACGGATGAAGTGGACTTTAAACATCCGCGAAAAAGACAACGCCTCGCAACAGGACGAAGCGCGTTTTCTCCAATCCTGCATAGCTCCCGGCGCCAAAGTCGTCGTCCTTGACGAACGCGGCAAAAACATATCCAGTCCGGAACTCGCCGGCATTGTTGAAAACTGGATGCTTTCCGGCTGCTCGGAAATATGCTTTTTGATAGGCGGCGCCGACGGGCACCTGGATTCCACGCGCCAAAAGGCCGATTTGCTTCTTTCGTTCGGCAGGCTGACACTCCCGCACATTTTGATGCGCGCCGTCCTTGTCGAACAGATATACCGTATCGAAACCATCATCGGCGGACACCCGTACCATCGTGCCTGACCGTACGGCATAAGAGCTGCCCTCCCGCTTAACCGACAGCCTCTCATCGTGCCTGACCGTACGGCATAAGGGCTGCCCTCCCGCTTAACCGGCAGCCTCTTACCATACCAAACCGGCCGGACAAACCGTTCCCTCGTTTCTGCTTCTCCGATTCAGCTTCTCCGCTTCTGTTCCCCCGTTCAAATCTCGAAAAAGTCACAAAACAGTTGACTTTTATCTCTGCCCTGGCTAAATTTAGCGCAATTAAGTTAACCATATGTCTTATTATTCACCAATTTCTATCATTATGACACAAAAATTTAAGCATTGGTATCGGCTGAACCGTAAAGAAATAGCTCTGTCAGCCCTCACCGCCGTCTGTATTGTGCTGTTCCTCGCAGCTTTCAGCCTGTGGACAGAAAAAGCCCTGCGCATGATGTTGTTTACACCGCTGCTGTTTGCCGGAAAA